>MDTF01016524.1_pt1 | contig 14367 bp, 15 predicted proteins | sample 811191 | NCBI WGS metagenome assembly MDTF01 (sample SAMN05326649, study PRJNA326480) | marine metagenome | isolation source: seawater | place: Southern Ocean | collected 2011
AACCAAAAAAATGAGAAAAATACTTAAATTCTATTATTTTTCTTTTAATTTTATTTACTTATAATTTTATATAAATTAATCATTATCTAATATTAATTTTATATTATTAAAAAAAATCAAATTTACTAAATTTTAATGAAAGTTGTAATCTTAGCAGGTGGAAAAGGTACTAGAATACAAGAGGAATCTCTAATAAAACCTAAGCCATTAATCGAAATTGGATCTAAACCTATTATGTGGCACATAATGAAAACTTACTCTCATTATGGTTTTAAGGAATTTGTCATATGTTGTGGATATAAAGGTTATTTAGTTAAGGAGTATTTTGCAAATTTTTCTTTACACAATTCTGATGTCACAATTGATATTAAAAAAAATGAAATAAAAGTACATAAAAATAATAATGAGGATTGGAAAATAACTTTAATTGATACTGGAGACAGCTCATCAACTGGTGGAAGAATATTAAGAGTTAAAGATTTTGTTGATGAGGAATTTTTATTAACTTATGGAGATGGAGTAGCCGATGTTAACATAAGTAAACTTGTAGAGCATCATAAAACTAATAAAAAGATTGCAACAATGACCATTGTTCAGCCTCAAGGAAGATTTGGTGTAGTGGAGCTCAATACAAAAAATAATTTAATTGAAAACTTTTCAGAGAAAGTAAAAGGGGATGGAGCATGGATTAATGGAGGTTTTTTTGTTTTAAATAAAAAAATATTTAAATATTTAAAGGATGATTTTACTGTTTGGGAAAAAGAACCTTTAGAAAATCTTTCAAAAGAAAACCAACTAGTTGCTTTTAAACATGATGGCTTTTGGCATCCAATGGATACCATGAGGGATAAAGTTTATTTAGAAAATCTTTGGGACAAAAATAAAGCCCCATGGAAATTATGGAATGAGTAAATCCTTAATAAGTTTAAAAAAATTTTGGAAAAATAAAAGAGTATTTATTACGGGCCACACAGGCTTCAAAGGTACCTGGCTTTCAATTTTCTTAAATTTGCTCAATGCTCAAATTTTCGGGTATTCTCTTAAACCTGAAAAACTATCTTTGTTTAATCAAACTAAAACTTTCAAATTTTGTAAAAAAAATTTTTATTCAAACATTAATAATTTAAAAGAATTAAAAAAAAAGCTCTCACAATCAAAGCCAGAAATTATTTTTCATTTAGCTGCTCAACCGTTAGTGAGTGAATCGTATAATGACCCAGTAAGTACTTTTAATACAAATATTATAGGTACTGTAAATCTGTTGGAAGCAGCAAGAAATATTAGATCAGTTAAATCTATAGTCATCATAACTACAGACAAAGTTTATAAGATTAACAACTCCAACAAGAGTTATATTGAAAATGACGAGATAGGGGGAAAAGATCCATATAGTGCGTCCAAAGCATGTACAGAAATTATTGTTAATTCTTATATCGAGTCATTTTTAAAAAAGGGTTTTTTAAAAAATAAAATTTCTACTGCTAGATCAGGAAATGTTCTAGGTGGAGGTGATTATTCCAAAAATAGGCTAATGCCAGATATATTAAATGCTATAAATTACAATAAAGAGCTTGTAATTCGAAGTCCAGAACATGTAAGACCCTGGCAACATGTAATTGAGCCAATTTATGGATATGTATTATTAGCTCAAAAACAGTATCAAAAAAAAATAATGAAACTAAATCATGCTTGGAATTTTGGACCAAGAAAGGATAATTTCATAAAAGTTAATCAAATAATAAAAAAAATTAAAAAAATTAAGAAAATAAGGAAAGTTGTCATTAAAAAAAGTAACATTAAAGAAACAAAAATATTGAAATTAAATAGTAATAAAGCGATTAAAAATTTAAACTGGAAACCGAAATGGAATATAAACCAAACCATAGAAAAAATTATTATATGGAATGATTTAAATAAAAAAAATAAAAAAATAAAAAATATTTGCGAACAGCAGATTATTGAATATTTAAATAATTAATGAATTTATTAATCAGTGTATAAAAAAAGTAAAAAAGAGATTAAGAATATAAGAGTTAATATCTTAAAAAAAACATATGAAGCAAACTCCTCTCATATAGGGAGCTGCTATTCAGTAGTAGAAATTTTATATGCATTGTACTTTTTGAAATTAAAAAAAAAAGATACTTTTATTTTAAGTAAGGGTCATGCAGCATTAGCACAGTATTGTACATTATTTGAAAAGAAGATATTGAGTAAAGCATCATTGGACTCCTATGGAAAAAATAATACAAATTTAATGGCCCATGTAAGTCACAAGGTTAAAGGTGTAGAGTTTTCAACAGGATCACTTGGGCATGGTTTACCCTATGCGGTTGGAAAGGCTCTAGGAGAAAAAATTAATAAAAGTAAAAGTAAAATATATGTATTAATTAGTGATGGTGAATTAAATGAAGGTACTACATGGGAGTCTCTATTGTTCGCTTCCTTCCATAAATTAGATAACTTATTTATAATTATTGACTACAATAAGATTCAAAGTTTAGATTTTGTTAAAAACGTTTTAAAAATTGAACCTTTAAAACAGAAGTTAACTTCTTTCAATTGTAATGTTTCTCAAATAGACGGTCATAATATAAACCAAATAATTAAATCGCTAAAATCAAAAAAAAATAATAAACCTAATATAATTATTGCAAATACAATAAAAGGAAAAGGGGTGAAGTTTATGGAAAACACTGTTTTGTGGCACTACAAGTCACCCAACAAAAAGCAATTAAGTGATGCCTTGAAAGATTTAAAATGAAAAATATATTTATTGAAGAGCTTATTTCAGCAACAAAAAAAAATAAAAATATTTGCTTAATAGTTAATGACTTAGGCTATGGGATGATTGAACCATTTGCTAAAAGGTTTCCAAAAAATTTATATAACGCAGGTGTTTCTGAACAAAGCATGATGGGTTATGCAGCTGGTTTAGCCGCAACAGGAAAACATGTGTTTGTTTATTCCATAGCAAATTTTAATACTTTTAGGTGTGCAGAACAAATTAGAAATGATGTGGATTATCATAACCTTCCAGTCACAATAGTTTCTGTAGGCTCAGGAGTGGGGTATGGGAATTTAGGCTATTCTCATCATGCTATTCAGGATTATTCTTTAATTAGAAGTTTCCCCAATATGGTTATTGCATCACCAGGAGACGTTATGGAATTAAGAGCATGCATGGATTATTTAATTGATAAGCCTCAACCATCATATCTCAGGTTGGAAAAAAGTTCTCAATATCAAATTCACAAAAAAAAACCAAAAATTTATCCTGGGAAATGGTTAAAAGTATGGAGTCCTAATAATAAGCTAAAAAATAAAGAGATATATCTTTCGACTGGAGCAGTAATAGAATTTATTCAAAAAAAAATAAAAGAAAAAAAATACAAACAAAAAGCATTATTTTCTATGCCGCTTTGGGGAATGAAATTTAAAAAGAATCAAAAAAAAAATATCAAAAAATTTGAAAAAATAGATGTGGTAGAAGATCATTTAAAAGATGGTGGTTTCCAGTCTTGGTTAAATGAATGCAATAGTAATATTAAATTAAACTCTAAATCACTAAAAAAAGAAGTAATAGATAAAGTGGGTTCAAAAGATTTTTTAATGAGTTATTTAAAATAATCTCAACCAAATAAGACTTATTAATGAAAAAAAGTATTTTAATAATAGGAAGTGGGGGTTTTTTTGGTAACTCAATTTTAGATTATTTAAATAAAAAAAAAATTTTAAAAAAAAAGATCAATAAAATTATTCTTGTTAGTAGGTCTAAAAAAAATCAGATTCCCCTTGAATTAAAAAAAAACTATAAAGTTATACAAATTAAGAAGGATATCTCTAAAGCTAAAAGAATTATCTTTGCCGATTATGTAATCTATTGTGCTATTTCTAAAAATTATACAGATGATTATAAGAGCGTTAAAAATTATTTTAGGTTAGCAAAAAAATATCATAAAAATAGCAGTATTGTTTATACAAGCTCAGGTGCCGTTTATGGAAAACAATTAAAAAGCAATTTTAGGATCAATGATTTGCAAAAAATTGAGTCAAAAAAATTTTTTTCATCATCAAAAAAAAAGTACGCTCTCTTAAAAATAAAAAATGAAAAAATTTTTAAAGATTTAAGTGATGAAAATATTAAAGTATGTGTGGCAAGATGTTTTGCTTTTGTTGGCAAACATTTACCACTTAACACCAATTATGTCGTTGGAAATTTTATTAAAAGCATACTTGAAAATAAATCAATAGAAGTTGAGTCAAAAATAAAAGTAAGCAGAACATATATGCACGCACAGGATCTAGCAGAATGTTTGATAAAACTTGCATTTGAGAATTCAACTAATTTTACGACATATAATATTGGATCAGACAATATAATTGACATCCATTCACTAGCTAAAAAATTAAGCAAAAAATATAAAATAAAAAATATAAATCAAAAAAGTGTAAGTAAAAAAGATTATGACAGATATGTCCCAAGCATAAGCAAATTTAGAAAAAAATTTAAATTTAAAAAACAATTAAATAGCTATAATGCTATCATTAAAACAATAAAAGAATTTAAACTAAATAAATGAACTCAATAAATCCATCAGTAGGAATAGTTGTTCTAAGTTGGAATGACTGGAAAAATACAAGCGAACTTTTAGAAAGTATCTTTAAAAGTGATTATATTAATTATGATATAATTGTTGTCGATAATAATTCTGATGCAGAACATTTTGAAAAAATATTAAACTGGTGTGAAAAAAAAAAAAATAAAGGTTAATAGAATAAATTTTAAGCCCAAAACAGCTCATAAGAAAAAAGTGGGCAAAAATTTATATATTTATAGAAATACCAAAATTGCAAATATTCCTTTTGCAAGAAATATAGGTGTTGCTCCAGGCTATAATAAGGGAATCAACTATGTATTAAAAAATAATTATGAATTTGTAGTAAAGTTAGATTGTGATTTTTTAGTAACTAAAAATTTTATTAGTGGAATGGTTAAAACCTTAAAAGAAAATAAAAATGCAGCAACAGTTTCACCAAAAGTTTATTATTACATAAAGAAAAAGACCAAAATAATTTGGTGGAAGGGGTTAAATTTTACAAAAAATTATTTTAGATTTCAAGGAACAAGAAAAGGAGGAGGAAAAAGAACATTAGACAGAGGGCAGTTTAAGGGATTAGCTACAACAGACAGTATATGCGGATGTTGTGTAATGTTTAGATCTAAAATTTTAAAAAAAGTGGGACAATTAGATGAAGATTTTTTCTTTGGTCCAGAAGACATAGAGCACTCTCAAAGAATTAAAAAGTATGGACAACTATTAGTTAATTTAGATTATTATGCTTATCATAAAGTCTCTCAAAGTATTTTTATATCTGGAAATAAAGCACGGAGCTATTTTGAAACCATTGGCTGGTTATTAATTATTAAAAAGATGTGTAATACAAGAGACCAAATTTTAGGTCAATTATATTTTATTATAAAGGGTATTTCTCATGTAATAAGACTTTTATATAAAAAAGATAAAAATCCTCACATTGGTTTTTTATTAGGATTAAAGGATTATTTTTTGAAATATTAATTAAGAATTATGTTAGTTTCAATAATTATTCCATATTATAAAGATAAGAAAAATATTTTTTATTCTGTAAAATCTGCCATTAATCAAAATTATAAAAAGATAGAAGTTATAATTATTGATGATGAAAATTCAGATACATCCAAAAAAACACTACTAAATATAAAGAAAAAAAATAAAAAAATTAAAGTTATTTCAACTAAAAAAAATTTAGGCGCATCTCAAGCTAGAAATCTTGGAGTTAAACATTCATCAGGAAAACTAATAGCATTTTTAGATAGTGATGACGTATGGAAGAAAGATAAATTAATAAAACAAGTACATTTTATGAACAAAAATAAAATAGATTTTTGTTATACCAACTATTATGGCTTCATCGGCAAGAACATCATATACAAAGTGGTTATTAAAAAAACATTTGATTATAACAGGATGTTAAGTGAATGCCCCATAAGCTGTTCATCAGTCTTAATAAAAAAAAATATTTTAAATAAAAACAAATTTAGAAATCTAAAAACAAAAGAAGACTATGAACTATGGCTAAGAATAGCAAAAAATAAATATAAATTTGGTGGAATTAATAAACTTTTAACAGGCTACAGGATAAGAGATAATTCTTTGTCCACTCAACACCTAAATAAATTGATAAATGCATTCAAAATCTATAATAAATTTAATAATTTTAGTGTAATTATGTCAGCACTGTATGTAATAAGACTTTATAGTAATGCGTTTATAAAAAAATATTTATGATGACTATTTGTGAACATGTTAAACATACATATTTTTATCTAATTAAAAAAAGTTTAAAAAAATAAATGGAATATAATTTATTTATAACTGCCATTCTCTTTGCTTATATTTATCTGATTAATTTTTTTTCTAAGAAGTATGATATTTTTATTGATAAGCCATCTCAAACTGAAAGACACAAATTGCTGTTAACACAAAAAAATGAGAAGATACCTCTTTCAGGTTTTTTTTATTTTATTCCCCCTGTATTTATATTTTTATTTAAAGCAGACTTGTTCACTTTTATGGTGTGTATGGCTTTTTTTGTTTTAGGTCTTTTATCAGACATTAAGGTTGCCACATCACCTAAATTAAGACTTTTGATACAATTTATTTTACTGACTGTTTATCTATTTTTTAATAGCCAAATTATTATAGATACAAGAATAGATGTTTTAAATGAATTAATGAATAATAATATCTTTAGAATACTTGTTACTTCTTTTTTCTTTTTAGTTTTGATCAATGGTTATAACTTTATAGACGGGGTTAACAATCTATCTTCATTAAATTTTTTGATTGTAATTTTTTTCTTATGTTTAGTATCAAATGATTTAAAACTTGAATTTTATAACTTAAAAATTGAACTTTTAATCATGAGTCTTGCAGTTTTTGTTTTTTTTAATTTCTTTGGAAAAAATTATTTAGGAGACGGTGCAGTCTATGGATTAAGTTTTTTAATTGGCTATATGGCAATTAATATGTCACTTTTGGATGTTAAAATTTCTCCTTATTTTATTGCAAATCTATTTTGGTATCCAGCATTTGAGAATTTATTTTCTATAATAAGAAGATCATTTTATAAGAAAAAAAATTACTTACCAGACAACTATCACCTACATCAAATGATATATAAATATCTAAAAGATAAAAACTTTATAAAAAAAAAATTTTTATTAAGTTCTCTTAGTGGAATTTTAATTAATTCGTATCTGTTTATTATATCACTTATAGCATACAATTTTTATTCACATTCAGACACACAAATCACCCTATTATTTATAAACATGTTCTTTTATGTTTTTGTGTACCGATCTCTTATAAGATATTCAAAATGATGGATATTATAACTTTTCTTTCAGCATTCTTTTTTTGTTTAATTTCAGTAATTAGTTACGGAAAGATTTTTGAAAGATTGTGTTTTAATAAAATTTCACCCAATAGTGACAGGTTAATTTATACAGGGTTTTTTGGATTAATGTTTTTGACATCAATATCTTTGATTACAAGCTACTTTTTTCCACACAATTTCTATCATAATATATTATTACATGGAGTTGGTTTTTTTTATTTTTTTACCAATGTACTAAAAAAAGATAAAAAATATCTAAAGTATATTTTTCTCATTTCTTTATTTGTAATTTCAGCATTAATTATCTCGAAAACAAATGATGATTTTTCATATTATCACCTCCCATACACAAAATATCTCACAGAATACAAAGTTATATTTGGTATGGGTCATTTAAATCATGGGTACAATCTACTTTCTTCCTTATTTTATCTTAACTCAATCTTTTATTTACCATTTATAGATTTATATTCTTTTCATTTTAGTCTTATATTTATTTTGATATTTTTTAATTATTTTTTAATTAAAGAAATTTTGTTTAATAAGAATATTGCAACTTTAAAATACATCTACATTTTTGCATTTGCATATTTTAATCTTTCATTTAATAGATTGTCTGAATTCGGAACAGATAAAGCGGGGCAATTATTAATTGTATTATTGATTATTAAATTATTTGATTTGATTTGCTCCGAATCTAAATCAAAGAAACTAGAAAATATTTTATTTTTAATTCCATTGCTAGGTTTTTGCATAACTTTAAAGACCTACTTTATTCCATATGCTCTATTAGCACTGACGATTTTGATGATAGATAATAAAATTTATAACAATTTTAAATTTATTATTTTTTCAAAATCTTTTTTGTCTTTCTTGATGATAATAATATTAATGTTTTCACATCATTTTATTTCTACGGGCTGTATAATTTCTCCACTACCGTTTACATGTTTTGGGGAAAACGTTCTGTGGGGCAAAGATATAGAGGTAATGAAGGGGCTTGCTAATTGGTTGGAGCAATGGGCAAAATCAGGAGCAGGACCTGGCTTTAGAATTGAAAATCCTTTATTATATGTTCAAAATTTTAATTGGGTTAATAATTGGACTAAAATGTATTTTGTTGGAAAATTTTCAGATCAATTAGGAATTCTTTTTGCATCCTATATTATAATAACTTTATTATTTAAAAAAATTTCTTTTAGTAAGAATAGATTAGCAATGAGTAATAAAAAAATATTATATTTTTACCTGGTTCTAATTATAATTTTTATGATATGGTTTACTAACCATCCCACATTAAGATATGGTGGATACTCAATATATTTTTTGATTATAACAATTCCGATATCTTTATTTGTTGCCAAATTTCCAGAAAAAAAATTCTTTAATCGGAATTTTAATTTTTTTATAATTTTTATTGTGGTTTTCTTTAACCTTAAAAATATTGATAGGATTGTTAAAGAATTTGATAGAACAGATGTATATAAATTTTCTGACTTTCCATATTATTCAATTAAAAAAATGAAATATATTGAGACAAAGTACAAAGAAGGTTTAACAATATATTCAGCTAATGGACATTGTTGGTTTACAAACTCTCCCTGTGGTGGAATTCCAGAAGGTGGTTATAAAATACATAAAAAAAAAGGCTATTATTTTATTCAAGATGAAAAATAGCACTATAATCAAGTCTGTAAAAAATTATGAATATTATTAGTTTAGTTAGAAATCTAATCAATATATTTGATATTTTTCAACAAAGAAAAATAATTAAATTTATCAAAACTAAATTTGTTGAAAAAAAAGAAATTGAAGTCATTGATGTCGGGGCTCATTTTGGTGAAACTATAAAGTTATTTAGTAAAAATTTTAAAATAAAAAAAATTCATTGTTTTGAAGCGAGTCCTATAAATTTTGATATATTACAAACAAATATTAAAAAAGATAATCTAGCTAAAATTTGTGAGCTTAATAAACTTGGTGTAGGACATGAAAATTATAATAGCTTTATAAATCAAACTGAGGAATCTTCTTCTTCAACAATCAATGAGTTTAATTTGGACTCAAAGTATTTTAAAAAAAAATTAAAAATTCTTAATGTTAAAAATGCAAGTAATTTTTATAAGAAAATACCCATTAAAATAATAAGTTTAGACAATTATATTCAAGAAAAAAAAATAAAAAAAATTGATATTTTAAAAATTGATACAGAAGGCTTCGAGTTTAATGTTATAAAGGGTCTCAAAAATCATCATCAAATTATTAAATTGATTTATTTTGAGCATCATTTTGATGACATGATTAAAAAAAACTATAAATTTAAAGATATAAATCAATTGCTTTTAGATTTTGGTTTTAAAAAAATATATAAATCTAAAATGTATTTTAGAAAATCCTTTGAATATATTTACGAGAACTTAGCTATTTAAGAATATTTTTAAAAAAAATAGTCAAAAGTCTGTCAACAAAATTTATTTTATTGGATAATTGTTCTGTCATTTTGTGCTGTTCATATCTTCTAACCCAATATTTTTTTTTAAAATAATTTGTAAATGTTTTATCTAAATTATTTATATTTTCTTTTTTGAAAGTTAGGATTTTATCTAGATGAACAAATTTATTTTTATAGAAATAAAACAAAATAAGCTGAACATCTATTGCTAAAAATTTCCATTTATAGGGGTTGTGTACCTTATAAAAATTTTTTAGTAAATTACCATGCAATACTATTGAGCTCGTATTAATCTTCTCAGGCCAGTCATTAAATAATTTTTTATATAATAATAATTCCTTATAAACCTTTCTTTTATAATAACTATTGGCTGAATTTTTATTAATTGAAACAAAATCATTTAGATAAATATGATCTTTTTTAAGTTTTAGTTTGTCTAAATATGAAATCTTGTGAGGATCAAATAGATCATCACCATCTAATAATAGGACCCATTCGTTGCTAATAAGACTACTTGCTCTTTCAATCTTATATAGCTGATCTTGAGTGGGTAATTTTTTTTTAATGATATCTTTTAAAAAAATAATATTTTTAAAACTTTTAAAATCATTTTTAAGGGTGTTTTCATTGGACAGTTTTGAATAAACAACCAATATTTTCAATTTTTTGCATAGTTTCTGATTTAAACAAGATTTTATAGTATTTGATATATACTTTTCTTTGTTTTCTGCTGTGATTATTACAAGATATTTATTATACAAGGTGATTAATTAAATATTTATTTAAATTCAGCTTAGATACAATTCATAAAAATGCAAGATTTGACTTTAGTAATACCAGCAAAATATGAGAGTGAATCGTTACCCATTTTCTTAAATGAAATTAAGAACTTAAATTTTAAAAAATTAATAGTCTTACAGGAAGATGATTTTGCAACGATTAATTCTATTAAAGAATTTGATGATATAGAGATTTTATATCAAATAGAAAAGGGTTATGGTGCAGCTTTATTAGAGGGTATAAAACATGCCTCTACCCGTTTTTTTTGTATTATCAATGCTGATGGATCAATGAATCCTGCTTATCTTGATAAAATGTTATTTTCGATCAAGGAAAACAATTTAGATTTTTTATTTGCAAGTCGATATGAAATGCCTGGTGGTGGTAGTGATGATGATGATTTTATCACATCTTTAGGAAATTTTATATTTACAAAAATAGGTAATATTTTTTTTTCATTAAAGGTTACAGATATTTTATTTACATATGTTATGGGTAGAACTAAATCATTTAATGATCTAAAGCTTACTGCCAATGATTTTACTCTATGTGTTGAATTTCCTATAGAGTTAAGTAGAAAAAAACTTCAATACTCCACCATACCCTCTTATGAAAGAAGCAGAATTGGTGGTAAAAAAAAAGTAAGTGTTTTTAAAGATGGACTTTTAATTTTATTAAAAATGATTAAGATGTTTTTTATTAGATGAACAAAAAAGCTTTAATTTTTGGTGTTACCGGACAAGATGGCTCATATCTTTCTGAGCTTTTGTTAAAAAAAGGCTATGAAGTACATGGTGTAAAAAGAAGATCTTCTTCACTTAATACTGGAAGAATAGATCATATTTATCAGGACCCACATGAGAGAGGGCTCAAATTTATTTTACACTATGGAGATGTTACTGATGCAATCTCAGTATCAGGATTGATCAAAAAAATTAAACCCAATGAAATATATAATTTAGCCGCACAATCCCATGTTGCGGTTTCATTTGAAGTTCCAGAGTATACAGCCAACGCAGATGCGATGGGTGCTTTAAGAATTCTTGAAGCAATAAAATTTCACGGTTTTGAAAAAAAAACTAAATTTTATCAAGCAGGAACTTCAGAAATGTTTGGAAAAGTTCAAGAAATACCACAAACTGAAAAAACTCCTTTTTATCCTAGAAGCCCATATGCTGTAGCTAAAGTTTATGCACATTGGATAACTATAAATTATAGAGAAGCTTATGGAATTTTTGCATGTAATGGCATTTTATTTAACCACGAGAGCCCTGTAAGAGGAGAAACTTTTGTAACTAAAAAAATAGTTAATGGTTTATGTAAAATTCACAATGGTTTACAAGAAAAATTGTACTTGGGAAATATACAATCCAAAAGAGATTGGGGACATGCGCGAGATTATGTTGAGGCAATGTGGAAAATGTTGCAAAAAAAAAAACCAACAGATTATGTAATTGCAACAGGCAAACAATATTCAGTAAAAGAGTTTGTAAATTTAGTTTTAAAAGAACTAAAGATTAAATTTTATTGGAAAGGGGAGGGCATAAATTCTAAATGCTATGATGAAAAAGGAAATTGCATTATTGAGTGTCATAAAAATTATTTTAGGCCTCTAGAGGTGGATACATTGTTGGGAGATTCAACAAAAGCTAGAAAAGAGCTAAAGTGGAAGCCAAAAACAAATATAAACAATTTAGTAAAAGAGATGGTTGATGCTGAGTTAAAAATATTCATTTAGCATGATCAAATTTAATTCTAAAATTTATGTGGCGGGTCACAAAGGGCTAGTCGGTAGTGCAATCGTTAGAGAATTGAAAAAAAAAGGCTATACCAATATTATTACTACGAGTAAAAAAAACCTTGATCTTACAAATCAATCTAAAGTAGTTAAATTTTTAGAAAATAAAAACCCTGACTTTATATTTATTGCAGCAGCTAAAGTTGGTGGTATTTTTGCAAACAATAGATTTAAAGCTGACTTTATATATGAAAATTTAGTCATACAAACTAATCTAATACATGGAGCTTTTTTAAATGGAATAAAAAATTTAATATTTTTAGGTTCCAGCTGTGTTTATCCAAGAAATTGTAAACAGCCAATTAAAGAAAGTTATCTTTTAACAGGAGAATTAGAAAGTACAAATGATGCTTACGCTATTGCAAAAATTGCAGGCATTAAGATGTGTCAAAGTTATAATGAGCAATATAAAACTAACTATATATGCCTAATGCCCACAAACAGCTATGGACCAAATGATAAGTATTCTGAATTAGATTCTCATTTTATTCCCGCTCTAATAAAAAAAATCCACAAATTAAAAAATAGTAAAGTAAACCAACTTTTACTATGGGGAAATGGTAAAGCTAAACGGGAAATTATTCATGTTGACCATATAGCAAATGCATGTGTTTTTTTTATGAAAAAAAAACTTAAACATTCGCTTATTAATATAGGATCGGGGAAAGAGTATTCAATAGATTATTATGCAAAGTTATTTTTAAAGGTAATATCACCAAATAGAAAGATACTTATAAAATATGATAAATCTAAACCAAACGGGTCACCTAGAAAAATAATGGATATATCATTAGCAAAAAAATATAACTGGAAACCTAAGATAAATTTAAAAAAAGATGTACTCAATGCATACAAAGCATATTTAGAAGAAATGAAATTATGAAAAAAATAGCCGTAATAACAGGTGGAGCTGGATTTGTTGGCTCTAATCTAATTTCTTTATTATTAAAAAAAACTAATCTTACCATAATAAGTATAGATAACTACTCCACCGGTTCAAAAATAAATCATATTAAAGATAAAAGAATTAAATATATAAATTCTCATACAAAAAATATTTCAAAAGTCTTAGATAAATATAAAAATCATATAAATTCAATTTTTCATTTTGGAGAATTTTCAAGAATATATCAAAGTTTTTTAAAAATGAATGAATGTATAGATTCCAACACAATAGGATCTCATGAAGTATTCAATTTTTGTTTATCAAACAAGATTAAATTAATTTATTCTGCAACATCAGCAACTATTGGTAATAAAGGACACGATAAGAATTTATCACCATACGCTTTTACTAAAGCAAAAAACCTTGAAATGTTAGAAAATTTAAAACATTGGTATAATTTAAAATTTGAAATAATATATTTTTATAACGTATATGGGCCAAAACAAATTGACAAAGGTAGTATGGCAACAGTAATTGGCATATTTGAAGATCAATATAGAAATAATAAACTCTTAACGGTTGTTAAACCCGGAACACAATCAAGAAGATTTACGCATATAGATGACACTATCAACACATGCCTTTATGCGTGGAAAGAAAACAAATGTAGACATTATAGTATTTCTAATAAAAAAAGTTATACAATCCTTGAAGTCGCAAAAATGTTTAATTCTAAAGTTAAATTTCTTTCCTCAAGAAGAGGAGAAAGATTTGCCTCTGCATTAACTAGTTTAAACCTTTCAAATAAGGTTTTTAAGCAGTTTGGAAAAATTAATCTCAAAGATTACATAAAAAACATAGTTAAAAGCATTTAAAATCAACAAATTTCACTGTTTACAATATTTATGAATTAGGTATAACACTCACGCCGGTGATTATTGCGAAGGGGTTATACCCGATCCCATTCCGAACTCGGAAGTCAAGCCCTTCAGCGCCAATGGTACTTTG
>MDTF01002207.1_pt1 | contig 14359 bp, 14 predicted proteins | sample 811191 | NCBI WGS metagenome assembly MDTF01 (sample SAMN05326649, study PRJNA326480) | marine metagenome | isolation source: seawater | place: Southern Ocean | collected 2011
ATTTTGTTGCGTACATCTGAAATACCATTTGAAAAAAATTTTGTATTAAGTGGTTTAAATTTAGCTTTTTTGGGATATTGGTCAGCTAAAAAAATTAAGCTTTATAAAAATTTAATACATTGGCCTGATGGCTTATTTAAGAATATTTTTTTTTCAACAAAAATAAAAAAAGTTCCTGGAAGAACTCTTGTAAAAGAAATGATTATACCAAAGTTTATTAAAAAGGTCACTATTGCAGGAAAATGCTCAGAAACTTCAAAAAAATATTTAGATTTGTTGTTTAAAGATATTGCAAAAACTTACATAGATTTACCATACTCGACACCTGAGATAATAGAAAAATATATCCCTACCATTAATAAGAATGAACTACTATTTTTAACTCTGCCTACACCTAAGCAGGAACAAGTAGCTGAGCTATTAACAGAACGGTCGGAATATTATAAAATTATATGTATTGGTGCTGGGATAGAAATGGCTTCTGGCAATGAAAGATCGGTTCCAGAAAATTTAGAAAATTATGGTTTAGAGGCAATCTTTAGACTTAGGTCGGATACTTCAAGAAGAATAAAAAGGTTAATTGTAACAACATTTTTTTTAATAGATGCCATCTTAAGAAAAAAAATAAAAAAAATTAATGCACGAATTTATGAAAAAAATAAATTATGATTATTTTGTCTGGGCTAACGATCTCAGGAGTAATTCTGGTGAAGGTATTCTAGGTAATCATTTCTTAAGTAAAATAATTAAGAAGGATAAGGTTTTTTTCATCAAAACCCCCTTTGAAGAATTTTATATTATTAAAAATGAAAAAAAGAATTCTTTAAAGAAAAAAAATATACAAAATTTCATGTTTAAATATATTTTGAACGTTTTAAATATATTTAATATTTGGCTTAATCATTTAAATAATAAAAAAGTAATATTCATTAATTTTTTGCCCTTATGGAACATTTTTTTATTTATGCTTTTACCCTCAAAAACTATATTAGGACCAATTACAGGTTCTAATAAAAGCAATTCAAAAACAGTTATTCAAAAGTTTTTTAGAAATATTCTATTTCCTTTTTTTTATAAAATTAGTATTTTTATAATTTATCATAAATTTAAAAAAGCAATATTTTCAACCAATTTACTAAAAAAAGTTATTAATAAAAAATATAAAAATAAATTTTTATTTAATTTCGTAATCGATATTTATGATAAAAAAAGCATTAATAAAAAAAAATCGATTGATCTATTATTTTATAATAGAGATCACCCTAATAAAACAGACAATTCACAAATAAAATTAATCAAAAAATTTAAAAATAAATTTATTATTTATATTGTTGGTAATAAGCTGAATCTAGAGGGTGTTACAAACCTAGGTTTTATTAAAAGAAAAAAAGTTATAACCTTATTATCTCAAACTAAATTTGTGCTGAATAGTTCTGAAAATTTTTATACATTATTTGTTATAGATGCATTATCTAACGGATGTAATGTTATAAACAATAATTTGGTTAAATTGGATCTATTCAAAAAAAATAAATTTATCATTTTAAAAAAAGATATTAATAAGAATATTTTTTTAGTCAATAAGGCATTAAATAATTTTCAATTTAAAGGTCACAATAAAATTACAACTAAAAAATACCTCAATTTGAAAAAAGATATTAAAAATTATATCAACAAAATTAAATAATTTTTTTTCTTTTATCAATAATAAATAAGCACATCAAAAAAATTAAGAAATCTAAATTAAAATAAGATATAGAATTCTCAACCAAACACCGCAAGTATAAAATTAACATAATATTAATACTCATTATTACAGAAAAATTAGTATTAAAATTAAGATAGATTTTTTCTAAAAATATTAATTGATATACTCTGATTAATATTTTTAAATTTATATATATAAAAATTAAAAAACCAATCATACCACTGCATAAAAATATGTTTAATAATGCACTAGAAACATTACTTCCATAGTATTTGATAGGTTTGTCATCGAGTAATAATAGTTTCCTATCAGCTTGAAATCCATTTCCAATCCAGACGTTTACTTTACCATTCAAAATTGCCCTATATAATCTCGTCCAAATGTCTGTTCTTCCAGATGTTTCAATTGCAACCGAATTTTCTTTAAATAATTCTCTTTCAATACTAATATTATTTTTTGAAATGAATTTCTTTTTTTGGTCATGATAATTTTTATTAAATATATTATTAATAAAACCATCAAATTCTATTACATCCAGATCTATTTTATTTTTTCCTAAATCCAGATCTATTTTATTTTTTTTTAAATCCAAATCTATTTTATTTTTTTCTAAATCCAGATCTATTTTATTTTTTTTTAAATCCAAATCTATTTTATTTTTTTTTAAATCCAAATCTATTTTATTTTTTTCTAAATCCAGATCTATTTTATATTGTTCAATTAGAATGTGCATTTTATATTCTTTGATTGAGATCTGCAGAATATAGGGAATAATCAACAAACTTATAAAAAATAAAAATTTTTTAAAATAAGAAATTTTTATAAATATAAATAAAGATAAGATCACTATTAAATATGCATATATTGCAAATCTTGATGATAATAAAATAACTATTGAATTGATTAGGATAGCAAAAATTATTCCAAAAGCTGTTAAGTAATTATTTTTATAACGAATTATTAATAAAAAAGAAATAATTGAGATCATAATTAGTATTCGTGAAACACCAGTAGATCTAGACATTGTTTGCCCCAAAACCTGAGTTGAGCTCAAATAATAAGAGTAATACAATAACACCGTGTCTTTAGAAGCAAAAAATTCTACCATCATGTTTAAAGTGAAATAGAGATATATAGTTGCTATTACCAAAGTGGTGATAGTAATTTTTATTTTAAGTATATTCTCATATTTTTTATTATTAAAAATAATATAGTAAAGTAAAGCTGCTATACTTCCGATCATCATATATATAGATTGTATCTCAAGCCCAACTGTGTAAGTGCTAGTGAAATTACTGATATTAGTTGTGTCTCCACTAAACAAAATTTTATAATTTATTATTAGATTTCCAAAATTTTCAGAAAATAAAAAATTTGATTGAATAATAAATATTAGTAAATAATAAAAAAAAATTGAATTAGATAATCTAATTTTTTTCCAATTTATAATAAATAAAGAAAATAGAAGTATAAAAGAAAAAAGAAAAAAAAATACTCTCATTGCATTTATATTGGCAACTATATTTGAACCAAAATACAGAATATTTACTAATTTACCGTTAATTATAAATAGTATTGGAAACCATAGTGAGAGTATGATTATCTGTTTTTTATAATCTATTAATTTTGATATCATTACAAAAACGTCCTAAAATTTTTTTCATTGAATAGTACTCTTTATAAATATTTTTTTTATCTGAAAGTTTATATCTTTGATTTTTATTTATGATATGGTTAATTTTATTCATCATATCTTTGTCATTTTTGTATATAATAGGGTTATGTTTTGATAGGATTTTTAAACCTTTTGTTCCGTTTTTATTTGTAACTACTAATGCATTATTAATTAATGCATCAATAATTTTAACTTTTGTACCTGGACCATTATTCATTGGAGCCAAAAGTAACATAGAATTTTTAAGAACATGCAAAAACTCATCTCGACTAATTTTGCGCTGTACTACATAAGGTAATTTACTTATTTTATCTGGAATTTTATCACTAGTTAAAAAAACTTTTATATTTTTATTCTTTTTTTGTAATAATGGTATTATTTTAAAAACAATTTTATCTATAGCTAACTGATTTGGTAAGAATGAGTAGTTACCTGGGAAAAAAATAAAATTTTCAACTGCATTGTTGTATTTTCTATTAATTTTACAATATTTTTTAATATTAATACCGTTATCTAAAATATAAGTTTTAACTTTATATAATCTCAAAAACTTTAAATAATCACTTGATGAAACTGCAGTGTTATAGTCAGATATCTTTAAAACTTGTTTTTCTAATAAAAAAGAAATTTTCTGTATTATTATATTATTTTTTTTTGTCTAATTTCATACTCAACATTATGTGAATGGTAAATATATTTAATGTCTTTAAATATAAATTTCATTAAAATTATAAAGATGTATGAATAGCCAATCCAGCTGGCACCTTCTATTATTATAAATTTTTTTGTTGTCTTTTTAAAATATCTCTTAACTAAAAAAATATTTTTCAAAATAAAAAAAATTTTATATAAAAAATTAAACATTTTAAAGTTAAAGATCGAATTATGATGACAATCTTTAATTTCAAAAACCTTTTTTTGCCTAGTATTCAAACTTTCGTAAATGCTATTAGAGACTATAGATGCACCACTTGTTGGGTTAGATATTTCAAAAAAAGCTATTAAAGCTACTTGATTATTCATTATATAATAAAATGTTTGTATATTATTTTATATAAAATATTAACATACCAATGATAAATATTCTAAATATTGATTTCAAAAATATAAATTTTTTTCATTTTTTACTGATTCTATTACCGGTATTGTTAGTTTCAGGACCTTTACTGCCAGATTTAATAGTCACTATTATTTCTTTTTATTTTATTTTTGTTTTTTATATCAAAAAAGATTTTAAAGTAACTAACTCTATAAAAATCTTCGTAAAGTTTTTTTTAATATTTTATATTATAGCAATTATAAGTTCAATTAATTCTATTGAACCAATGGTATCTTTAAGATCATCTGTGCCTTATATCAGATTTTTATTTTTTGTTTTAGGTACTTATTACCTATTAAAAAATAATTTAAATATAATTAATGTTATGTCTTTTGTTTTAATAGTCATGATATTTTTTTTATCAATTGACGCAACTAGTCAATATTTTTTTGGAGAAAGTCTATTTGGGTTTGGGTCTATGGGTAATCGGCCTAGCAGCTTATTTGGTAGTGAATTAATATTAGGTAGCTATGTTGCAAGATTATTTCCAATTGGTTTTATTTATATATTTTCATTAACAGATAAAAATAAAAAAATTTTATTTATTTTATATTTCATAATATGTTTACTTGCGATTATAGTAAGTCAAGAAAGAACTGCTTTTATACAATTTATTTTCGCACATTTTTTATTTTTTTTACTAATAAAGGATGTGAGAAAAATTTATTCATATCTTTTTTTTATAACATCAATTTTTATATTTGTTTTCTCATTAACTAGTACCACTATTTTTGACAGGCTAATTACTCATACATTAAATCAAGGTGTGAAAGGTAATCATATGTATTTATATAGCGAAAGACACACAGATCATATCCTAACAGCAATCAATATGATTAAAGTTAAGCCCCTGATAGGCCATGGAAATAAAAGTTTTAGGTTCTTATGTGATAAGCCTCAATATAGCACTGAAAATTTAATAAATGATAGACAAAATTTTTATTCTAAAACTGACCAATTAGTAACATTAGAAATGTTATCCCCAGGAAATGGGAATTTACAATTTAGTAAGGAAATACGAGATTATCCTTTTTGGCAAATCGCAGAAATATATTTCCCCCTTGAAATGAAAATAAAAAAAGAAGATGTAAAAATAGCAGAAACCAAATGGATTGCAGGTATAAAAGAAACTAAAGATATTAAAGATATTTTATCTTCAGTTTATAATACTTCAAAAGAAAAAGAGGAAAAAGTTGGCGAAATGATTTTATATCATACTAACGAGATCAAAGAGCAAGCTAATATTTTATCTACCGAGGGTATTTTAAGTATTTCAAGTGGAAAAAATGTTCACCAGCTCTTCTATATTGATAACACAACGAATATTCAAAAAAGAATAAATACGTCTATTATGTTGCATCTTCCAACTTTTAAATACAATTTGAAAAAAGGTGAAAAAATATTAAAGCTGGCATACGATCATAAAAATGGCTGCAACACCCACCCACATCATTTATTTATTCAAGTATTCTCAGAAAATGGTTTATTGAATTTTGCTATAATCGTTTTACTACTTGTTTCAATTATATTTATATTGATTAAAGAAAATAAAAATAAAAATAAAAACATTAAAAATTACAATACTAAGTGTGCATTATTGGTAATGGGCTTGATTACACTATTCCCACTTGTACCATCAGGAAATTTTTTTAATAACTGGCTATCTATCGCTTATTATTTACCAGTGGGCTTATATTTTGTAATTTCTAAAAAAATTGATTAGAATATTTGATAACTTAATGATAATTAAAATCGCTGTTAATGAAAAAAAAAAAAACTAAAAATAATTTTTTATATTTTGTTATTATTTTATCAATAGCAGTTAATTATAACTTTTTTTTAAACACATATACATTAATAAGAAGTGACCACCCTGAAAGATTGATTTCTATTTATGGTGATTGTGAAAAAGAAGGCTATGGCTTTACAAAATTAATATTTGATAAATACGATCTAAAATACAATATAAGCAGTATAAATGGTGTACCTCAAACATATCCACAAATTGGAGGCTTATTCTATGACAAAAATAAAATTTTAAATAAAAACTATATAATTTTGATTAATTATAAAAATAACCCGCGTAAAGAATTTCCTAACTTTAAAGTTTTAGAACAGAAAGAAAATTGTTATTTTATTAAAAAAAAGAATTAATGACTGAAATTATTTCAATATATCTGCAACTCTTAGTATTTTTAATTATTTTCCAATTTCCTGTTAATAAATTTGTACTAAATTATTATACTAAACTTAAATTAGATTTTTTTGAAATCATTACTTTAAATATAATACTTCATTTATTTTTTTATTTAGTTATTTCATTTTTTTCAATAAGTTTAAGAATATATTTTATTTTAGAGATATTTTTAGGACTATTATTTATAATCTATAATTTTATACAATATTTTAAGAAAAACGAACGCATAATGAATAATAATTTTTATTTATTTATTATTTTTATTATTCTTAATATTGTTTTATTTACACATATTGCAGAACACATGAGATTAGAGTGGGATGGATTAGCTCACTGGATTTATAAAGCTACAATTTATTTTCAAGGAGGGACCTTTGCTGATTTAAAAAATGTAGATTTCTCATACTACCCACAACTTGGATCTTTTATCTGGGGGTTTTTTTGGAAAAATAGTCTTCTTGAATTAGAATACTTAGGTCGACTGATATTTCCATTTTTATATTTGGTTGGATTATTATTTTCTATTAGTAATCTGAAGAAGAATGATGACTTATTGATCAAAACAATAATTTTACTTGTATTAGTAACTCTATCTTTAGATTTTTATTTATTTGGTGGTTATCAGGAGTATTTGTTATTTTTTGAGCTATTAGTATTTTCAAAGTTTTTTTATTTATATAAGAATAATAAATCTAATTTATTATTCTTTATTCTGTTTTTAGACACTGTATTAATTTTGTGGACAAAACAAGAAGGCTTTTTTTATAATATAATTCTAGCATTAGTTTTTATATTTTTCTGTGATAAAAATAACAAGACGAAGCTTCTATTTGCTGTTTTGGTTATTTTATCAATGTGGCTTCAGATTGAATTAAAAAATAATATAATTGGGAATTTTGAATTCAATGAACCAATTTTTCATGATGGTCTCCTGCGATATTTGCAAATTTCAGAAATAATAAATACTTTTTTACTGATATCAAAAAATGTTATCATTTCATTTTTTAGATACCCAATTTGGATTTTAATTGTATGTATAACGATTTACACGCAATTTATTTATAAAATAAAAATAGAAAGTTTTGTAAAATTTTATTTTTTGATTTATTTTGTATTTGTATACGCTATTTATTTTCAAACAAATATGAATTTAGTATATTTATTGCCAATCACCATAGATCGAATTTTACTCCAAGGTTCGGGTTTTATAATCTATCCACTAGTAATTTTATTAAATAATATAATATTAAAAAAAAAATAAACTAGTTTTACTTATTTCTATAAAAAGTCCCATTTAGATAGGAAAGGTAAATACCAATATAATATAAATTTTTAAAGTAAATTTTATCTTCAATGAAAATTATAATTTTTATCAAAATTTTAAAAAATAAGATTGTATATTTAAATTTAATTAATTTTTTAATTAAATAGTGATTTTCAAATTTATAAAAGTTAATCATTTTAGCTGCAGCATAATTTTGATCGACTAATACTGGCATTGCATTTTTACTTAATATAAAAATTTTATTAAGAAAACTCTCAAATGTTTTGTTATCTTCATTGTGAATTATATTTGCATTTATTGATTTAATTTTAAATCCTTTTTGTATTAAACGATGCCCAAATTCATAGTCCTCAAGACCATAACCTTTAAATGCTTCATTAAAGTATAGATTATTTTCAATGATTAATTTTCTATTAACAATCATATTCATAGTTACTATGTTTTTTGCTTTTAAATATTTAACAGCATTATATTTTTTATGTACAAAATGCTTAAATCTTCGATAATTATTTAAATTTTGAGTGTTGTAAGTAATTTTTCCACAATATAATATTGAATCAGACTTTAAATATTTTTTACAATTAATGAAGTAGTTGTGATCAATTATAGAATCATCATCTAAAAAGATTAAATTCTTTCCTACGGCGTGTCTAATGCCTTCATTTCTTTTTTTACTAATAGAATTCTCTTTAATCTTAACAAATTTAGTACTTATAAATTTATTTAAATTATTAATATATTTAAGATTTAAATTTTTTGTTTCTCCACAAACTAATATTTCTAATACATTTGAGAATTTTTTTTGTTTTTTAATAGCATCTAATGTTGCTATTAATGTGTGGCTTTTTTTCCAGGTAGGTATAATTATGCTAAATAAATACATTATATTATTTTGAATATAAATTTGTTGATTACATGTTATAAAATATTTAACTTAATATAAAATATTTAAATGACATTATTTTTAATCTTCTCTGTTTTATTGTCGATCATTATTTACTTTACTCATAGCTATTTTTGCTCATTACTAAATATATTTGATGAACCTGATATATCTAGAAAATTACACCACAAAATAACTCCCCTTATTGGAGGTAGTTATTTTTTCTTATGTTTTGTTCTCAATTTTACCGTTTATTATGTGTTTTCTTATAGTGATTTAAATTTTTTAAATTTAAATATAGAAATTTTTTCACTTTTTTTTTCATTTACTTCGATCTTTTTAATAGGTTTGTATGATGATAAATGCAATTTATCAGCAAATTATAAGCTAGTATTGATCTTTATAACCTTAATAATTGCAATTTTAATTAATCCAAATTTTGCCATTCATTCATTAAGAATTGATATTTTAGATTATGAGTATATTTTAAATAAAAACCTGTCCATACTTTTCACATCATTTTGTGTTCTGCTTTTTATTAATGCCTTTAATATGATTGATGGTGTTAATGGGAATTCAATTTTATATTCAATTAATATTTTTTTATTCTTTTTATTAAAAGATATAAATTTTATTCTAATTTCTATGATTTTGATAAATTTAACATCTCTTTTATTTATGAATCTTAATAATAAGTTATTTTTGGGAGATTCTGGATCTCTGTCTATACCTTTGTTAATTAGTTTTTTCTTTATTAATTCGTATAATGAGAATTATATTCACAATGTTGAGACTATTTTTATTATCATGTTGATTCCAGGTGTTGAGTTATTACGGTTAGCAATTTTTAGACTTATTAAAGGTCGTCATCCGTTTAAAGCTGACAGAAGTCACTTGCATCATTATTTATTAAAAAAGTTCAGACAATCTAACATATTTATAATTACAAACATTTTATATGCAATTCCTTTTTTAGTATCATTACTATTAAAAAATGACTTATATACTATTTCATTATCTATAATTTCATATTTTTTCTTAATTAACTATTTAAGTAAAATAAAAGTTTCCAATTATATATTATAAAAATAACTTTTTAATTCCAGATTATAATGAGAAAATACTATTAAAGAAACTTAAAGTAATTTTATTTTACAGGTTTCTTTATTATTTTGAAAATTATATTCAATAATTTATTGGGCATTAAAAATATAATAAAACTTACAAGAGTTACGTTTAGTGAAAAAGGTTTTAGATAATTATTATTCTTAATTAATTTATAAGTACTTTTTTTTCCATTTAATCTTATGTTTAAATTTATCCATGACAAGATGTTTTTAAAAAATATTTTTTCATAATATAATCTGAAAACATTAGGATTTTCTGGACTATATTTTTTTAATGGAAATAAATACCCCTGATACTCATTATTAAGCCTATCAAGTGCAGAGTTTCTATTAATATATCTAAAATTTCCTGCATAACATCTTACCAAGTCTACCTGAAGGCATTTCCAATTGCCTTTTTTAAAAATTAAGAAAAATATATAAAATAATTGTGGATACATTGTTATTTTGAATTTTTTTTGAAAAATTAAATTTTTTCGTAATATTTCTACATTTATTATTTGAGAGGTTATAAATCCAGTTAAGTGGATATCTTTTTTCATTTTTATGTCTGTAATTTTATAATTATTATTTTTTTTAAAATTTACACGGTTAGTGAATGCGATAAAACTCATAGTTATACCGGTATAATTTCTAATAATTGCATTTTCTAAAATTGGATAGTTTTTATAATTTATTCGATCATCATCACCCACATTCCAAAGATATTTAGTCTTCACTTTCTTTACCCAGTTAAAATATCTTTCTCCAAAGGTTTTTAAATTACATTTAAAAACCTTTAATGTTTTATTTTTGTTAGTAATGAATACTTTTTTATCAAATGTTGTCAATTTACCCCAAATAACAACCCAGACCTCAATAGGAATTTTATTATCAATTTTATTTAAATCACCCAATATATTGTTCAGCGCTTGTCCTTCATTTTGGGTAAAAACAATTATTGTCAACATAAATTTAAATATTTAAATAAAGTTAATTTTAGTATACTAAATTTAATATGAAACTAATTATTTTAGCAGGTGGTAAAGGTACCAGATTAAGTGAAGAAACAATTCTTAAACCAAAACCTTTGGTTTTGATTGGTGGAATGCCGATTATCTGGCATATAATGAAACATTACTCAAAATTTGGTGTGAATGAATTTATAATTTGTTTGGGTTATAAAGGTAATTTATTAAAAGAATATTTTGCTAATTATCATCTTTTAAACTCTGACATTGAAATTGATACTACTGAAGATAGTTATAAAATTTTAAAAAGATCCAAAGATAAATGGAAAATTAAGTTAATTGATACTGGTGAAAATACATTAACAGGTGGAAGAATAAAAAAAGTTCTTAAATATGTTGCTAATGATGAATACTTTGCTCTGACATATGGTGATGGTGTTTCCAACATCGATATAAATAAACAACTTATTTTTCATAAAAAACATAAAAAAATTGCCACAATGAGTTTAGTTAGGCCTCCTGGAAGGTTTGGTGCTGTAGTGATGCAAGGTAATAATGTTGATAAATTTATAGAAAAACCACAAGGAGATGGTTCTTGGGTTAACGGTGGATTTTTCATTTTAAGTCCAAAAATCAGAGAATATATAAAAGGCTTAAATCCTGTATGGGAAAAAAAGCCATTAGAGAATTTATCAAAAGATAAAAAATTAGCAGGATATTTTCACAAGGGTTTTTGGTATGCAATGGATACTTTGAGAGATCAAATCTATCTTGATAATCTATGGAATAAATCAAAAGCACCATGGAAAACTTGGAATGACTAAAGAGTTTTTAGATAGAATACTTTTTGACACACTCAAAACATCTAACAAATTGATTTAAGGCAATTGATTTAGTAAAAATTTTCTTAATTTATTTAAATTCTTATGATAACTAGGTTTACCTATGAAAAAAAATAAAAATTTGAGAGTTCCTTATGGCTTAAGCGTTCATGGTAAAGAAGAAATTGCTGCTGTAGTTAATGTTTTAAAAACATCAACTCAAATGAGCAAAAATGTATTTAATTTTGAAAAAAAAATTGCAAAGTTGTTTAATAAGAAATATGGATTGATGGTAAATTCGGGATCATCTGCTTTAATGCTGGCGATGGAAGCTTTAAATTTACCTGAAGGGAGTGAAGTTATAACTCCAGCATTAACTTTTTCAACAACTGTAGCTTATATTACTAGAAACAAGCTAGTTCCTGTTTTTGCTGATGTAAAAGAAGGAACCTACTGCATTGATGAGGATCAAATATCAAAATTAATAACAAAGAAAACCAAAGCCATAGTTGCTCCACATTTAATGGGAAACATAGTTAATTGGCAAAAATTATATCCATTATTAAAAAAAAAGAAAATAGTTATTCTTGAGGACTCAGCAGATACACTAGGAGCGACATATAGAAATAAATCTACTGGATATTATGCAGATATTAGCATCACCAGTTTTTATGGCTCTCATATTATTAACTGTGCTGGTAACGGAGGTATGGTTTGTTTTAATGATAAAAAACAATATATAAAAGCTAAATTATTAAGATCGTGGGGTAGAAGCTCATCTTTATTTGATGAAAATTCAGAAAAAATAGAAAATCGTTTTAATATTAAACTTGATGGAATTCAATATGATAAAAAATTTGTTTTTGAGTCAATTGGACACAATCTAGAGCCATCAGAAATGGGTGCTGCATTTGGGTTGGTTCAATTAAAAAAATTGAAATTCAATTTAAATGCTAGGCAAAAAAATTTTAATACACATAGTAAATTTTTAAAAAAATATAGTGAGTTTTTTATTTTACCAAAACAACTACCAGGATCAAAGTCTGGTTGGCTGGCTTACCCAATAACCATTAAAGATGAGGCACCTTTTAGCAGAACAGAAATGCAAATTTTTTTAGAAAAAAAGAATATTCAAACTAGAGTTGTGTTTACAGGAAATATAATAAGGCAACCTGGGTTTAAAAATATTAAAATGAAAAAATATAAAGCTGGATACCCTGAGGCGGACAAAGTCATGAAAAATGGAATTCTTTTAGCATGTCATCATGGACTTTCAGAAAAAATGATAAAACACATTCATGAATCTATAGATGAATTTGTTTTGTTAAAAAATAAGTGAAAAATTTAATTATAGTAACAGGCGGAGCTGGATTTGTTGGCTCAAATTTAATTAAACATTTAATTTCTAAAACAAACGATAAGGTTCTAAGTTTAGATAATTATTCATCTGGAAGTAAAAAAAATCATATAAAATCAAAAAGAGTTAAATATGTAAAAGGTGATACAGAGGATATTGAAAAAATAATTGGAAAATATAAAAGAAGAATATCAGTACTTTTTCATTTTGGAGAGTTTTCTAGAATTCATCAAAGTTTTATTGATATTGAAAAATGTGTTAACACAAACATATCAGGAACATCAAAAGTCTTTAATTTTTGCCTTAAAAATAAGATTAAAATTATTTATTCAGCAACATCTGCAAGTCTTGGAAATAAAGGCATGGATCAAAACCTATCTCCATACTCATTTACAAAATCTAAAAATTTGAAATTATTGATTAATTTTTCTAAGTGGTTTGGAATTTCGTATGAAGTTTTATATTTTTATAATGTTTATGGACAAGGACATATAGTAAGAGGACCTATGGCAACCGTTATTGGAATTTTTGAAGAACAATACCAAAAAAACAAAGCATTAACTGTTGTAAAACCAGGAACACAGAGTAGGAAATTTACCCATATTGATGATACTGTGAAAGGATGTTTTTTTGCATGGAAACAAAATAAAAACAGGCATTATTCATTGTCAAGTGCTAAATCTTATACAATTAAAGAAGTGGCAAAAATGTATAGTAAAAAAATAAAGTTTATTAATAAAAAATTAGGAGAAAGAAATCAATCTGCTATTGTGAAAAAAATAGGTGATATTAATATTTACTCATTTAAATGTAAGAAAAAACTGAATTATTATATTGAAAATTTTAAAAAAGAACTAAATTAGTAAAAAAATATCTCAGAAGATTGTCATTTTTACAAAAATAATTATTAATATCTATATTATGAAATATCTTTTTTGTGGAGCTGGTGGTTTTATTGAAGGTCACTTAGTAAAAGACTTAATGAACGAAGGCCATGACGTAGTATGTGCCGATATTAAACCTCAAAAATTTTGGTTCCAGCTTTTTAAAAAAACAAAAATTATACATTGGATTGATAATCACATTAAAATGGGTGAAAATACCACTAAATTTACTTGATCTTAAACTTTACATTTAACTATTATCGCTGTACAAGACCCGTGCCTGGTGATTATTGCGAAGGGGCAATACCCGATCCCATTCCGAACTCGGAAGTCAAGCCCTTCAGCGCCAATGGTACTTTGTCTTAAGACACGG
>MDTF01018498.1_pt1 | contig 14358 bp, 14 predicted proteins | sample 811191 | NCBI WGS metagenome assembly MDTF01 (sample SAMN05326649, study PRJNA326480) | marine metagenome | isolation source: seawater | place: Southern Ocean | collected 2011
AAGATTTTCTGGATCAGTAGTTTTCTTTCTCTTTAACAAACTTTTATTCCTATGCTTGTTCGACAGTCAATCCTACTGCATCTTCACTGTACATTTCTGTTATCGTAGACAATTTAACCGTATCTGTAGGGGTGTTAATTACTACTTTCCCATTAGACAAACCAATAATCCTGTCAGAAAACTTTAATGCTAAGTCAACTTGATGCAAGCTACAAATAGTGGTGATGCCAAACTCTTTTGACAAATTTCTCAGTAATTTCATAACAGTAATAGAAATTTCGGGATCTAGGCTAGCTACGGGTTCATCTGCAAGCAAAAGAGCCGGTTTTTTAACTATAGCTCTTGCAATCCCTACTCGCTGTTTCTCTCCCCCTGATAGCGTGGAAACGCGCGAATATGCTTTTTGTAGAAGGCCAACACGATTTAGCACGTCGAGTGCCTCAAGTTTCTGTTTTTCACTAAATAAATAGAAAACTGAAAGAAACTTATTACTTGAAAACAACAGGCCGGTGAGAACGTTATTTAGACTAGAGAGGTTTTCGACTAAATTGAAATCTTGAAAAACCACTCCCATCTGTTTTTTAAAGTGAATTGAACCTTCATTTGGTATAATCTCCCTATTGAATTTTATTGTACCCGAGTCTGGCTGTACTAAGCCATTTATGATTCGAATAAGCGTTGTTTTTCCTGAACCACTAGGCCCAAGGAGAACGACAAACTCTCCCTCCTCGACCTTTAGATCTACTCCATTTAAGGCTACAAAACCATCTTCAAAAGTTTTTTTAATATTAATTAATTCTAGCAAAGTTTGACGCCTTTTAAACTAAATACTCAGTTCTATTTAAGAAGTTTTTCTACATCTCTCAGAGAGTCGTAATCCGAGTCCTGAACTTCAATATAATGTGACATTTCTCCGCCATATCCGCCAATTTTACCGTATTTATGGGCCTCTAATGTAGCCGCTTTGATCTTATCCCTTAAACTTTGTGAAAGGTTTTTCGAATACGCTAGTGGCGGCGGTGGCACCAAAGGAGAACGATGAATAATTCTCACTTGCGCTTGAGTAAAAGTGCCATCGTTCAGTCTCGCATCGAAATTACGTGAACTCATGCCGCAGACGTCGACATGTTTGTTAATGACTGCCAAAAGGCACGCATCGTGAGTACCAGCATAAACAACTCTTTTGAAATGATCCTCATTGTCGGTAGACAAACCAATTTTGAACAATTCCACTCTTGGGATCAAATCTCCACTAGTAGAACCAATCGAGTTTAAGCCCAGTGTTTTCCCTTTAACTTCTATAAGCGATGTCAAACTACTGTCGCTACGTACTACAAAATAAGCATAGTAACCAGCATTGGTATCTCCCTCGCGTACGCCTGCCGCAAATGCCTCCGCATTAGCGATTTCTGCAGCCTTGATATACGTTTTACCACCATACCAAGCAATTTGTGCACGATTAGCACGCATAGCTTCTACTGCCGCATTGTAGTCAGTAACTTTGATAGGCTTTATCTCTATTCCAACTCTGTCACTAATAATTTTTATCAGTTCTTCATAATCACTATCATCACCCTTTTCGCTTGCTGGCACAAAAACCATCCTTAAAAAATTGGGATCAGAAGCTCCTGCAAATGAAGGAAGCAAAAAACTGGTAATTAGCACTACCATCGACGCAAGGTTGGCCAAATATAATTTATTTTTCATATTTTTTGCCTTATTTAAATTTAGATTTAGCATTTTCAAAGTCCTGAATTGTATCAATTTCTTGCCACCCCTGCTCTATAATTACTGTTTGAATATGAACACCAAGTTCTGCCATATCTTTTAAAATATCTGTAATGTAAGCTTTCTGAAAAGTTACAGCACGTTGGTAAGGTTTATCCCAAAAAAGGTCTTTGGCTCGATGGAAGTGTCGTTTAAAAATCTCAGCACCACGCGGACTAAGTTTCATCATACCAATAAACTCTCCGTGCACGTCACCCTCAGCCGTCATAATTTTTCCAACATCAACAACCGAATGATTTGCATCAAAAATTACATTTTCCGCCTCTTCAATTGGATGTTCATCACGGCTTTCGTATCTTCCCCTCCAATCCACATCTACTACAACTGCTATATCTGCCGAGCACTCCATTAAACGCTCCACTATCGATGGGTTAAAGATAATGTCTGAATAAGATATTACCACATTTCCAGTAATCGCCGGCTCTGCATAAAAGAGGGAGTTTAAAATATTGTTATTTTCATAATCTAAGTTTTCATAATATTTCAAACCAGACTGATTTATTTTTTCTTTTTTATATCCACGAACTACTGAAATATCAGTGATGCCATTCGCATTGTATGCCTCGACCTGATGTTGTAAAATCGACTTCCCATTTAACTCCAACATGCATTTTGGGCTGTCTTTGGTAAACTCTTTAAGACGTGAACCAAGGCCCGCCGCAATGATGATAGAACTATAATTTTGCGACACTATAATATTTTTCAACTCCGTTATCCTTTTATCAGAAATTTTTAGGTCTCGTAACATCCTCACAAACAAACTAACGGACACGCTATTAATAATATAACTCTCAATATCAGGAGCGAGCCCATTTTTTGACAATCCTGCTAGGTCATTAAATTTATCCGAGCAAACTGGTAAAATCTCACTAATTTTTTGAACCAACTGGCCATTTGGGGCGCGTCGCCTGGAATGCTCAATATCGTTTAGATAAGCAGGGGATACCTCTAGTAATCTGGCTAACTCACGCTGGCCTAAGCCCAACGATAGTCTTGACTTCCTTATATATGCACCAAATCCCAAACTTTTACTCCCTAGTATCTTGAAAATTATAGCATTTTAACCAAAAACAAAAGTGTTAGCTGTTAGCTAACACTAACATGCTCTGAGCACAATAAAAAATATAGAAACAACAAGTATAGAACACTATGAGGCACAGGTATAATTTTTTATGATTGTCTTTAAACTTCGCTCCACCTGTCAGATATGCATTAGGTGCATTCTCAGCTTTAAATACAAAAGACCCCTCACAGGATCGTACGCTAACTTGTCTCACCCTGTGGGCAATATTAATTATTAATATAGAGCACCGCGCCTTTGCGTTAACAACACAGATCAAGCAAGAGACTTTGTTTATTAATTCAAGTGCTATAAAGGTATCACCTGATTTTTATTAAAAATATCAACAAAAACGGCCTACATTGCCATTATTTCATCATTCAAAGGTTTTTAAACTTAGGTTTTTTACTGTAAACTTAGAGGCGCATCTCCCTCAGTTTTAAAAATCAACGCCATGCACCACCTGTAAATCTTCCTTAATGTCCATCTTAATGAGTGGAATTTATAAGTGCGTTGACCTCCCTGATTTTTTTATCATTAAAGGTTTACTCTTCCGACACTCAATATTTTTTTCGCCATCTCAAATTCCTCAGGTGTATCAATATCTATATGTTTTTCAGAAGATAATTCGATGGCTCCCCAAGCTTTACCATATAAGCTGGGGTTCTTTAAAAAACGATCAACGCGATTAATAAAAAAAGCACCCATTGGATAATAAAATTGCTTTAAGTTTTGGGAGACATTATATTCTCCATCCAAGACATTCCCCAAAATCGTTTTACAAGAATGATCAGCAGCCATATCAATCATCCAGTGAGGAGATTCCGTCGCCTTTCGAACCGTCGTAACAGAATCCCATTCTGGATTCTTGATCAAGAGTTCAATACCCTTCCTTAAATCAGCTTGTTGGGTAAAAGGGGTTGCTGGGGTAAGGGTAATGACAATATCTGGCTCATAATTTTCTTTGTCTATGAGGTAACGTAATGCGTGCTCAGTAACAAGTTCAGATGCAACATCTTCAGAAATATTTGCAGGTCTTTGAAAAGGAACTTCAGCTCCTAATTTTACGGCAACTTTGCTTATTTCAGGATGATCTGTAGATACGATAACTCGATCAATTTCCTTAATTTTTTTTGCTAATGCAATGGGGTAGTATATTAATGGTTTATTGCCGATGTGTTTAATATTCTTTAAAGGAATTCGCTTTGATCCTCCTCGTGCCAGAATAATGGCAACAATTTTCATGACCCTCTACCCGAATCATACTCCCGAGTAATGGCAAAGTTCGGTTCAGCTTTCTTCAGTTCACCTCGATAAACACTCAGTTTATCAAAAGCATTAATAATATCTTGCATATCACTCTGATTATTCGGTTGACCAACCAGAAATAGCGCAAGATACTCTTCATAATTTAATTTATGAGCAACAGGTGTCTTTATTTCTGAATCAAAGATCAAGTTTTCATTCATTAGCCTCGGAAAACCAGTAGAAACAGGAATCCCTTCAGCCCTAAGAGCTAAGGCAAACAAGTCCCTACTAACTCCATAATCAGTTGAATCAAAGCGCATCCCGACACAATAAGGGAAAAATTGACCAGAATCATTGGTAATCTGCTGGAATTTGAGAAAAGAAAAGGATCTAAGCCCCTTTTCCAAATATTCAAAGTTCTCCTTTCGAATATTGTTTAGATATTCAATTTTTTGAGCCTGGGCATATCCAATAGCAGCTAAAATTTCTGGCAGGCGATAATTATAACCCAAAGCAGCTTTAGTCCGTTCTGGAGCATCAGTCTCATCTACCAGCGCTTCTCCATGATTTCTAATAAGCCTGAGACGATAAGCGAGTTCAGGATCGTTGGTAATAGCCATCCCTCCTTCTCCAGTCATTATGTTTTTAGACTCTTGAAAGGAAAACACACCTATGCTTCCAAAGCTTCCAAGATAGACGTTATCTTTTTGCGAGTGCAAGGCCTGAGCGGAATCTTCAATCAACACAATGTCTCGACTTTCGCAAAACATTTTTATTTCTGCAATGTTTCCTGCATTTCCTAATAAATGCACAGGAATAATTGCTTTTGTTTTTTTTGTCACTGCTTTTTCAAGAGATTTCATATCCATGCAATAGGTGTCTGGTGAGACATCTGTACAAACTGCTTTCCCTCCCATGAGAGTAATGGCAGTTGCGGTTGCCGTAAACGACAATGCAGTAGTCACTACTTCATCTCCTGGTTGGATTCCGCACGCAATCAATGCCGCTGTTAAACATGAGGTTGCCGAATTCATAGAAATCGCATACGTTACGTTATGTTTTTTTGCGAATTCTGCTTCAAACAACCGAACATATTTCCCTCCTAGAACGCTCCAGAAAGCTTGGCTTTTTGCAGCTTCCTGGCTGCTTAATGCTAATTGTTCGCGATAACCTGGAACAGGAGATCCTATAAATCTGGAAAACATTTTCTCATCCAAGCATTCTTTGACATACTGCTTTTCAGTTTCACCAATATGAGGTTGAGAAGAAAAAGGAGTAGTCCGTATAGGAGCTCCTCCTAAAATTGCCAAATTAGTCATATGTATCCCTACTGTGAAATTTGTACCATTAACTGTTGTGTTTTAAAGGCCTCGTCCCAATTGCTATAGTCGGGTTGGTTACTCCTGACTTCTTCTGCCAGCGCTTTTAAATGAAGCGTGAAACGATTTGTGTTAGAGAGGAGAGTTTCTTCTCCACTTAACTCAATCTCATTAAAACCTTCATAACGTAGGCTTGGTCGGTATTCAAATAATTTCAAACTAGAAAAATTTTTTTCCAACAAAATTCTTCGATCCCTTCCCACAATATCAAGTTCAAAAATAAGATTATGGCGAGGTCCGCTGTAAATTAACTCTGCAAGCCCCTGCCCTTCAAACTCAAAGAAAGCAGAGACCCCGTCTCCCTCCTTATGGTTAAATCTGAAACTTTTTATGGATTGTATCGTAGGATTTAAGAATACTAATAGATTCAGAGCATGACTGCCAACTGCTTCAAACGGACCACTGTACTTTACAGACAGATATGAAGATTCTTGATCAGAAAGATAGTCTATAGCTTTCCTAAACAAGGGCTCATGTGTTTTATAATAGTTAACTTTGATACAAGTTTTCATTTTTTTGAATTCTGAGATTAACGCACTAGCGCCCTCTATCTCGCTAATGCCACAGACTGGCTTCTCCAAGAAAATGCCTCTAACTCTTCCAACTAAAGCGCGGAGACATTGAAGGTGGTATGAATCCGGGGTACACACGCTGACAACATCGATATCAACGTTGTCCAGCATCTCTTCAATTGACAAGAAACATCTAATTCCTGGAATTCGTTTTTTAATCACATGAAATTTTGAGGGGTCTGTATCTACAGCGGCCACAACTTCATACAATTCCTCTAGTTTGAGATATGCAGAAAGGTGAGTCCAAATTTCACCAACTTCTTGACGTTTGGGCTCTTCATCGAACAAAAGTCCAATCTGTCCAAGGCCTACAATAGCAATTTTTAATCTATTTGAGGGAGGCTGAATCATTTTTTTATCTGTATAAAATATCTTTGTTAATTTTTAAATTACGTATAAATATATTTAAAGTCTTCAATTTATAAATCAATATTGGAAGAGAAGTTAAATCCATTCTTTGATAAATAGTCTGCGACGCCCAGTTTATACGATTTTGGCTTTAATAAAATCATGTGGTAATAAAGGTCATCTTCCTTTCTCGGCATACTGATGGAATCTAATACTAAATCTATAGTAGTTTCAGTATCACTTGCAAGTATTTCTGGTCTAATAAAAGGAGTGTCGGCACCATACTGCTTTGCTGTTGCCGCCTTAGCATTACTATCTGTGGATACAACAACTCTATCAAAATATTTAGACTGTAATCCTGCATCAATTGACCATGCAATAAGTGGTTTTCCTCCAAAATTTAGAGAATATTTATTTGGGAGACGTTTACTACCACTACACGCAGGTATTAACGCCAATAGTCGCTTATTGTTAATCACTAAATAACTCGAAGAATACTTAATAAGCTACACGTAATTTTATTAATATATCTTTTATATAATAATCTCACGATGCGCACATTTTTTTAGTTTTAAAGTTATTTTTTATTACACTTGCAATTTCTTGAACTTGACTTTCAGTTACACTGCTTGAACTAGGGAGGCTAATCCCTCTTCTTGAAATGTTTTCAGTATTTTTTAGTGATCGCTCTCCACTGAAGAGCGAATATGGAGGCATAACGTGCATGGGATAAAAAACTGGGCGCGCTTCAATTCCATTTATTAATAATCGTTGTATTAGGTCGTCACGTCCAATCTCACCATCATCATTAAGTAATATGGTATATAACCAATAACTACTTTTAGCCCACTCCGCCTCCGATGGTAGTCTTATTTCTTCTATATTTTGTAGCGCTTGATGATATGCTTTCGCTAAGTTACGCTTGTGTTGCACAAAATACTCAACCCTTTCCATTTGAGCGACACCAATTGCAGCCTGCATATTTGTTAGACGATAATTATACCCAACAACATCATGCCAATAACGTTTTTCAGGGCTCATACCGTGGTCTCGAAGCTTTCGTGCTGTATTTGCCACTGATTTATCTCGAAACAACACCATACCGCCTTCACCTGTAGTTATGGTTTTATTACCAAAAAAGCTAAATGTAGCCGCATCACCAAAGGTACCTACATGTTTATCACGATAATAAGAACCTATTGCTTCAGCACAATCTTCTATTACAAATAGATTATGAGCATTAGCGACTTTCATAACAGGGTCCATATCACATGGATGCCCATACAAGTGGACCGGCATAATTGCTTTTGTTCTAACAGTTAGAGCTTTCTCTATCTCTCCCACATCAATTGTCCATGTGTCTATATCGACATCCACTAAAACTGGTGTAGCACCAGCATGCAAAATAGCATTAATCGACGCTGCAAAAGTAAAATCAGGTACAATTACCTCATCACCACGTCCTACGCCTAAAGCAGCCAAAGCTAAATGTATTGCCACTGTGCCATTGCTCACTGCTATGGCTTCATTTCCATGAGTATATTCAGAAAATATGTTTTCAAATTGGTTTACATATTTTCCTTGTGAAGATATCCAATTCGAACTAATGCAATCAGTCACATAAGCCAATTCATTTCCATCTAATCGTGGTTCAGCCAGAGGTATATGGTGATATCGGTATAGACTAGCATAATCAACTAACTTCCCATTTTGATCTATCATGGGAATATGACGTATTTTATCATTCAGCGCTTTTTGTATTGTTTCATTATCAGCATCTGCAGCTAACGTTACAATGTTGGTACGCATATGCTCTGCCACAGAACACCCTAACGACACAGAGCTTAATAATAACCGCCTGATATCACCGTCTGTTAGCACACCTAATAACTTATGACCGTCCACAACAAAACAGATGCCTTGAGCATTATTATCTATTACTTCAAGTGCCTTTCTGAGATTTTCTGCTGAAGCTACTACCATTTCAGCAAGTGTCGTGATGCGTTTCATTAATAATGTCCTTCTATATAGATGTCTTTCTGATTTACTAAAAAAATGTTCTCTAATTTAAGAGCATAATGCCTCGTTCGTGATATTAATTTGCTCTTTTAATTCATTTATATCTGAATTATAAATTTCCAAGGTGTAATAATTTTCATTTTTTTTGACATACGGCCAAAACCAAGAATCTATATCAATACTTTTATTTGAATCACTTTTCCCATCGTTATCACTAAAATGATATGCTTTAATCCAATTATCACATGAGCTAAACATCTCATACCGATCAAAACCTAATGAATTAGCTGACACCTTCAAGTGGGCAACATCTAACAGCATATTCACATTGCTCGGAGTATTTTCCATAATAAACTTAGATTCTTTAGGCGCTGTCATCAGAAGAGGATCTTTGCCAAATCTTTTTATATTGCTATCAGATATTACATTGTTTTCAATCAGCAACTCAACGTTATTGCAAGATGCATATTCTGCTAAACTGGCAATACGCTCTAAAAATAGATCTAAACATACATTCCTGTCATGTACATGGAGAGCATCAATAGGTTTGCCTAGCTCACTAGCCTTAGGATCAAGAAGAAAGCCAGCATGAAAGCTGTAGATAGGCCTTTCAAGTGCTGCTGACAATTTGATAGCATTTTTTGCATGACTAATACTTTTTTCTGCGATCAGGTTATTTGGTGAAGCTAAATTAAATACAAAGGGGCTTTTTGGTGGGGGAAAATAATTATGTACCTGAAAGCTAGCCAAATCTAATAATTTTTGGTACTTACTAAGAATTATTTCTTCATATGCCCCTCCCGATAACTCTATCCCAGTTATACCATGCTCTATAAACGTCAGTGCAGTATTATAAGCAGTCGTTTCCTTTATTCCACCAGTTGACATAAAAATCATATTTTTTTCTTACTTATTGCAGGGACACCAGCATACAAATGCCCTGGGCTCTCTATATCATTTATTACAACACTCCCAGCAGCCACTGATGTATTTGAAACAATACTTATTTTGTCGATTATTGTTGTTCCTGCGCCTAAAAAAACAAAATCGCCCAACAGTGATCTACCGGAAACAACTGTCATAGGGGCCACATGACAGTGACTTTGAATAACTGTTTCATGCTCTATCGTCGAATGAGTATTAATTAAATTATTATTTACAATCTTTGCCTGTGGCCCAACGTTCACAAATGGACAAATAATATTTGCTTCTCCAAGTTCAGCAGATTGTGAAACATTGGCTTTATCTGAAATAAGGTTTGGGCAGTCAAACCCTGCACTCTTAACCAAATCAAACATGACTTTTCTCTTAAAGTTATCACCAATCGCCAGAAAAATATTATTTATTCCATCTTGATGATATTTTTCAAGTAAGTTAATCCCCCCCAATACTGGAATTGATAATACTTCCTCATTTTTATGAAGGACATTATCAATAATGCCAATAGGTAAATATCTGGCATTACCTTCTTGCAGTAGTGATAAAATAACTCGACATTGCCCACCAGCGCCCAAAATTATGCACTTTATTTTTTCCATTAATAGATGTCAGCCCAACTCAATATATGATCCTTAGATAAGTCGTACCTTAATTTTTTATTCAATATATTCTCAATCTCTCGGGCATAAAGACCTGTTCCAGGTCTTTTTAAAGCAATATCCTCTACTGTTATTTTTTCACCTTTTTTAACATTTTTACTCAATACAATACTCTTTCGTGAAACGGCCGCCATTTCTGCTTCTTCAGCTTGACAAATCTTCGTGGGCACACCTAATGCTACTTCAGTTGTACGAATTGAATCAACCAATTCAGAGAATTCTAAACAATCACTAGACGCCCTGTGATCTGGCCCTGCCAATGTTTTATCTAGTGTAAAATGTTTTTCAACAACAGTTGCTCCAAGAGCGACGGACAATGTTGCTGCTAATGAACCAATACTATGGTCTGAATAGCCAACGTTTACGTTAAATGCACGCTTTAGTGTTTGCATTGCTTTTAAATTTAAACTTTCAATCGAGCAGGGATAGTTTGAAACACAATGGAGAAGTGTGATTTTATTTTTGTCTGGGTATAGGTTCACAACTTCTTCAATTTCGCCCAAACTCGCCATTCCGGTTGCAATTATAACATCTCTGCCCGTTTTGGACAAAAAGTTGTGCAGAGTTAAATCTACAATATCTGCTGAAGCAGTTTTATACGTTTGAACACCTAGCTCATTAAGAAATTCCGCACTTTCAATATCATATGGTGTTGATATAAATTCAATACCTTTTTCAACGCAATATTTAAATAGTAGTCGATGTTCATTTTTACTTAACTCAAGCTGTTTAAGCATATCGTAATGTGTCTCTTCATGAGGGGTCGTATCCATTTGATATGCAACTTTTTGAGTCACGGGTGAAACTAATGCTGCTGCGGTAAAGGTTTGAAATTTTACAGCATCGGCTCCTGCTTTAACTGCTGCATCCACGAGCTGAAATGCCATATTAAGGTTTCCATTATGGTTCACCCCAGCTTCAGCAATTATAAATACGTGATTATTCACGTTAATACACCTCTATTTTCTATTAGATGACACATTGTATGCCCAATAATAATGTGCATTTCTTGAATACGTGGTGAATCGTCAGCAGGCACAACTAGATCGACATCACATAGCGCGCTCATTTTGCCACCACCTCACCCAATAAAATCACCTTCATGATTCACCATTAAATATCATTACAAGCGGAAATGCCTTTCACTAAACATTAATACAGTATGCTTAATTCTTTGCCAAAGAATCGGTTGAGTATGGGAATAACTTATAACACCTACCATAAAACTGAACGCCTTACCCAGAATATTATCACTGTTATTCACAACATTCTAATCACAATCCAACAATTTCTAATCATTACCAAACAAATCACGCGTGTATACTTTATCTACCACGTCTTGAATGTCATCCGTTAAACGATTGGCGACAATTACATCACTCATTAATTTAAAAGCATTTAGATCATTTATGACTTTTGAATCAAAGAACTCACTCTCACCCTGTTCCGTAAGTAATGGCTCATAAACAACCACTTTAATACCTTTGGCCTTAATGCGATTTATGATCCCTTGAGTGCTTGATAATCTAAAGTTGTCACTTCCACTCTTCATTATAAGCCGATGCACACCAACAACTTTTGGATTTCTACCAATGATGGAAGCTGCAATAAAATCTTTACGTATTGAATTAGTATCAACAATGGCATTGATTAGAGAATTGGGCACGTCTTTATAGTTAGCCTTAAGCTGTTTAGTATCCTTAGGTAGGCAGTAACCACCATAACCAAAGGATGGATTATTGTAATGTGATCCTATTCTTGGATCAAGACCCACACCTTCAATGATTTGCTTGGTGTCTAGGTCATTTGCTTCAGCGTAAGAGTCTAGCTCATTAAAGTAAGAAATTCTCATGGCTAAATAGGTATTACTAAAAAGTTTGACTGCCTCCGCTTCACTTGAACCTGTAAATAAAAGATCAATATCTTCTTTGATAGCTCCTTCTACCAGAAGGTTTGCAAACTGCCTTGCTTTATCAGATAGCTCACCGACAATAATACGTGATGGATAGAGGTTATCATAAAGAGCTGTACCCTCTCTCAAGAACTCTGGAGAGAAAATAATTTTGTCAGTGCAAAATTTATCTTTGATACTTTCTGTATAACCAACCGGTACGGTTGACTTAATGATCATTGTAGCCTGAGGATTAATACGAATAACATCATGTATAATTTCTTCTACTGAGGAAGTATCAAAGTAGTTATTAGTGGTGTCGTAATCAGTAGGTGTGGCAATAATAACAAAATCAGCATTTTTGTAAGCTAATTCTTTATCAAGTGTAGCGGTAAAGTTTAAGTCCTTATTAGCTAAGAAATCTTCAATTTCTGCATCCACAATGGGAGATATTTTGCTGTTAAGCTGTTGAATTTTCTCAGGGATGATATCAAGGGCAATCACTTCATGATTTTGAGACAAGAGCATAGCGTTAGAAAGGCCAACATAGCCAATACCAGCAATACATATTTTCATTGACCTTCCTTTGATTTAGATCTTTTGATAGTTTTATATCGGCCTTTAAGATATCTACTGATTATTTTCAAAATAAAAACTGCCTCTGGTATTAGCATTTATCTATGCAAAGAATAATCATTGGTTAGGGTATCAAATAACGGAATTATACATTTTCTTGAACGCATATTCAATTATATGTTTGCCATAAATTAGGTAATAATTCTTTGGGAATTGCCTTAATTGCTGGTAACATTCGTGCACCCAAACCAGCCACTGTAATCACTGCCTAATAAACAGGCTTTACAGAATTCATATTATTTAACCATTTTAATCTGCATTTAACTAATACTTATTTAACAACTTAATTATTTATCATTAAAAACATTACCAACGCTTTTCTCTAAAAAATTTATTTCTTCTTTTAGCATTTCAAACTCTTGTTTTTTACGTACTAGAAACTTACTTGTAATCAAAGATTTTTCACGAATGCCTTTCGGGGTCAATATATAAGAATACTTTACCTTTCGTGGATTTTCTTTAAAATCTGAGAGTTTAACATACCCCCTATCAATTAATGATGTTAACAGATAGTAAGCAGAGCCATTAGAAATTCCAACTTTTTGAGCAAGTTCTCGCGTGGTTATTTGAGGGCATTCACTTATTATACAAAACACTCTCAACTTTGCATCTTCTTGATACTCTTTACGACGACTAACCATGCATAGCTACCGCACAAAGCTTTGCTACAAGGCTTTGAGTATTTAATACAAAAATTAATTCAATTATTTTCATAAAGTACAATTTTGAGCATATTCTTTTAGAGATTACTGTCAACACTAATTAGAGTATCATTATGAAATAATTGAAAATTATATTCACAAAAGTCCAAATAGTATAGATAGTACATATTTTATTGTAAAATAGATTATTAAATTATTATCAAAATATATATTGTTAAAGGTTTAAAATAGATTCTTGACATTACTGTTATCAAAATAATATTATTTAAATATAAATATTGACATTGAAAGTTAAACATAATTACTTTTTTGCTCAAAAATGAACAGTCAGACTATAGGTATAATTTATGTCAAAAGAATGGTTTATTTTACAGTTTAAAGCAAATTCACACCATCAAGCTACAAAAAATCTAAACCGACAAGGATTTGAAACATTCTTACCCTTACATGATACCACTTCACGAAAATTATCTCGATTTATAAGTACTTCTAAACCTCTATTTCCAGGCTACATGTTTATCAAGTTTGATAGAGCAGAATCCCAGTGGCATAAAATAAATAATACTTACGGTGTATCTCACTTAATTACTTTTGATTCTCTTCTTAAATCAATTCCTACCAAATTTGTTGATAGCTTGATGAAGCGATACGATTTATCGGGTAAATTACTACCTATACAAAAATTAAAAGAAGGTGATCAGGTAAAGATTTTAAAGGGACCATTTGCAAACTTTATTGCTAGCGTTGAAACTTATGAAAGTGAACAACGCATATGGGTATTAATGGATTTAATGGGCAGGACGACAAAAATACAAATTCCATCAGACGCCCTTAATTTATCCAATTGACATATTTATTCAAATTCAATTAATCGGTTCCATAACCAGTTGGATTGAGTTTATGCCAGCGCCACGTGTCTTCACAAATGTTTTTTATGTTTCTTTAAGTTTTCCAGCTCATTGTCTCAAATGCTTTCGAAGAATCTGCACAAAAAGCAGCAAGGTCTCCTTCTCGTCGAGGTAAATATTTAAATTTGATTGGAACTCCAGTTATATCTTCAAATTTACTCACCAATTCAATAACAGTCGTGCTTTTCCCAGTTCCAATATTTAATACTTCAAATCTATCCAGTTTATTTTTATTTAAAGCACTTGTGT
>MDTF01005479.1_pt1 | contig 14343 bp, 14 predicted proteins | sample 811191 | NCBI WGS metagenome assembly MDTF01 (sample SAMN05326649, study PRJNA326480) | marine metagenome | isolation source: seawater | place: Southern Ocean | collected 2011
ACCACGTTGATAGGCTGGATGTGGAAGCGCAGTAATGCGTGTAGCTGACCAGTACTAATAGCTCAATTGGCTTGATTTATGCACTGAAAAAATTTTTAAGTGATTTTAGAAATGATTATATTTTATTTTATAACCACACATTTATTACCTGAGGCATAAATTTAATAATATAACTAAAAACTATAATTGGGATGTAATTTTATTCATATATGAATTATCTTGGAATAAATGTTGGTCATGGAGCTAGCGCAAGCTTGATGGTAAATGGTGAAGTTATTATTGCTGCTCAGGAAGAAAGATTTACTAAAATAAAAAATTTTTCTGGATACCCTAAAAAATCAATAGATTTTATTTTAAAATATTTAAAAGAAAAAAAGTTAAAAGTTCACATAGCTGCTTTTACAACAATTAAAGATAAAGCAATTTACTACAAGTATCCATTTAACCATCTTTTTTCGATTAAAGACTATCAAGATCATTATGAAAACTTTTTTAATAAAAAAACAAAAAAAAATGAAAATTATTTAAAAAAATTATCAGGTAAGGAAGATCTATACTTATCTTATAATAATTTATCAAAAAAAAAACTTAATAGTTATTCACATTTTCAAAAAATGCAAAAAAATTTTTTGATCGAACAATCAAAAAATACAATTGATAAAATTATTTTTATTGATCATCATACATGTCATGCACATTATGCATTTTACTCTCAATCAGAAAAAAAAAAAAACTCTGCAATAGTTACTTTAGATAGTGAAGGAGATGGATTAAATCAAACGGTTTGGAAATATAATCATAAATCAAAAGAAATAATAAAAATAAGATCAAGTTCCACTTGTGATCTGGCGAGAATATATAAATTTATAACTTTGATACTAAAGATGAAACCTGATGAGCATGAGTTTAAAGTTATGGGATTAGCACCATATGCGAAAAAAGAATATTCACAAATAGTTTTTGAGGATGTGTTTAAAGATCTTTTAAAAGTAAAAGATATGAAAATTGAAAAAAATAAAAGACCTAAGGATTTATATGGATATTTGTTAAAAAAAACTAAGCCTTATAGATTTGATAATATTGCAGCAGCAACACAGATTCTTCTAGAAGATACAGCGTGTAAATTATTTAGACAAATCAATAAAAAAATAAATGCAACAAATTTTTATTTGAGTGGAGGTGTCTCTATGAATATAAAAATGAATAAAGAACTATTAGATTTAAAATTTGTACGTAATTTATTTGTACCACCAACCGGTTCTGATGAGAGCTTATCAATAGGAGCCTGCTACTATTTGTGTGATAAAAAAATTTCGAAACCTTTGGAAAATATCTATTTAGGACAAGAAATATCAAAAATTAATTTAAATAATAAGATTAAAAAAAATTTTGGTAACAAAAAATATAAAATTTTTAAGAATGTAAAACATAGTAAAATAGCAAAAATTTTGAAGAATAATGAGCCAATAGCAGTAGCAAGAGGAAGAGAAGAGTTTGGTGCTAGAGCTTTAGGTAACAGAAGTATTATTGCGTCACCTTCAAATAACTCAGTTATTAAAAAAATAAATGAGTCTATTAAAAATAGGGATTTTTGGATGCCATTTGCATTAACAATATTAGAAACAAAACATAAAAAATATATTAAAAATCCTAAAAATATTAAAAGTGCATTCATGACTATTGGATTTGATACAATTTCTGAAAAATATAATAAGATTATAGCTGGTACACATATTTACGATCGAACTGTTCGTCCACAAATTTTAGAACAAAGTCAAAACCCTAATTATTTTTCGCTAATCAAAGAATTTGAAAAAATTACTGGAGTACCTGCATTATTGAACACAAGTTTAAATCTTCATGGAAATCCAGTAAGCTCAACATTAGATGATGTAATATATACCTTTAAAAACTCTGGTCTAAGATATCTTTATATAAACGACGAATTTTTAATTCAAAAATAATTAATAATTGTAATTAAAAAGAGTGTTGTAGAAATTAAGTAATTCTTATAAATATAGTGTAAAATTTATAACTTAATTTAATTTAAATAAATGTTGATTATTTTTATCAAGTTGTATTTTTAAAAGTTTTTTAAATAAATCATCATCTTCTTTATATTGAAAAATCAAATTTTTAGTTATATCAAAAAAATTATTATAATTAATTTTTTTTGAAATATCAGCTTCATATAATAAGGAATGATTAATCCTACTTTTTTCAAGAAAAACGTAAGCTAATATTCTTGCCGAACTAACCTGATCTTTGGTAAGCTCATTAATAATAATCTTTTTCATATTTTTTAATGTGTCAAAATATTCATTTTTATCACGAGGCTCAATAGTAAATCCAGATCCTTGATAGTAGGAGTCGCCTGCTATCACGCTTGGAATACCTAAGCATGGATATTCAAGCCCTGCTGATCCTTGTGAGGTTAAAACACAACCAGTAATCTCTTTAATTATAGATGTATTAAAATCGTTTGGATAAAATTTTATATTGCTCTCATTTACAATAATCTTATTAAACTCTCTAAAAGTAGATGTGCTACTTTTGCCTAATCCATATTCACTAGGGTGCTCTTTAATAATCCAATTAACCTCTTTTTTTAAACTCTTAATATAAAATAGAGTTTCCTTTAACCAAGTTAAATTGTCTCTAAAAATTCGCCATTTATTATTATAATTTCCATCAATTAAATTATGAGAAAAAACTGTGCATATTTTTTTAGATTTATCCCAATTGAAATGCTTATATAAATCATCTTTATTTCTATCATTCTTTCTTAAAAATGTTTGTGATGAAAAACTATCGTAATGTTTGCTTTTTCCATCAAAAATATTATTAATTAGATCTAAACCTTTTTTAGCATAGAGAGACTTGTCCTCTAAGGATATTTTATCAACTAGAGAATTTGAAATTTTATGATTTGATTCAAATTTTTCTAAAATTGAATTAACAAGTTTTACTCCAATTTTTTTAGGGCCATGTGTTCTTGAAATCACTTTAATATTATTCTTTAATGCATTTTGAAAAATAATATTTGATGGTAAAAATTGAGTTTCAGACATAACCATATATTTAAAATTATTTTCTGAAAAAATTTTTTTTATGGAATTGTTAATAAATAAAGCCTCAGATAGAAAAAAATAACATTTTAAATTAAACTTATTAAAAGAACATATTCCAGTATTTCTAATAATATGATCATATATACATCTGCCAAAATTAATATTTTCAATTGAAAAATTAATAAATTCATCAATATTTTTTGTTTTGTTAATTATTTTATATGATTGAAATAGAAGAAAAATTCTCTGAAAAAAATTAATTTTAGTTATATAAAAAAAATTATCTATGTTGAAACTCTTAATAAGCTCCTTACCGAATACATCGTGCTTATCAATTAACCCGTAAATATTATAATTGTAAAATTCCTCTACATACTTAGAGATCATTGCCTCTGTAAAGGTATACACCGGTTGATGAACAAAATTAGTTAAAAGTATATTATGTTTTTTAATTACGGTATTTTTTTTTTGGTCCCAAAGTGAATTGTTTGTTTTGACAAAATCATCAAAATTTACACTCGAAAAATATTTAGGAGATATATTCAAAAAAAAAGTTTTGAAATGAAAATAGACTGAATACAATATTGATAAAAAAAATAAAAATTTTTTTTTAGTCATCAGTACCATCTTTATTTACAGTGTGTCTTAATTTATAATTTCCTGAAGTTTTTTTCCATATATGTGGTGACCTAAATTTGTTAATTGTTTTAAAAAAATCAGAATCTTTAATCTCTAAATAACTCATAATTTCAGAAAAATATCTATCTGGAAATTCCCCATCGTATTTTTTTATTAATTTTTTCCCTTCATCAATTGATAAATGATCATTTCTCAATTCTTGAGAAACATCATATGTCGCTCTGCCAATTCCAAACTTAATAAAAGTTGTGTAATAATGTAAATCATCTATTTTATCATCAATGCTATTATATTTGCTGTAAGTTCCTTGGGTTCTAAATGGTCTCGGTCTAAAATCACAATTTTCAACTGAATAATAAAATGTTTCTTGTGGAGTCCACCTTAAATAATAGCCCAGGTAGTGTACTTCAATATTATTTTTTGAAACCTCTTCCTCTGATGGCGGTAAGAAAATTTTTAGATTTTTCATCTTTAGTTTATGATCATTAACTAAATCTTTTATTTTCACTCCACCTAATTGAAGTTGGTTAAAATTTCTATAAGTAAAATATGATTTATCTCTAATAGATTTTTTATTATCAGCAATAGGATTTCCATGCTCAGCCTCATTTTCACCAAAAAAAACTAGTGGTATTCTGTATTTTAATGACATTTTTGAAGCAAAAATTTTTTGACCAAGCATAAAAGTTTGAAATGGATGCATTAAATTCATTATTGCTAACTTAGTTAAGTATTTCATCGTATACTCATCTCTTTTAGATGAAATATTAATTAAGTTGTCACTTTTGATCCAATTCTTAAAATTTTGATAACCGTAATCAGTATAAAGAATAGGCGACCATGTGACAGTTAAAGGGTTCATTCCATATTTATTTTTTAACATGTGGGAAGCAAAGCAGCTATCTTTTCCACCACTACCCGGCACAATACAGTCAAATTCACCATATTTACCTCTATGTTTATCTAGAAGTTTAAGAAGTTTTTTTTCTCTGTCGTTATAATCAATTTTCTTTTTAAGTCTTGAATATTTCCAAGAATCAGAAATTCCATTTTTGTCTATATATAATGTTTTTTTTTTTGATTTTTTGTTATGATTAAATTCAACTGAAGATACAGGTCTTTGATTTGAAATTAAACTTTTCTTACAAAAAATTATTTTTTGCGGAAGTCCAAAATAAGATTTTTTAATCATATAAGTTTTATAATAGTTTTTAATAAATCCATCCCAATTAAACTACTTTTTTCAGGATGGAATTGAAGACCAATTATATTATTTTTTTTTATAATTGAGCAAAATTTATGACCATTATGATTTGTTTGAGCAATTATTTCGCTTTTATTTTTTGGTTCACAAAAAAATGAATGAACAAAATAAAAATTTTTATTTGAGTATTTTTTAAATATCTTATCATTATTTTGAATTAAAACACTATTCCAATTCATATGTGGAGTTATCTTACAAATTTTTTTGTTAAAAGGTAAAACTTTGCCGTCAATAAAACCTAGTCCTTTTGAGATTCCAAACTCGTGACTTTCATTAAATAAAAGTTGCATACCCAGGCATATTCCAACTAAATAGTTATTTGGGCTTTTTTCGATGAATTTTTTAATTTCATCTTTAATTTTTAGATAGGCAATTTTTTTTATTGCTGCTTTATAAGATCCGACACCAGGCAAGACCACAATATTATATTTTAGTAAATTTTCTTTTTTGGTTATAATATTTACCTTGCATCCTATTATTTTGTAAGCATTGTAAATACTTTGAATGTTGTTTATTCCTAAATCTATTATTGCAACTTTAACCTTGTTATCTAACATTGATACCTTTTTTTTTTAAAAATATTTTTAATTTTTTCAAATTATTATTTGATTTTTTTTTAGTTGAATTTGCTAAAAAATTTGAGTTACCAATTTCTTTTTTATCAAACTGGTAAAGCATATAAGTGTCATAATGAAGTAAAGATGAAATAGAGACACCAGCTATTTGTGTTTTTTTTATTACCTCAAGAACATCATCAAATTTTCCAGCTCCGCCACTAGCTATTACTGGAACATTAACACTATTAGAAATTTTTTTTGTTAGGTTTATATCAAATCCCTTTTGAATACCTTCATTATTTACAGACGTTATAATAATTTCACCAATTCCATTATCTTCTAATCTTTTTGCCCAATCAATTGGGTTTATATTAATTAAATCTCTCCCGTTAGATTTCGAGATATAATATTTATTTTTTATTTTAATACATTCAATGTTTGAAACAATTGTCGAGCTGCCAAAAATTCTTGAAGCTTTATTAATAAATCTTATGTTGTCTACTGCTGCACTATTAATGGATATTTTATCAGCTCCATTTTGCAGCATTTTTTCAATATCATTAATCGTTTTAATGCCACCACCAACTGTTAAAGGTATAAAAAGCTTTTTTGATGTATTTCTTACAAATTGAGAAAGGTTATTAGTTCCATACAGTGTTGCCACTGAATCGGTATAGATAATCTCATCAGCACCTTGTTTAAGATAATTTTCTACAAAATTTTTGGGATTTCCTAAAATTCTTAACCCCTCAAGATTAATTCCTTTAATTAAGTTTCCATTTTTAATCTCGAGTTTGGGAATAATTCTGTAAATTTTAGAGGACATATGGTGGAATATAATAGTAATTATTTAATTAAATCATCCTTTAAAAATTTTTTTTTAGCTTTCTTTCCTAAAACTTTATTAATTTCCATCGGAGAAATCCCCTTAGAAGATCTTTTGCAAGTAATATCTGAAATATTAATTATTTTACCTTTCTTTATATCTTTCTTAGCAACTAAAAATTTTCTGGCTATATTTAAATTTTGTATTTCACAGGGTTGTATTTTTTTAACATCATTCCCTATGATTATTTTGGCTTTATTGATTTTTTTAATCATAAACTTAAATTCACTAGGGGTAAGAGAAGCAGCGTGGTCTGGGCCTTTTTGTTTTTTATTGAGGGTGATGTGTTTTTCTAAGAAAATTGCACCAGAGTATATACTCGCTATTGCAACCTCAGATCCAAGTGAGTGATCTGAAAAACCTACTGGTAACAAAAAATCATTTTTAATTTTGTTAATTACTTTTAAATTTGAATATTGGATATCCGCTGGATATTCAGTGATACAATGCATGATCACTATTTTTTTTTTTAACCTTTCAATTAGGTTGTGATTTTTAATAGTAATCTTGTTATTTTTGCAAAAATAAATTTTGCATTTTGCCAAAACATTTAATGCGTCGGCAATCTCTTGGTAATTACTCATACCAGTCGATAAGATTATTTTATTTTTATTTAAATTTATTTTATTAAGAAGGAAATAATTTGTAATTTCTCCAGATGGAATTTTCAAATAATTATCATACTTTGTAGAGTTAATTAAATTTAAACTCTTTTCATCAAAAACTGAAACCATAAAATCTATTTTAATTTCATTTGAATAATGAATTATTTCAATTAAAAATTTTTTTGAAATTTGCAAACTCGAAATTAATTCGTATTGTGAGATATTTAATTTCAAATTTTTTTTTTGGTAAGGAGCCAATTTTGAGTATTTAGTTATCATTTTGTCTGCATCATACAACTGAAATTTTATTGCATTAGCTCCAGCTTTTTTTGCGTTAAATATAAGTGATTTTGCAATTTTTAACGAACCATTATGATTCACTCCTGCCTCTGCTATTATATAAGGATCTATTTTAGATATTGATGTCATAAAATGTTTTTTTTAAATTTATTTTTTTTTTTTGTAAAATTTTAAATATTCTTTTCTTTATTTGCTCAGATGTATTGTTAGTCTTTATTTTAATTTTAATTTTTTTATCTATATAAAGTTTGATTTTTTTTGATATCATATTTGAATCCAGTTTACATTGAATTATATTTTTTTTAAATATTCTACCAATCTGCCTTTCACCTATATTAATTGCGTACAAATTTACATTTGGACTATCAAGAACTATACTAGAGGAGTTACCAATCATTAGATCAACACTTTTAAGTAAATTTATGTAATCTAATTTACCAAATGATTTTACAATTATTGAATTTTTATTTTTTTTAATAAAATAGTTTATGTTTTTTAAAAAAATTATTGATCCTGGGTCAGAATTATTTGATGTAAATATATAGAAGTAATTTTCCCCATTTTTTAAACCATTTAATAAAGTTTTAATTTGAAAGTCAGCCGTTTCATTGCTCATTGTTTCTGGGTGAAAAGTAATTAATATTATTTTTTTATTGAAAGGAATGTTGTATTTTTTAAATAGTAAATTTCTAGAAATTATTTTTGTATTCTTGATATTCTCATCACCAAGAGCCCCGTAATTAAAAATATTAACAGGTGTTTCTCCAAGCTGCATAAGTCTTGTTTTATAAACCTTATTTGTAACAAAGTGAAATAAAGCAAATTTTGAAATAGAATGTCTCAAATTATCGTCCATCGCTCCTTTGGTTAATTCACCACCATGCAAATGAAAGATAGGAATTTTGTTAAAAAAACACACTATTGAAAAAATAAAAGCTTCATATCTGTCCCCTAAAATTAGAGCTCCGTCTAATCTTAATCTAGATATTATAATTGAATATTCATTTAATATTTTTGCACAATAAGTGGATAGGTTTTCATATTTTCCTAGTATTTTTACATTAGATCTGAAGTCAATTTTAAATCCATCTTTTAATATTTCCTTGTAAGTATTTCCGTAGCTCGGAGAAAAATGATCTGATCCTGCAAAAATAAATGATTTGATATGATCATCAGATTTTATTTTACTGATTAAAGTTGATAAAATTCCATAATCAGCTCTTGAACCAGTAAAAATTAAAAAATTTTTTTTATTTTTTTTCATAATTTATTTTCTTAATAATCAAAAATTTATTTTCTAAAAATAAGTATTCTAATACTGAATATCTAAGTGTTTTAAATATATCGTAAACTTCAGGTGATATTGAATAACTATGCAGGTTTAGACTAGTGTTTAAAATAGCAGGAATTCCACTTATTTTGTAAAATTCGTAAATTAAATAAGTTATCAATTTAATTAATGTCATATGAATTTAATATTCACTACTATAAATTACAAGTTTGTTCAATTATTGAACAATATACAATTATTTAAAATTATGTAAATAAGTTATTTTTTTATTGATTTAAATTGTATGTATGTTTATTGCTCTATAACTCAATATATATGCTTGAAGATAAAGATAAATTTGAAATACTCAGAAAGTTAGGAAATAATGAGAATAATACTCAGAGATGCCTATCTGATAATTTGGGTTTTAGCTTAGGTAAGTTGAATTATTGTCTAAAATATTTAAAACAACATGGATTAATTAAAATTTCAAGATTTAAAAAAAGTGAGAATAAAATGAAATACATGTATGCATTAACACCAAGAGGTCTTAAGGCTAGATCAAAACTAACAATAGATTATATGAAATTAAAAATTAAAGAATATGAGGAATTAAAAAAAGAATTAAAAAAATTATAAAATTAAAATAGGATAAAATTAAATCTATAAATGAAAAAAACAAAAATTCTTATCACAGGCGCAGCAGGGTTCATCGGGTCACATTTGGTTGAGCATTTATTGAACAAAAATTATAAGGTGATTGCATTTGATAGATATAATATAAATAATGATTGGGGTTGGCTTGAGGGCATTAAGAATAAAAAAAATTTAAAACTTATTCTTGGAGATATCAGGGACTATGACTCTGTTTATAAAGCCGTAAAACAATGCGATGTAGTTTTTCACCTAGCTGCTTTAATTGGAATTCCTTATTCTTACGTGTCACCAACCGCTTATGTAAAAACCAATATAGAAGGGACCCTCAATATACTTGAGGCTTCAAAAAATTTAAAAATTAAGCAAATATTAATTACATCCACTAGCGAGGTTTATGGAACTGCAAAAAATAAGAAGTTAAAAGAAAACGATCCTCTAGTTGCTCAATCACCTTATGCAGCCTCAAAAATAGGGGCAGATCAACTAGCATTAAGTTATTTTAAATCTTTTAATCTGCCCGTGAAGATTGTGAGACCATTCAATACCTATGGACCAAGACAGTCATCAAGAGCAATTATACCAACTATTTTGAGTCAAATATTATCAGGGAAAACAACAGTTATGCTGGGCAATAAGAATGCAACTAGAGATTTTACCTATGTAAAAGATACCTGTGAGGCATTCGAAAAGATTTATCTTTCAAAAAAATTTTATGGAGAGGTGGTAAATGTTGGTTCAAATCAAGAAATATTGGTGACAGGTTTGGTAGAAAAAATCTCAAGAATTCTGAATATTAAAATAAAAATTAAAAAAGAACAAAAAAGAATTAGACCAAAACTAAGTGAAGTTGAAAGACTTAGATGTGATAATAGTAAAATTATCAAAAACACTAGCTGGTCTCCACGATGCTCTTTTAAAAATGGGATAATAAATACAATAGATTGGATGAAAAATTATAAAGATTTAAAGAAAGTTTATAAATCAGGCAAATATACAGTTTGATGAAAAAAAAAATAAAAATTTTATGCACAATTTGTGCAAGAGGAGGATCAAAAGGATTAAAAAATAAAAATTTTAAGGATTTAAATTCAAAGCCTCTAATATATCATACAATTTTACAAGCAAAAAAATCAAAAATTTTTGATAAAATTGTAGTTAGTTCAGATTCAAATAAAATATTACTATTATCAAAAAAATTTAAAGTTGATTATTTAATTAAAAGACCTAAAAAATTAGCAAACGATCATTGCGGAAAAATTGATGTAATCAAACATGCTCTAATTGAAACAGAAAAAAAATATCAAAATAAATTTGATCTAATTTTTGATCTGGATGTTACTTCTCCGCTAAGATTAGTAAAAGATATCAGGCAAGCACTAGAAAAAATATTAAAATCTAACAGCTCAAATCTAGTGTCTGGAACAAAATCAAGAAAAAATCCTTATTTTAATCAAGTTATGTTGAAAAATAATAGACTTTCGATTCCTTGCAGATCGAGAGGTAAAATTTTTAGTAGGCAAAAAGCGCCTAAAGTTTTTGATCTTAACGCTTCGATATATATATGGAGAAGAAATGCTTTAATAAAAGAAAAAAATCTTATAAATAAAAAGACATTATTGTATGAAATGCCAGACTCCAGATCGATAGACATAGACAATATGTTTGATTTTAAGCTTGTACAGTTCATTTTTAAAAACAAATTATTTAAATATAATGATTAAAAAAAAACATAATTTAATTGCATCACAAGCTACAAAGCTGATAAGAAAAATTTCCTCAAAAAAAAAATTACATTTACATCAACCATTAATTTTAAAAAATGATTTTTTAAAATTAAAAAAATGCTTATATTCAACCAATGTTTCCAGCGCAAGTAGCTATACTTTAGATTTTGAGGATAGGTTGTCAAAATTCACAAAATCAAAGTATGCCATTGCCCTAATCAATGGTACGGCAGCATTGGAAATTGCAATTAGAACTTTAAATATTAAAAAAGATGATGAGATTTTTATACCAAGCTTAAATTATGTGGCAAGCTCCAATGCAACATTATATTGTGGAGCAATTCCACATTTTGTTGATATTGAATTAGAAAATTTTGGAGTTGATGTTAAAAAATTAGAAAAATATATTATTAAATATTGTATTATAAAAAATAATAATTTAGTAAACAAGTCTACAAAGAGAATAATTAGAGCGATCATCCCAACCCACATTTTTGGTGTATCTTGCAATATCGATGAACTTTTAATTTTATCAAAAAAATATAAATTAAAGATAATAGAAGATGCTGCGGAGGCTCTTGGTAGCACTTATCAAAAAAAACATCTAGGTACATTTGGAGATATAGGTGTTTTAAGTTTTAATGGAAATAAAATAATTACTACTGGTGGGGGAGGATCTTTATTAACACAAAATAAAACCTACTATACAAAAGCATTAAGACTTGTAACAATTGCAAAAAAAACAAAAAACTATTGGAAATATGATTATCATGAAATGGGATTTAATTATAGACTCCCAGGACTAAATTCTGCACTCGGAATTTCTCAACTAAAAAAAATAAAAAAAATCCTATTAAAAAAAAGTAGAAATCAAAAAAAATTAAATTTTTTATTTAGTAACAATAAATATCTCAAATTTGTTGAACAAAAAAATAGCAAAACCTCCAATTATTGGTTAAATAATTTATACATATTTAAATCAAATCTTACTTTAAGAGATAAAATCATCGAAGAAATGATTAAAAATGAAATTTTTGTAAGACCAGTGTGGAAATTGATGAGTAAAATTAAGTATTTATCACAATATCCAAGAATGAACCTTGATAATTCAATTGCTGTAGAAAAAAGTTTAATTAGTATACCTAGTAGCCCAAACTTATAAATTAAATGTTAAATTTAAAAAATAATTATTGTTTAGTTACAGGATGTAACGGGCATATTGGTTATGCTATTACAAAAAAATTAAAAAAATTAGGCGCCAAAGTGATAGGTGTAGATATTTTTGAAAATAAAAATAGCGCTAATCTTTTTCATTTTATAAAGATGGATTTAACTAATAAAAAAGAAATTAATAAATTAATAATCTTATTAAATAAAAAATTAAAAAAAATAGATATTTTGATTAATAATGCAGCATATGTGGGGACTAGTGAAATTGCTAAAATAAATAATAAAAAATATTTTTATAACGAGCAATATATAAAATTGAATTTAAATAACACTATCTATTTGACTAATTCCTTAATACCACTTTTGAATAAATCTAAAAGTGCATCAATAATAAATATTTGCTCAATATACTCTTCATTGGCTTATGATTACAGTCTTTATAATGACACTAAAATGAAAACCCCTTTAGCATATGGAGTGTCAAAAGCGGGCTTAATGCACTATACTAAAATGCTATCAACAGCAGTAGCTCCCAAAATTAGAGTGAACTCTATTTCACCAGGAGGAATTTTTAGAAATCAACCAAAAAAATTTGTTAAAAAATATTTAATTAAAACTCCTTTATCAAGAATGGGTCATGAAGATGATGTGGCTAATGCAACAATCTTTCTATCTAGTAATTTGTCAAGTTACATAACAGGACACAATCTAGTGGTAGATGGTGGATATTCAATTGCATAAAAAAATTTTGTTGATAAAGCTAAAATGAGAACTGTCCTTGAAAAAATTTGCATAGGTTCTGCAAATTTTAATTCAAAATATGGCTATAAAAATAAAAAGCTTAATATAAACGCAGTAAATAAAATAATTAATTACTCTTGGAAAAGAGGTATCACAAACATTGATACAGCAATGAACTATAAAGATGCACATAAAATTTTAGGAAATTTTGAATCTAAAAAATTTAAATTTATTACTAAACTTTCTTTACCTTCAAAAAAAATAATATCAATTAAAGAGTGGTGTATAGACGAAGTTATCAAAGCCAAAAAAATCTTAAAAACGAAATGTATTTATGGCTTATTAATTCATGATAGTAAAATTCTTGAAAACAAAAAAAGAGCTAAAGATATATATGAGGCACTAGATTTTTTAAAAAAAAAAAAAATTATCTATAAAACTGGACTTTCTATTTATGACCCATCAGAATTAGATAAATATTTCGACCAGTATAATTTTCAGATTGTGCAATTTCCTTTTAATATTTTTGATAGAAGAATTTTAAATTCTGGATGGCTAAAAAAACTTTCAAAAAAAAAAGTAGAGCTACATGCTAGGTCAATTTTTTTACAAAGTTTGTTATTGTGTAAATCTAATAAAATTCCAAAAAAATTTATAAGATGGAAAAAATATTTCGATAAATTGAATCAATTTGTAGATAAAAAAAAAATATCAAATAGACAAGCCTGTATATCTTTTGTAAAAAAATATAATCAAATTGATAAATTTGTAATCGGTACAAATGATTATACGCAAATTAGAGAAAATTTAGAAATATTTAAAAATAAAACTATAAAAATCCCATTAAACTTAGAAGTTAAATCAATAAAATTAATAAATCCTAAGATGTGGTAAACAATAGAAATTATTATGAAAAAAATTTTAATAACAGTAAATACCACTATTAAAGAAGCGTTAAAAAAACTTCAGGTGACTGGATATAAATGCTTAATAGTAATAAATAAAAAAAATCAATTATTAGGAACTCTTACGGATGGAGATGTTCGAAAAATTTTAATAGATAATAAGCCCGTTTCTACAAAAATAAAAAATATTTATCAAAAAAAACCTACATATATTTTTGAACATAATTTAGATTTAGCAAATAAAAATAATTTTTTTTATAAAAGTGAACACAGTGTAATTCCAATTGTAGATAAAAATTTTTGTATAAAAAATATAATTTATAAAGATAAACTTTTCAAAAAAAAAAATACTAAAGTTAATATTCCAGCAATTATTATGGCGGGTGGTAAAGGTACGAGGTTAAGACCATTTACAAACGTATTGCCAAAACCATTAATTCCAATAAATGGAAGGGCTGTTATAGATATCATTATAGAAAATTTTAAAAATTTTGGTGTTAAAGAAATTTATCTTTCAATAAATTACAAGTCAAAAATTTTAGAATCATACCTTA
>MDTF01014583.1_pt1 | contig 14335 bp, 12 predicted proteins | sample 811191 | NCBI WGS metagenome assembly MDTF01 (sample SAMN05326649, study PRJNA326480) | marine metagenome | isolation source: seawater | place: Southern Ocean | collected 2011
AGCAGCAACTGATCCTCCTAGCAACAAAACTTTGATGTCATCTTTTTTGTTTGAAAGAGCTACAGAGTGGAATAAATAATCATCAGCAATACCTGTCGAGGCATTTTTTTTGTCTCCAATTGACGCTAGACCAAAATATGGATGAACAAAGTATTTCGATTGTTTATCTTTATAATAAATAGATTTTTTTTTCACATAGTCATCATCGTAAATTGAAATATTAAAGGTTGATTCGATAATATATTGGCAAGCTTTTTCCATTATAAAAAAAATAAAAAAAATGAAAAGAAGGTAAAGAGATACTAGTTTAATTTTTTCTCTCAGTTTATTTGCTTGCACAACATGTCCTCATTATTAATTTTAAAATTTTTAATCATTATATATGGTCCATAAACAAATTTTAATATGGAATAATATACTTTGTTATAAATGCTATTGTATAATTAAGAAAATTTTCTTTAACTGGTAATTCATCCACTATAGCCAAGCTATTTAATATAGCGTTACCAATTTATCTATACTTAAAATTATACTGAATTTAGGAGCTCTAAACTGAAAAAATCTGACATAGTTCTTCCATCAAATAAAAAGTTTGGTTTTTTCTTTTTTACTGTTTTTCTTTTTATTGGAATTTATTGTTATTTTGTTAGCGCAGTAAGTATAGCGATAGCTTTTTTGTTGTTAGCTACTATTTTTTTTATACTTACAATAATAAAGCCAGGCCTATTATTGCCACTAAATAAATTATGGATGCGTTTAGGTTTGATTCTGGGCTCAATAATAAGTCCGATAATACTAGGAATTATATTTTTTGGATTATTTACTCCAATTGCTTTTGTAATGCGTTTATTTTCTCGAGATGAATTAAGGTTAAAGCTTGAGCCTCGATCTTCTTTCTGGAGAATTAGAGATACTTCAAAGCAAATAGTCGAATCTTTCAAAAATCAATTTTAATATAAATAAGAATAAGGTAGGTTTATGGATATTTTAAAGGAGCTATGGACTTTTCTTAGGGCTCGAAAAAAGCTATGGTTAGCTCCAATTATCCTCATCATGATAATGATAGGAGGGCTATTAATTTTGGCTCAAGGATCTGTTGTAGCACCATTTATCTATACGTTATTTTAAAATAAGGCATATTTATTATGTATATTTTAGGAATTTCAGCGTTTTATCATGACAGTGCTGCATGCTTAATACTTGATGGGCATATTGTCGCCGCAGCTCAAGAAGAAAGATTCACAAGAAAAAAACATGACGCCAAATTTCCTAGTAATGCAATTTCTTATTGTATTGACGAGGCAAATATTAGTGCTAGTGATATCGACCATGTTGTATTTTATGAGAAACCTTTTGTTAAATTTGAGAGGTTGCTCGAAACATATCTAGCATTTGCACCAAAGGGTTTCCGAAGCTTTTCATCTGCAATGCCTTTATGGATAAAAGAAAAACTATTTCAGAAGACAATATTATTAAAAGAGCTTTCCAAAGTTCTTGATAGCGAAGTTAATTGGAATGAGCGTTTACTTTTTTCTGAACATCATCTATCTCATGCTGCTAGTGCATTTTACCCCTCTCCATTTGAAAAAGCAGCAATCTTGACGCTTGATGGAGTTGGTGAATGGACTACTACATCTATGGCTGTTGGTAATGGAAAAGATCTTAAGGTTCTAAAAGAAATTTATTTTCCTCATTCTTTAGGACTTTTGTATTCTGCTTTTACTTATTACACTGGATTTAAGGTTAATTCTGGCGAATATAAAGTGATGGGGTTAGCTCCCTATGGAAAACCGAAGTATGCGGATCTAATTAAAGAAAATCTCATTAAGGTTGCAGATGATGGAAGTTTTCAGCTTGACATGGATTATTTTGATTTTCCAACAGGCTTACATATGACGAATAAAAAGTTTGATGCATTGTTTGGAGCACCACCTCGTAAGCCAGAGTCAGAGTTAACTCAGCGTGAAATGGATTTAGCGGCTTCCATCCAAAAAGTTACTGAGGATATTTTGATAAAAATGGCTAAAAGTATAGCAAAGGAAACTGGAGAAAAGAATCTTTGTCTTGCCGGAGGAGTTGCACTAAATTGTGTCGCGAATGGTATTCTTCTTCGGGAAAAGATATTTGATAATATTTGGATTCAGCCTGCTGCCGGAGATGCTGGGGGTGCACTAGGCGCAGCTTTATCAGTTTGGTATTTGAAGTATTCAAAAGGTAGAAAGCCAGTATCCGGAAGAGATTCTATGAGCGGTTCATATTTAGGGCCAAATTTTTTAGATGCCGATATAGAGGAGGCCCTAATAGCTTGCGGTGCCAAATTTCATAAATTTGAAGAAAGTTTACTTATAGAGAAAGTTGCTGAAGCGCTTGCAGATAAAAAAGCTATTGGCTGGATGCAGGGTCGAATGGAGTTTGGCCCAAGAGCTCTAGGTGCGAGAAGTATTATAGCTGACCCTAGATCACCGGCGATGCAAAAACAACTAAACCTTAAGGTTAAGTATCGAGAAAGTTTTCGTCCTTTTGCTCCCAGTATTTTAAGTGAGCATGTGAGTGATTGGTTTGATCATGATGGGGATAGCCCATATATGTTGCTTGTAGCGGATGTTAAGAAGAAAAGATGCATTGTGATGTCGAAAGAAGATGAAGCGTTGTTTGGTATAGCCAAACTAAATATTCCACGCTCTTCAATTCCAGCAATTACTCATGTAGATTACTCGGCGCGTGTTCAGACTGTTCACACTGATACTAACCCGAAATACCATTCATTAATTAGTAAGTTTTATGAAAAAACAGGGTGCCCTATTGTTGTTAATACATCATTTAATGTGCGTGGAGAGCCAATTGTATGTTCCCCTAAAGATGCATTTAAATGCTTTATGGGTTCAGAAATTGATGTACTTGCAATAGGCAATTATTTACTCTTTAAAAAAGAGCAAAGCGAATCTTTAAAAGTAAATTATGAGCAAAAATATGAATTAGACTAATTAAATATTCACGTTATATAGAATATTTAATAAAGTTATTTAAATATAGGTTAAAAATTTTCTTTTATATCCTGTGCTTTTTTACCTTTCATAAATGAAATTTTACCTTTCAGCCTATACCAAGCTGGAATTAACCTTCTAATGTTTAAGGTTAATGAAAAGAATACAATTCTTTTAGTGTAGTTAATTAAGGCTAGAAGGTTCTTCCACTTTGCGGCACTGCTTGTCCGGTACTTTTTAGTAAAATATGATTCAGACCAACCATAATGATAGTTTTTAAGTGAATTAATAAAATGGGTCGGTGAAGAGCTTGATTCTCCTTGGTGGTAAATAAAGCAATCACTAAGAATTATTTTATCAAGACCCATTAAGCCGACCTGTTCAGATAAGTCATTATCTTCATAAAATAGAAAGATATTTTCATCAAATATTTTTCTGTCGATAAAGAGACTGGGCTTTACCAAGAAGCAGGCTCCGCTGATAAAATCTACATTTTGATCGTAGATTTTTAGATGTAGTTTATTATTTATATTTTTTTTGAACTCAGATGAAGGAGGGGATAAAAAATAATTATCATTCACTATGGTTGGAGCAATTAATCCAGCTGCTTTATTTCTTAAGACACCCTCACAAAGGTCGTTAAAGAAAGATGTCGAGAGGAAAGTATCGGGATTAATAACCAAAGCATATTCAGAGCTATTACTAGCAAGGCCTAGATTCATAGCAGAACCAAAGCCAATATTTTCTTTTGACTGAATAACATGAACATCGGGCCTTATCCTTTTTATTAGAGAAACAGTTTTATCCCTACTTGCGTTATCAACAACGATAATATTTTTGTGGTTTTGTAATTGGTTTTGTAGTAAAAAGTCTTTGATGATAGTTTCGCTATTGTAGGTAACTAATACAATAGAAATATCTTGTTCCTTAAGCATAGCTATCCTATCGAATTTTAATCATGAGTTCATTTCTACGAAAAAAAGGTAAGGTCCAAGGTGGATTATATCTAGCAATCTGAACTGAGCCTGAAGCCTCTAATTTTTGTTTTTTAATAAAATTATTTAATAGTATAATTTTTTCATTGTAGCTAGACTCTCTTACCAGCCCAGAAAATACAATAACAGCAAATTTTTCTTTAGGTAATGTCATGAGTTTAACCTCAGAATTATTTGGCTTAGGTATTGTCTTCAAAGAATATTCTTTTGGCATTACAAAAGAGATAAGCCACTGATTATTTTTTTCTTTAGCCAGAACTGGGTTTATCATAGGCGCTTCTCGTAAGGCTGGCTCGGCAACAACCGGAGCTGTCATGCTTATTTTTTCTGATTCATTGTTGATTAAATTATTCCCAAAAATAAAATCAGCAAGACCTCTAAAGCCTTTGCTTGATGCCTCATCAAAATTACCACTTATTTTGATCTGGGCAATAATTTTTGGAGCATACTCACGTATTTCAAAATTATCTTTTTTATAAATGATAGAAAATTCAGGTTCTTCAGTTGCCATGAGATTTAGTGAAAAAAATATTAAAAAAGGGAGAGAAAATTTTATGAATGACATATTTTTTATTTTATCATTTTTTTTAGGTTACTCGCCCACTAAAACTCCTCTAAACCAGTTAAAATAATGACTTTATAATTTTAAAGTATTTTTGAAGATAGCATTTTTAGTTTTTGCCTTCGTAGCTCAGTGGATAGAGCATCCCCCTCCTAAGGGGAGGGTCGCAGGTTCGATTCTTGCCGAGGGCACCATAAATATTTAGCGATAAAATTTTTTCTAATTCAATTTACAGTTTTACGTTGTTGTTGTGAATTTAGTTCCATTAAGCCAATCGTTTGCTTTGTAGATTGGGAATGTTTGAAACTTCAGATAATCCATCGATGTTAAAAGAAGGATAGAGATATCAGGATAGCGAAGAGCTATTTGATCTATCTGGGCCTTCCACCAATGAGGGTGTCTTACTGTAATATGTGCATTTTCTCCATTAGGTAATAAAGCGCTTGCTGGATAACACGCTACATTTATTACAACTAGTTTTGTCGCATATGAAAAAATTTCATCAATGACACTCGATACATCTGCAACAAAAATATGTTCCAATACGTCAAAATTCATTACACAATCTACTTTTTGCCTTTCATCTATATCTCTAGCCGGCTCATACCTGTAACAATTATCTAGCCCAAAATATTCTTTAGCGGACTTACCATTAGTTATATCAAAATCTTTCAACATCCAGTCTGATCCCCCGCAACCATAATCTAGTATTGATTTTATATTATATAAGTTAAGGTCTCTTTTTATCCCTTCCTTGATGAATCTAGCTCCAAACTGAGCAAAAGGCTTATCATTAAAAATACCATCTTTCCTCTTAAATCCATTGTCAGCCATATCTGTATAAAGATTTATTAATTCTTGACCTTTTTTACTTAGTATCATAATTCTTACGTTAATTCAAAAATCACAATTTAGCATATTTTCTTTAAAACTACACCCTTTAGATCCTAAAGTGTTTCCTGAATAAAACTTTTAAGTCTCTTCACTTAAATGTAAGTGTTAGAATATTTTTATTTTTAAGATCTTATCTTTATTTACAAACTATTTTTATAGTAATATTAAGAGATAATATTTTTTATCATTTATTCACTATGCTAGATATAAATTTTGTATTTTTTCACGTTGGAGATGTTGAGCAACCAAGGTTGCTGGTAAGATCTATTCGAAAATTTAATCCTGATTCAAATATTTATTTTATTACTGACAATGAGACAGAAAGTATTGATGGTGTTACTGATACTCTTAGGATTGAATGTGACAGAGAAAATCTAATGACATCAAGATTGCATGCCTTTAGTCAATTAAAGATGAACAAGCCAGCTGTATATATAGATACTGATATTTTAATAATTCAACCAATTACTTCAGATTTATTCATAGAGCATGATGTTTATTTATGTTTACGATCTCATCAAAAAGACGGCCTTATAGATCCAGCCTTTCGGGGGCTCGATCTCTCTGAATACTCTGGAAAAACATTTGGTGAGATATACCCATTTTTAGCATGTTTTACGTACACTAAAAATTATAATTTTTGGGAAGATTGTTTAGAAACTCTTAATTCTTTAGATAAAAAATTTCACTTCTGGTATGGAGATCAAGAAGCGCTTAGAATTATTAGTGATTCGAAAAAATATGATATGGGATATATAGATGAAAGTGTTATTTGTACCTTACCTGAATTTGCAACAACACAAGAAGCTTCTTACTCCGTTCACTTTAAAGGGGAGGAGAGAAAAAAATTAATGCTAAATGCAGCAAAATCTATTTTAAGTGATAAATAAAAAATTTTATCATCTTGATTAAATTTCAATTTAATATTAACTTATTTTATCGTCTGCAATATGATATTTAGGGTCTTCAAGTAAATTTACTTCTACCATGCTCTTTGCTGTATCTAGAATATCTAGGCAGTCAGGACTTAGGTGAACTAAATGTAATTTTTTCCCGGCTAATTTATATTTATTAGCAAGATTATCTATAGCCATTATTGCTGAATGATCAGATACCCTTGAATTTTCAAAATCAATAACCACATCTTTTGGGTCTTTTTTTATCTCAAATAATTCATGAAAGTTTTTTGCTGATGCAAAGAAAAGAGTGCCATTAAGTTTGTACGTTTTCCAGCCTTTTTTACTTATTGAAGTTTTTACTTCAATTTTTTTCGCATGACTCCAGGCGAAGATGAGCGCTGAAACGATTACACCAAGAATTACGGCAATTGCTAGATCTGCTATTATTGTTACTCCACCCACCAATAACCCTACAAAAATATCTTCTTTAGGTATCTTTCCAAATAGTCTTAAGCTACCCCATTCAAATGTTTTTTCGGCGACCACAAACATCACACCGATAAGTGCCGCTAATGGAATTAACTCAATCCATTTAGATAAAAATAATATGAACGATGCTAGGAAGAGGGCAGTTGCAATTCCTGATAGCCTTTTGAGAGCTCCATTATTTATGTTGATCATACTTTGTCCAATCATTGCACAGCCACCCATCCCGCCAAAAAATCCTGTCACAATATTTGCCACCCCTTGAGCCATTGATTCTTTGTTAGGCCTTCCTCGGGTATCGGTCATATCATCAATGAGATTAAGGGTTAGAAGCGTTTCAATAAGACCAATGCAGGCTAGTAGAAATGCGTACGGAAAAATAATTCGTAATGTATCAAAGCCATATGTAATGTCAGGAATTCTAAATGATGGAATTGATCCAGCAATTGACCCTAAATCCCCAACAGTTTTTGTGTCTAAATCGAGAAAAATTACTAGACACGAAATAATAACTATTGAAGCTAGAGATGATGGAATGGCCTTAGTAAATTTTGGAAATAAATAAATAATTGCAACAGTTAATCCTGTTAAACCAAGCATTGTATATAGTGAGATACCAGTCATCCAGACCTTCATTCCTTCTGAATCTAATACTTTAAAATGACCGAACTGAGCGAGAAAAATAACAATTGCAAGGCCATTAACAAAACCAAGCATTACCGGATATGGAACCATACGTATATATTTTCCTAGACGCATTATTGCAAATACCGATTGCAAGATCCCCATTAATATAACAGTTGCAAAAAGATACTCTACTCCATGCTGGGCAACCAATGCGACCATTACAACAGCCAGAGCACCTGTGGCTCCAGAAATCATTCCAGGCCTTCCTCCAAATATTGCTGTTATTAAACAAACAATAATAGCTGCATATAGCCCTGTAAGAGGAGAGACGTGAGCAATCAATGCAAATGCAATTGCCTCTGGGACCATTGCAAGAGCAACGGTAAGACCACTTAATATATTAGTTTTAATATCTGGTAAATTCATCGAAAAGTGCATTATATGTATAATTACCTTATGGTATGTATTAGATTTAAATCACAAAAGGATGATAATCTAACACACTCTTCTAATATGAAAAAACTCTACCCCAAAGTATTTTTATTATGCTTTATTAGTTTATTTTTATTAACAAAAGTTTCGTCTGCTAATGAAGTGTTTAGCGATGACAATATTTTAAAAAAAATTCATTTTTATCTGCAACTTACTGCGAAGAAGTTAAGACAATTGAAGGAATTAATTATTGTGTGGAGAAATCAAGCATTACACTAAATTCATTCGGACCCAAGATTGACTGGCTACGTATGGATGAGTTCGGGTGCTTAAAGATTGAAAAATTTACTACTAATTAAACATGAATCCTTCTAAAAAATTAATAATTGTATCGGTAAGCATTATATTAACTCTATTAGTCATATGTTATTTTCTAATGAATCCTTACAACATAAATAAATTTAAGTGTAGCTATGACGATCGAAGTCCTGCAGTAAAATTGTATATTTACTCATTTATTCTAAATGCAGTTGAGGTGACTTTCAGTAATCAGATATTTAATCGAAAAGAGTGTATTTTAAAAGCTAGCATTATTGAATGTAATGTTAATGATGCGGATAGGGATCCAGAAAAAGTTACTTTGAATTTATCTACATACCAACTCTTACACCAGTGGCTAAGTTATGACTCTGGAAAATATATCTATGATAAAACGCAGGTAGCTAAAACCCTGCAGTTAGATAGTTACCGGTGTATATCCTCCAAGGAATAAGATATGACTTATTTAGTGCTTTCTTCCTTATTAATTTTTTCTAGCATAGCGATTCTTGAAGAAGGAGACTCAAGGCTTATTTTCCCGATTAGGCCTTGTCGATAATCATTAAGAAAAGTTACCGCTGCCTTATAAATATCTAACTCACCCTTTTTAACTATAAATCTTCTTACAGATGCAATATGTTCTAAAAATTTTTCATCCCCGGGACAGGGAAGTTTAATTTTATAGTGAGCAGATAAAATATCAGGATAAGTCTCCTTGATTATATCGTATAGAGATAAAGCAGTTTCTAGCTCATCATATGCATTAATACCAATAGTATGGGAAGCTGCCAAGAAGATACCATCAAGCTCATTTGTTATTTTGGGCCACATCATACCCGGAGTATCTGTAAGGATCATGTGATCATTTAACTCAATGCGTTGTTGCATTTTAGTAACAGCTGGCTCATTACCAACCTTAGCAATTCTCTTATTTTTCAGCGCATTAATAATTGTCGACTTACCTACATTGGGAACACCCATTATAAGCATCCGCAAAGGTTTAACTGGTGTGCCTCGATGAGGAGCCAGTTTTTTACAAACAAGTAATATTTTTTTCACCTCACGAAGATCTTTTGCTGACAAAGAAAGTGCTGCTGTATGAGGTTGTTGATTAAAATAATCCAACCATTGGGAGGTAATTAATGGGTCAGCTAAGTCGGATTTATTTAAAATTTTAAGGTGTGGTCTTTGTCGTGCTTGCCTCAATGATTGGATCATAGGGTTTGTTGAGCTGCCAGGTATTCTTGCATCTAATACCTCGATAACGAGGTCGTTGAATTCTAAAGCCTCTTCAGCTTTTTTCTTAGCACGTGTCATATGACCGGGATACCACTGAATACTCATTTAACATACCTCTAAAATATTGTTGAATTCCAATTCAGCCTCATTTAACTTTGAGGTAAACTATACTGATGCTGCCAATTGAAGAAATTAAGCCTCAACAATCAATCGAACTATTAAAATCTCTTCATATTTTGACGCGTGATGGAAAAATTAATCAAGATTCACGCAGGAAGCTTAAACAGGTTTACCATCTTTATCAGTTCATTGAGCCTATTTTAACTGAGATTAATCAGATTAAAGAAGATTATCTTCTTGTAGATCATGGCGCAGGTAAATCTTATCTTGGGTTTATCTTATATGACCTTTTCGTAAAGCTTTCCCAGGGCGAAATTATAGGTGTGGAATCAAATCCGATACTAGTCGAACAGGCAGAAAGATTAGCAGAAAAACTTCAGTTTTCCCGTATGAAATTTTTGGCTGCTGACGTTAAGTCGGCTTCAGATTTAATTAAGGGTGATGTTGATATTGTAACTGCTTTGCATGCCTGTGATACTGCTACAGATGATGCATTACATTTCGCGCTTTGTAAGAATGCTGCTTATGTAATTTTAATCCCCTGTTGCCAGGCTGAGGTGGCAAGTCATCTTAAGAAGAATAAAGCACAATCGCTCAAGAACCCTATAGCTGAACTCTGGCGTCATGGTATTCATACACGGGAAATGGGTAGTCACCTAACAAACGTTTTAAGATGCTTACTTTTAGAGTCACAGGGTTATAACGTGACTGTAACTGAGTTAGTTGGGTGGGAACATTCTATGAAAAATGAATTAATAATTGCAAAAAAAACAGAAATTAAAAAAGGTAATGCAGCTGAGCGGATAGAAAAAATATTGCATGAATTTAATCTCGAGTCGTTAAAATCTAAATTTTTAATTTGACAGCAATTAGGCGACCTAAAATTAAAAACAATTTACCATTATTTAATATAGAAAAATCTAAGATTATCTTTCCGGAAGATCTTCCAGTTAGTAAACGGGTTGAGGATATTAAGAGGTCTATTCGTGATCACCAAGTGACTATCTTATGTGGCGAGACGGGCTCAGGAAAGACCACTCAATTACCTAAAATATGCCTGGCATTGGGTCGTGGTCGTAATAAAATCATTGGCCACACTCAGCCTAGAAGGATTGCAGCTCGAGCAGTTTCAACAAGAATAGCAGAGGAAATTAATACGCCCTTGGGTGATGTCGTAGGCTTTAAGGTCAGATTCACTGATAAGGTTAGTCGACAAACGTCAATCAAGGTTATGACAGATGGCATACTACTAGCTGAGACACAAAAAGATCCAGATTTAAGGCAATACGACACTATTATTATTGATGAGGCGCATGAAAGGAGTCTCAATATTGACTTTTTACTTGGGTATATTAAAAGATTACTACCTAAGCGACCTGATTTAAAGGTCATTATTACTAGTGCAACTATAGATGTCGATAAATTTTCTGCTCACTTTAATGATGCACCTATTCTTCAGGTAACGGGAAGAACCTATCCTGTTGAAATAATTTATCATCCACTTAAAAAGATTAACAATGAATCCTTGGAAGGTTTTGAGGATGCAATTCTTAGAGCGATTAATTCAATTGAAAAAAATTCTGGAGATGTATTAATTTTTCTACCGGGCGAGCGCGATATTCACGATATAAAAAAATTCTTAATAGATCAATTAAAAAATGAATATGAGGTTTTGCCATTATTTTCAAGGCTCCCTGTGGCTGAACAGCAAAAAATATTTAAGCAGTCTGGATTAAGAAGGATAATATTGACTACCAATATTGCGGAGACCTCACTAACAGTCCCTGGTATTAAGTATGTTATTGATGTCGGGCTCGCACGAGTTGTGCGTTACAGCCCCAGGCTTAAGATTGAACAATTGCTAGTTGAAAAAATATCACAAGCATCAGCTAATCAAAGATCGGGTCGCTGTGGAAGGATTGCACCAGGGACTTGCATTCGTCTGTATGAGGAGGAGGATTTTAATCAACGCCCTTTATATACTGATCCAGAAATACTAAGAACTTCCCTTGCCTCAGTAATTCTTAAAATGGCAGCATTAAATTTGGGCCCAGTGGATAATTTTCCTTTTCTGCAATTACCCGCGACTCGATTTATTCAAGATGGCTATCAATTACTATTTGAACTGGGTGCTGTTGATAAAGAAAATAAAATTACATTACTTGGTAGGCAGCTTGCAAGATTACCAATTGATCCTTCGCTTGGAAGAATTTTATTAGAAGCAAAAAAAGAAAGCTGCTTAACTGAAATACTAATAATTATTAGCGCATTAAGTATCTCAGACCCCAGAGAGCGGCCTTTAGAAAAATCAGAACAAGCAGATGCTGCACATCTAAAATTTCATGACCCTGAGTCGGGTTTTATTAGCTTTATAAAAATATGGAAAGGCTTGCAATCAGAATCAAAAGGAAAAACAAGCAAAGCATTTAGAATTTTTTGTCAGAAAAATTTCCTTTCATTTACTAGAATGCGAGAGTGGCAAGAACTTCATCGACAGCTAATGCAAATTACTCTTGAATTAAACTTCCGTTTAAATGAAAAAGATTCAACCTATGAGCAGGTACATAGGGCGTTACTATCAGGATTGTTAGGCAATATTGGGTTTAAAGATAGCGATGGTTATGAGTATAAGGGGGCCAGAGGTATTAAGTTTCTTATTGGCCCAAAACTATTCCGAAAGAAGAATTATAAATGGATGTTGGCAGCTGAGATTATTGATACCGGTAGACTTTATGCGCAATGCATAGCAAAAATTGATGTCAAATGGATCGAAAAATTAGCTGAACATTTAGTTAATTTTGAATATAGTAACCCTCGGTGGAATGAAAAGCTAAGCAGAGTAGATGTGACTCAACAGGTCTATCTTTATGGCTTAATAATTGAACCAGGTAGGACCATTCACTTTGGCTCAATAGATCCTGTTAAGTCGAGACAAATTTTTATTCGTGAGGGGTTGGTTGAACGTGGGTATGAAAGTAGTGGTTCTTTTTGGACTCATAACCTTAAACTTATTGATGAAATTGAAAAGTTAGAGCATAAGTCCCGCCGGCAAGATATATTGATTAGCGAAGATATTTTATCTCAATTCTATGATAAAAAAATTGCACAGGATATAGTAAATGGATCTGGGTTTGAATTTTGGCGAAAAAATATTGAGACAAAAAATTCAAAATATTTATTTTTAACTAAAGAGTATTTGATGCAAAGGAGTGCTGATCAAGTTGATGAAATTCAGTACCCAGAAAAAATAGAAATTAATAATACTTCCATTGAATTTAAATACCATTTTGAACCTGGAGAAAAAAATGATGGCTTATCAATTCACTTCCCATACCCAATTTTAAGCCAATTAAAACCAGAGTTATTTGATTGGTTAGTGCCTGGAATGATTAGAGAAAAAGTTACATTTATGATGAAAGGACTCCCTAAAGAGCTTCGTAATCAATGTAGCCCACTTCAGGAAGCTGTCACAGAATTCTTAAGTGTTGCTGACAAGAGCCAAGAATTTGATTTAGAGTTTATTAGATTTGTAAGAAAAAAAACAAAATCACAATTTGAGTTAACGGAAAAATCTATCGAAGAACTCCCAGCTCATTTGAAAGTTAATTACGTTTTGTTAGATGAAAAAAGTATACCTGTGGGGGAAGGAAAAAACCTTATAAAGCTTAAATTGGATTATAAGGAGTTAGTTACAGAGGTAATTGAGGAAATTGAGTTTGAGATTGAGCAAACTGAACTTCAGTACTGGCCAGATTTTGATGTTCCGATACTCATAGAAAAGTCTTGGAGAGGTCAGACAGTAATTGGTTATCCCGCATTGGTAGATCGAGAATCCTACGTAGATTTGGTTGTGTTAGACAATGCTAAAGAAGCTGAAGAATTTCATTATGAGGGAGTGAGGCGACTGCTGAAAATTCAATTAAAAGATAAATTAAGAAATTTATCAAAAAATCCACCACGCTTTGAGAGCATAGGACTTCCCCTACAAAACCATATTAGCCTAGACTTACTCAAGGCAAATTTTGTTGATGTTATCATGAATGAAATGATGGAATATACTCTCAAAAGCCCAAGAACTCAGAATGAATTTGATCTTTTAGTTTTGAATAGTAAAAAAATAATTCCAAGACTTATTCAGGAGTTATCACTAGGGCTGGTTAACATTGCTGAAAGCTACCATTTATTGGTTAAAGTTATGAATAAATTCAAAGCACTCCCAAACGATTTATTGAGCGACTGCAACGATCAGATTGACACTCTTTTACCACCTTATGAAAAACCATTATTTTTATTTAAACATATTGAAAATATACCAAGATATATTAAAGCGGTCATCACTCGGCTTGATAAATACCCACAAAGAAGAATTAAGGATGATGAGTTAATAAAAGATATTATTAGATTACAAGATAAGTGGATAGAAAAAGTCGTAGAGATGGTTAAAAAAAATAAATCTATTCCTATTGAATTTATAGAATTTCAATGGGCACTTCAGGAGCTCCGTGTATCACTATTTGCCCAGGAGCTTAAAACACCATATCCAATATCAGTTAAACGAATGGACCAACAATGGCAGAAATTGGTAGATTTAAAGTAGTGGTATTAGTAAAAAAAATTATTAGTAAGTTTTTCAGCTATCGGAAGCAGGATACTAATAGTAATTTTATGGATTGTTCGGTAGATGTGAGTGAGTTAGATGGTGTTCGTTCAATGCATATTGGATCAGAAACTATTCAAAGCTCGATGAATATTGCTGACCCATTTTTTCTAGAACTCAAC
>MDTF01004262.1_pt1 | contig 14332 bp, 14 predicted proteins | sample 811191 | NCBI WGS metagenome assembly MDTF01 (sample SAMN05326649, study PRJNA326480) | marine metagenome | isolation source: seawater | place: Southern Ocean | collected 2011
AATTGTTGAATGATGAGTGTTTTGTCCCTATTGCGGCAGGTGGAAGTATAAGAAACCTTGAGCAAGCACGTAAATTATTACATTCTGGTGCTGATAAGGTTGTTATCAATACCTTACTCGCTGAAGATTTAGGTGTTATTGCGGAAATAGCTAGGGAATTTGGACAACAAAGTATAGTAGCTTCAGTTGATGTTAAATTGATAAATGGAGAATTTACTGTATGGACTAATAATGGAAGTATAAATCAGAATACTAGTCTTACTAAATGGCTAGAGAATATAGTAAGCCTGCCTATTGGAGAGGTGTATTTAAACTCTGTAGATCGTGATGGGACGGGTCACGGATATAAGACTGAATTAATAGAGCAAATACCGGATTTATTTTCTATGCCGGTAATATTAGCTGGTGGTGCTGGAAAATACTCTCATTTTTTAGAAGTATTGGCAGATGAACGAGTTGATGCAGTTGCTACTGCAAATTTATTAAATTTTATTGGAGATGGATTGGAAAAAAGTCGCCAAGAATTATTAGATGAGGATTTTAATTTACCTGTATGGGATTTGACTCTAGCAACCGATCTCAAAAATTGCTTATAAATTTGATATAAAACTATTAAAAAATAGGCTTCTATGAAAATAACAATAATACTAATTTTTTTTAAGATGAATTTACTAAGATACTCTGGCTGTAATATTCAAAAAAATAAAATGGTAAGTTTATCTTGAAAATTATATTCTTAATAGATGCAAATTTTTCAAAGAGAGAATATGAGCGCTTTGGATTTTATGAAATGCTCAATGAAAATATTGAAGTACAGGTATTTGATTTTAGAAAGCTAAGGTTAGGAGGATTGGATTCAGAAGAAGGTTTTGAGAGCGATGGATATGATGATAGGGTTAAACGTTTTAATATAATAAATTCTAAGGATTTAGAAGAGATTGCCCATGAATTTATAGGGGCTTTTATAATTGATAATAGATCTGGTACTTATGACAAATATACAACTTTTTGGTTTAAAAGTGTGGGTGCTTATATTGTAGAATTAGACCAAGGTTTGGTTCCAGCATCTGCGTGGAGTCCTTCTATTTTTGACTTAATAATAATGTCGAAAAATACATTTATAAATTATGGTTTAATAAGTGTGTTATCTCAAGTTATTAGGTATGTTCGTAATCGTTTAAAAAACAACACTTTAAGTAAGATTAATCCAAATTGCTGTAATATAAAAGTTTGTTCTGGTGCGATTTCAAAGTGTTCTTCAGGGGAGTTTGAAATCAGATCTCATGCATTTGATTACGATATTTATCTTCGACAAAAGAATCAAAATAGTGTTAAAAAACAAGAAAATTATGCCGTATTCCTTGATTCAGCCGTTGTAGCTCACCCTGATGGTGGAAGGTTAGGGGCAGGGGGAGAATGGGGCATGCCTAAAGAGGTAGAGACAGTTAACACTTATTATCCTGCTATTAGGTCTTTTTTTGATGACTTTGAAAAAAGAACTGGTATGCGTGTAGTTATAGCTTTACACCCAAGGATAATCATTTCTAAAGAGCTTGTAAGACAGTATGGAGGTAGAGAAGTAATTTTAAAAAATACATCTAGACTTGTTAAAAATTCTAAAATGGTTATTGTTCAAAATAGCACATCAATGAATTTTGCTGTTCTTTGGAAGATTCCATTACTAATTATCACAACAACAATATTTGATAGAAATGGTTACTCCACAATGAAATCTATAGAAAATATATTTAAAACTAAACGAATTAATATAAATAAGGCATATAAAGATAAAGATTATATTAAAATTTCCAGCGGTGTAGTTGCTCAATATGATTTCTATAAGGAAAATCTCATAAAAACAAACAACTCCCCGAAAGTAAACAGTGTAACAATTTTAATTAAGGGCTTAAAGAAATATGTTTAATAAATCTACTATTCTAATAACTGGAGGGACGGGATCTTTCGGAAAAAAATACACTCAAATTCTTCTTGAAAGATACAAGCCTAAAAAAATAATTATTTTTTCGAGAGACGAATTAAAGCAGTTCGAAATGCAGCAAATATTTAATGATCCATGTATGCGTTATTTTATTGGTGATGTTAGAGATTTATCCAGGGTTGAAGAGGCTATGGAGGGAGTTGATTATGTTATTCATGCTGCGGCAATGAAACAAGTTCCGGCTGCTGAGTACAATCCCATGGAGTGCATCAAAACAAATATCTATGGTGCTGAAAACGTTATTAAGGCATCAATAAAAAACAATGTAAAGAAAGTTATCGCACTTTCGACTGATAAAGCTGCTAATCCAATTAATTTGTACGGCGCAACAAAATTAGCTTCGGATAAATTGTTTGTTTCGGCTAATAATATGGTTGGTCTTAAAGAGGTTCGATTTTCAGTAGTTCGTTATGGTAATGTTGTGGGGTCTCGAGGCTCAGTAGTTCCATTTTTTCAAAAATTAATTTCTGAGGGCGCTACTAAGTTACCTATAACTCATGCTGATATGACGCGATTTATGATTACATTGCGTGCGGGTGTTGAGTTTGTATTAAAAGATTTTGAGAGAATGCAGGGCGGTGAAATCTTTATTCCTAAAATTCCATCTATGCGTGTAACTGAACTTGCTAAGGCAATGGCTTCAGACTTGAGTCACAAGATTGTCGGTATTAGACCAGGTGAGAAGCTGCATGAAATAATGTGCCCTGCTGATGATAGTCACTTAACTCTAGAGTTCAATGATCATTATGTAATTTCCCCCTCGATTCAATTTAATCACGAAGTTGATTTTACAAAAAATCCTCTTGGAGAGATGGGAAAGACTGTTAAACAGGGCCATGAATATAATTCTGGTACAAATACTGAGTGGCTACTAAAAGAAGAGTTTTTAAAAATGGTTGATGATGTGGATTTTTCTTAGGCTGTGATTCCTTACGGTAAGCAGGATATTAATCAAGCTGATATAAGCTCAGTTATAGATGTTTTACAATCTGATTTCCTAACTCAGGGCCCACAAGTCCCTTTATTTGAAAAAAAACTTGTTGATTATTGTGGAGTTGATTATGGAGTGGCAGTTAATAGTGCTACTTCGGCGTTACATATTGCTTGCTTATCTTTAGGACTAGGAAAGGGGGACTGGCTTTGGACTAGCCCAAATTCCTTTGTTGCATCTGCCAATTGTGCTTTGTATTGCGGTGCAAAGATTGATTTTGTAGATATTGATATTCAAACGTATAACTTATCTGCTATAGAATTAGAAAAAAAATTAATTCAAGCCAAACAAGAAGACAAGCTTCCAAAGGTAGTTATACCAGTGCATTTTGCTGGACAATCTTGTAATATGAGGAAAATTCACGCTCTTAGCCAAGAGTATGGATTTAACATTATTGAAGATGCTTCGCATGCCATTGGCGGTCAGTACTTAGAAAAGCCGATTGGAGGTTGTCAATATTCTGATATTACTGTTTTTAGCTTTCATCCAGTTAAGATTATTACAACTGCAGAAGGTGGGTTGGCAACTACCAATTCGAAAGAACTCGCCGAAAAAATGCGTCTTTTTCGTAGTCATGGAATTTCACGTGACAAGAGTTTGATGACAAGAGATCCTGATGGCGCTTGGTATTATCAACAAGTTGGTTTGGGATTTAATTATCGTATGACCGAAATGCAGGCTGCATTAGGCATTAGTCAAATGCATAGGCTTGATGAATTTGTTTCTAAGCGTCACATTCTTCAAGAAAGATATGATTTGCTATTAAGCGGTTTACCAATAATAGGGCCTTACCAAGATAGAGATAGTTATTCTGCATTGCACTTGTACCCTATTCAAATAGATTTAAATAAAGTTAGAAAAAATCGTGAGCAAATTTTTAATTTTCTTGTAGAGAATGACGTTGGTGTAAATGTACACTACATTCCCATTCACACCCAGCCATATTACCTCCAGTTTGGATTTAGCAAAGGGGATTTTCCCAATTCAGAATCTTACTATAGCAGATCAATAAGTATTCCTTTATTCCATAATATGGCAGTTGAACAGCAAGATAAAGTTGTTGATATTCTAAGAAAGGCATTACGATGAACATATGTGTTATACCTGCAAGAGCTGGAAGTAGACGTATTCCGAGGAAAAATATTAAAGAATTCAATGGTAAGCCGATTATTGCATATTCCATCGAAGCAGCCCTTAAAAGCAATTGCTTTAGTCAAGTAATTGTTTCTACTGATGATAATGAAATTTCAGAAGTTGCAAAAAAATATGGTGCTCACGTTCCATTTGTGAGGCCTGATGAGTTATCTAATGATTATGTTGGCACTATTCCAGTTATAAAACATACTATTGAGTGGATGGAGGATAATAATAATTATATTGAGAATGTTTGTTGTTTATATGCAACCGCACCATTTATACAGTCGAAAATAATATCCAAAGCTTATCAACAGTTAAAAAACTCGAGTGCTGATTATTGTTTTAGTGTAACAAGCTTTGCGTTTCCAATTCAAAGAGCAATCAGGATTGTCCAGGATAATAAAGTAGACATGTTTTATCCAGAACACTTTAATACACGATCTCAAGATTTGGAAGAGGCATGTCATGATGCTGGGCAGTTTTATTGGGGTAAAGCACAAGCGTTCAAAGCTGAATTACCACTTTTTTCTGAAGTAGCGACTCCTTATGTTCTTCCAAGGTATTTAGTGCAAGATATTGACACTATGGAGGACTGGATAAGAGCAGAGGCAATGTATAGGGTTTTGCAAGAAACTGAAGCATTATCATGAAGGTTGTTTTTCGAGTTGACGCATCTTTACATATGGGTACAGGCCATGTAATGCGTTGTTTGACTTTAGCCAACGAATTAAAACAACAAAATCATGAAATTGTTTTTATTTGTAGAGATTTAACGGACAATCTCAACTTATTTATTAAATATCCAGTATTAGCATTGCCAAAAAATGATAATTTTCAATCAGATGGCTTATATTTAAATTGGTTAGGTGCAACACAAGAGCAAGATGCCCAACAAACGATTAAAGCCATTCCTAAAAATACAGATTTATTAATTGTTGATAGTTATGCTTTAGATGAAATATGGCACAAAAAATTAAGACCATATACAAAAAAAATTATGGTAATTGATGATTTAGCAGATAGACAATTTGATTGTGATATGTTGTTAAATCAAAATTTAGGTACTCAGATAGAAGATTATAAAGACAAAGTTCCAAATGATTGTGAACTATTATTGAGCTGTGATTATGCTTTATTAAGGCCAGAGTTCTCAAATTTGAGAGAAAAGGCATTAATTAAAAGACAAAACACCAAGGAAATTAAAAACATTTTGATTAGTATGGGCGGTAGTGATATAACAAATAAAACTTATGAAATTTTACAAGATATTTCTGATAATTTGAATATTGTGGTTGTTTTAGGAGGTTCGTCGCCACATAATAAAATGATTATAAGTTATGCAAAGGACAAAGAAAATATTAAGGTTTTAATTGATGTCGATAATATATCAGTGCTAATGTTTGATGCTGATTTAGCGATCGGTGCTGGAGGCTCTACATCCTGGGAGAGATGCTGTTTGGGTCTACCAACATTATTGTATGTTTTGGCAGAAAATCAAAGAAAAATAGCAGAAAACTTAGAACGGTTGGACGCTGTTAAAATTGTTGATAACTTGAAAGTAAACTTGCAAAATATTTTAAATAATTTACACTTTTGGCAGGCTATGTCTGAGAATGCGCAAACTGTTTGTGATGGAATTGGAGTTAAGCGGATAAAAATATGATTGAAATAAACAATCAAGAATTAAAGAATTATGGAAAGCCTTTTATTGTTGCAGAGGCAGGAATTAACCATAATGGAGAATTGACTAAAGCCATAGAAATGATAGAAGTGGCAAAGCGTTCAGGTGTTGATGCGGTGAAGTTTCAAACTTTTAGAGCGGAAGAGTTTTGTGGAGATAAGAATCAAATGTTTACTTATCAATCACAAGGTCAAAAAATAACAGAATCTATGTTTGAAATGTTCAAACGCCATGAATTTGATTATGATGAATGGTTACAAATCAAACAAAAATGTGATGATGAAAATATTTTGTTTCTATCAACACCACAAAACCGTTCTGATTTAGATCTATTGTTAAAACTAGAATTGCCAGCCATTAAAGTAGGTTCGGATGACTTTACAAATTTACCATTGTTAGAAGACTATTCAACAACAAAATTGCCAATGATTGTTTCTTGTGGCATGTCTGATTTAGCAGAGGTTCGTCAAGCGCTAGATGCTATTGGCACATTTGAGGGGTATCCAACGATTTTATTGCTCTGTACTTCACAGTATCCAACGCCACCAGAAGATGTGAATTTATTAAAACTTAAGACTCTAGCAAATGCTTTTCCTGATTTAGTTTTAGGATTTTCTGATCATACAAAAGGCATTCTAGCTTCATCTTTAGCGGTTGGATTTGGCGCTGTTTTTTTTGAGAAGCACTTCACGTTAGATAACAACTTAGCAGGACCCGACCATTGGTTTTCCGAGGACCCTGAAAGCTTAAAAGATTGGGTTGATTCAATTCATCAGTCTTATCAGATGATGGGCGATTCTATAGTCCGACCAACTTCAAAGGAATTAGAAATGCGAAAACTTGCAAGGCGCAGTATTGTTATTTTAAAAGACACCAAGAAAGGGGATAAACTTACTGAAGAGAATATCGGATTAAGAAGGGCGGGAAATGGATTGGCACCTATTGTCATGAAAGACATGCTTGGTTCTTTTGCTTCACAAGATTTAGTTGAAGGAAATTTATTGGAATTAAAAAATGTTCAATAAAATAATTCAAAAAATATTCACTAAGTTTACTACCTTTAAAGCCAACCCGTATCACCCCCTAGTTTGGATAAATGGCAATCCCAAAATAGGCAAAAATGTTGTTATTGCTGGCTTCTCCGAAATAAACGCCAATCATGTCAATGTTACTATTGGCGATAATTGCGATATTGCTTCATTTGTTACTATCAATGCTGCAGATTCTCATAAGAAGTGTCTTGGCTTATCAGATGAAATAGAAAGAAAAGATATTACTATTGGCGACCATGTTTTTATAGGGTCACATTGTGTTGTAAAAGGTGGGGCAAATATTGGTAATTACTGTGTTATCGGTGCGGGAACAATTGTTGAGGGTGTCGACATACCAGAATACTCCTTGGTTATTGGTAACCCGATGATTATTAAGAAAGGTTACTATAGAAAGTGATAGCGCATAACAAACCCACTTTAGGAAGACAAGAGCAACAAGCAGTTTTCAAAGTGCTTGATTCTGGCTATATCACCCAAGGTATAGAAGTTGAAAGGTTTGAAAATGAGTTCTGTGATTTTTTAGGCTTACCACAGCAACATGCAGTTGCTTTATCTAGTGGAACATCAGCATTATTTATGGCACTTTGGTCTTTAAAAGCCAAAAAAAAATCTATTGCGATGCCTGTTTATGTTTGCTCATCATTACGTAATGCTGTGGCTATGGTGCAAGCAAAAGAAGTTCTAATAGATAATGCAACGGATAGTCCTAATATCAATTTAAATCAACTACAAAAGAGTAATGCGGATATTGCTATTGTCCCGCACATGTTTGGTTTACCTAATGAAATTCAAAATATTAAAGATATTGATATTATTGAAGATTGTGCCCAATCATTAGGAGCTTCGATTGACAATAAAAAAACAGGATTAATCGGTAAAGCTGGTATATTTTCTTTTTATGCGACAAAGCTAATGACATCTGGTGGACAGGGTGGCATGTTTGTTTCGAAAGATAAGAATCTAGTTGATAAGGTCAGAGATTATCGTGAGTTTGATTGTAGAAGAGATCAAAAAGAAAGATTTAATTTTCAGATGACAGATATTCAAGCATCTATTGGCAGGGTTCAGTTAAAAAAATTACCTAGTTTTTTAGAAAGAAGACAAGAAATATTTGAAATATATAAAGAGTCAGGCTTGGATTTAATAGCAAGCGAAAATAACGCATCTGTACATTATCGTGCTGTAATAAGAATTAACAATCCAGCTGAAGTTAAAGATAAATTATTAAAACAAAGTATTAAAACAATAATACCTATTGAGGACTGGGAGTTATTAGGTGATGGCGATAATTATAAAAATTCCTATAATTTAACACAAACAACACTGTCACTTCCAATCTATCCTTCATTAACTAATAAAGATGCATTGACTATTGTCAATCAATTAGATAAAGCCATACAATGATTTTAACTGCCCATCAACCAACCTATCTACCTTGGCTAGGGACATTTCATAAAATCCTATTGGCAGATATGTTTTGTTTTTTTGATATTTCACAGTATCAAAAAAAAGAGTGGGATAACAGAAATAAAATTTATACCCACAACGGTGAGCTGATGCTTAGCGTACCTACCAAATCACAAAAACATTTTGAAAAAACTATTGGTGAGATTGAGGTTAATAATGAAACCAATTGGGCAGAAAAACAATATAAGTCAATATTTTTAAATTATAAAAATCATCCATTTTTTGAAAATCATAAGCCATTTTTAGAGGATATGTATCTAAATCATCGGTGGAATAAGCTAGTAGATTTAAATGTTTATTTTTTCAAATATGTTTTGAAGTTATTAGATCAAAATATTCCAATCGTAATAGCAAGTAATTATGACTTCCAAGGACAAAAAAGCGATTTGGTTTTAGATATGTGTCAAAAATTAGGTGCCTCTACTTATATATTTGGCGGAGAGGGTAAGAATTATGCAGATAAAGCATCTTTTAATGATGCAAATATTGATTTAATCTTTCAAGAGTATAATCACCCACTTTACATGCAATATAGAAATAAAAAGAAATTTGTTTCCCATTTATCAATATTGGACTTGATAATGAATTATGATAAAAAAGATGTTAAGAGCGTCATAATGGAAAAAAATTTAACAATTAAGGATATAAAAAATGTTTACAAAATCTAAGTGTTCTACTGATAAAAAATTAGCAAATTTTACAAAGTATGTTAAAAGACAAACTTTGGCTAGGTTTATGGTTCAGCATGAGTTATTCAAAAGACAGTTAAATATTAAGGGCAGTATTATAGAATGCGGGGTTCATAACGGTGGTGGCGTAATGGCTTGGGCTAAAATTTCTAGCATATTAGAGCCTTATAACTATCATAGAAATATTATAGGTTTTGACACCTTCGAAGGCTTCCCATCTATTGCAGAAATTGATAAAGAAAATGCTAAAGTAAAAACTGGGATGTTTGCTGAAGATTACGATGTTTATTCAGAATTAACAGAATGTATTGGAGAGTATAACGAAAATAGGTTTATTAATAATATAGATAAAATTGAATTAGTTAAAGGTGATGCAAATATTACTATTCCTCTATATATAGAAAATAATAAGCACCTTTTAGTTTCTCTTTTATATCTTGATTTTGATATTTATGAGCCAACTAAAACAGCACTTAATCATTTTGTGCCAAGGATGGGTAAGGGCTCTATTATCGCTTTTGATGAAATTAATAATAAAGATTGGCCGGGTGAAACAATGGCAATGCTAGAAAGTTTAAATATGAATGATTACAAGATTGAATCTTTTCCGTTTGAGCCTAATATATCCTTTATACAATTATAAATTAAGGTTGTTTAATGAGCTTCTCGAATGAATGGAACGATCTTTATAATAAAGATCTTCAGCTAACATCTTGGCCCTGGTCTGACCTAGTTTCTTTGGTTTATCAACACTGTAATACTGTCATTAGTCAAGATGGGGTAGTGTTTGAGTTGGGTTGTGGTAATGGCCCGAATATCCCCTTTATTGAATCCCTTAACATGTCTTATTATGGAGTAGATGGAAGTGAGTCAGTAATTAAAAAACTTCATAAGAAGTTTCCAGCATTAAAGCAAAGAATTATGGTCGGAGATTTCACTAAAAAGGAATGTTTTTTAAAATTACCTGAAGTTGATATAGTTATTGATAGGGCGTCAGTTACTCATAATAATCAATTATCTATAATGAGTGTCTTAAAAAATAGTTATGATGCTTTGAAAACTGGTGGATATTTTGTTGGTATTGACTGGTTTTCAACTAAGCATTCAGATTTTGTATTAGGTGAAGAGGGTGGTGACCCCCATACTCGCAGATATATAGAATGCGGACAATTTGAGAATGTTGGTAATGTACATTTTTCTGATAAAAAACATCTCTGTGAACTATTTTCAAGTTTTGATATAATCTCTCTTGAGGAAAAAATAATTAATGCATATAAGCCAAAAAATAATCATCAGTTTTCATCATGGAACATAGTAGCAAAAAAGAAATAGGCAAGACTATTCTTGTTATAGCAGCTCACCCTGATGATGAGGTGTTGGGTTGTGGGGGATCTATAGCAAAGTGGACTGCAGCAGGCCATTTAGTCCATGTACTTATTTTGGCTGAAGGTGCAACTTCACGAAGCTCAATTAGAGATAGAAAAGTTAAGGGTGAGGAGTTGTCAATATTACAAAAGTCTGCAAATAGTTCGGGAAAAATTCTTGGCGTGTCCTCTGTAAAACTATTAGATTTTCCTGATAATCGTATGGATTCATTAGATCGACTTGACATAATTAAGGCGGTTGAAAAAGAAATAGAGCGGTTAAAGCCTCATACAGTGGTCACCCATCATTGTGGAGATGTAAATATTGATCATAGGATAACTCAAGAGGCGGTTGTGACAGCTTGTCGGCCTCAACCAGGGCATTCTGTTCGACTTATATTGGCTTTTGAAATAATGTCAAGCACAGAATGGCAGCCACCTGGGTCAAATTTTGTATTTCAACCTAATTGGTTTGAAGATGTAGTAAAGACTATGCACCTTAAAATTGAAGCATTAGATTGCTACAAATCAGAAATGCGAGTGTGGCCACACCCTCGATCTGTAAAAAGTATAAAAAATTTAGCGCAATACAGAGGCAGCATGATTGGCTGTGAGTTTGCTGAAGGTTTTATGTTATTAAGAATAATACAATAATCTTACAAACCAACTAAATAATGACCAATATTCTAGTAGTTGAACGATTAACTATTTTTAATTTTTTTATAGTTATATTTTATAAAATTTTTAAATTTGAAGTTTATATCTTTAAATCTTCAAAAAAACTAGCTAATGGGCGCTTATCAAAATTTTTATCATTTCAAGTTTGTAACTTCGAAGATTGTTTTGATATAGACTTTAATTATTATGGGGGAAAAAATGGTGATGCCATAGATGAGGTTACTAGGAATTTTATAAATAGTGACTTATCAAATAGTTTTCTACCATTTTTTACTAATATAAAAGATTTTCAAAAAAAACATAAATTGCTTGTGAAGGAATATGTTTTTGGCAGGTGTACAAATTTAAATGATATTTATATCTGGATCGAGGGTTATTTTATAAATCATAAAGAAAATAGCCTTAATATTTATATCCTAGGTGATATATGTAAAGTTGGAGCTCAATTTTTAAAAATTCGATCTAATTCTATAAAAGTTTCTCCTGTTTTATCTACTAATTTAATTATAGTTTTCAAGCTCTCACTAAGGTTATTTAGTTCACTGTACCAGAAGATATTAACCATTATTTATCGAGCTATCCCTTCTAAATCTAACAAAAACGATACTAGCCAACTATCCTTTATAAGCAATAATGTTGATACTTTGATTTATAAGGTTTTATATTTTCCACATCAAAGTATTTTTTATGGAGATTTATTTGTAAAGGATAATTTCTATAGTGAAGAGATAGATTCATCATTTCACCCATCAAATATTCTACATATTGAATTAGAAAATATAACTATTACTAAGGATCAGCTCAAATACTATAAAGATAAAGATATTTCAACCATGATTCTTCCTAAGCTAGAAGCGAGAAAATTATATAAATATTTGATTTATATATTGAGTGAAATTGGATTAAAGAAAATGCTGCTTTTTTTAAGAAAAGATTTTATTCTATTTTGTGTTTTTCTACTTAACGCTATAAAGTTCTTATCTACAAAAGATTTAATTAAGAAAAATTTCAACGCTAAAATAGTATTAGTTGGCTATGATATACTTTTTCCAAAAATACTTTCTTTGGCATTTGAGTCCTTAAAAATTAGAACAATTGCAACACAAGAAAGATTCATGCCAACATTTTTCTCTCATTTTTCTTTCTCAATAGATACTTACTTATGCAATAGTCAATTAGTTTTTGATACAATAAAAACTTCAAATGATAAGTTTGTAAATAATCTTATTCCCTGTGGTCAAATCAGATCAGATACTTTAATAAACTATAAAAAAAATATTACCAATAAAAATGAAAGATTTACTATTGTTGCATTTGATTATGAATCGAATTCTGATTTTGATGTTAACAGGCTGAGGGTTTGTGGTAACTGGAGTCAAAATATCATTTTTTATAAGGACCTCTGCAGTCTAGCAGAGGAATTTCCTCAGGTTGACATTATAATTAGAGGTAAAAATGCAAATTGGATTTCAATCCCTTTTTTTAAAGATGTTTTAAATATGATTAATGCTACTTCAAATGTATGGATTGATGAGGACTATTCTAAGCTAAATAGGCAGTATAAGCTTGCGAGTAGATCTGATTTAGTAATAGCAAAATATACATCGATCGGGGACGAAGTAATGGCTCTAGGAAAAAGAGTTATTTATTATGATTATTTTCCAAACTCAACTCACTATTTTGCAAGTGAGTATTTTAAATATAATAACTATAATGTATATGCCTACTCTTATATTCAGTTGGAGCAAATGGTTCAAAGTATTTTGAATGGCTTTGAATTATTAACAGACACAGAGGTATTAGAGTTGCAAATATTAATCAATAATGCCCCAGCAGATGGCAAGTCAAAGCATAGAGTGATGAAAGCTTTAGATACTATTTATGCTGAAACTTGTTTATGAATAATAAATATAGAATATAAGGGTTATTCATGACTAGATCAATAACAATGTTCCGCAGAGAAATTTTAAATAGAAATTTAACACGCCCAAACTGGGTAAAGCAAGAACATAGATTTCTAGATAGGGTTTGGCTAGATAAGAATGAGTGTGGTGATCCTGAGATGAATCAGGTTGTTATGCAATCTTTGTCAAAAATTCCAGTGGAAGCTGTTTTTAGCTATCCAGACCTGGATGTTCTTTATGGAAAAGTAGCTAAATTTTCTAATGTGTTGCCAGAAAATGTTTTACTGACTGCTGGATCAGATGGAGCTATACGGGCTTGCTTTGAGTCTTGCATTCAGTCAGGTGATAGAATTATATTATCGCGACCTTCTTTTGCTATGTATGAAGTTTATTCAAAAGTTTATGGTGCTAAAGTCACTTGGTTAGATTATGAGAAGTCTGAAAATGGGCCCGTACTCGAAGTTGATCGAGTTGTGAACACTATTAAGAAAATTAGACCTAAAATGGTTTGTTTGCCAAATCCAGATAGCCCTTCTGGTACAGTTTTTTCTTATTTAGACCTTAGAAAAATTGTTGATGCAGCTGCTGATATTGGCTCATTAATGCTTATAGATGAGGCTTACCACCCGTTATATAAAGAAACTTCTGTGCCATGGATTCATGAGTGCAAAAATTTGGTAGTTGCCAGAAGTTTTAGCAAGGCTTGGGGTGCTGCGGGGCTAAGAGTCGGATATTCATTAGCAAATAAGGAATTAACAGCTTTGCTCCATAAACAAAGACCGATGTATGAAATAGGTAATGTTTCTGCAAAAGCAATTGAGATTCTATTAGATTATGAAAAAGACATGTTGCAATCCGTTAAGAGAGTTAATGCTGGTAAAAAATATTTCCAGAATGCCATAAAGGATTTAGGGATGCATTCATATGATAGCCATGGAAATTTTGTTCACGTAAGGTTTGGAAAGTATTCAGACGAAATTCATAAAATCTTAGAAGGTAAAGTTTATTACCGTAAAGATTTTACTAATCCCTGTTTAAAGGGATATAGTAGATTTTCGACAACTACTAAAGAGAGGTTTAAGCCAATAATAAAATGTATAACTGATGTGGTAATCGAGTATAAAAAAAAGGAGTCTTCTAATAATGAAAGCTTATAAGGTTGCAGTAATTGGGTGTGGTCGTATTGCAGGGCATAACTGTCGTGCTTTAGTTGGTACTGAAGGGCTAGAGTTGTCAGCGGTTTGCGATTTAGAGATTGAAAAAGCTAATCTTTATCGTGATGAATTTGATGTGCCTGCATTTTCAAACTACCACACGATGCTTACAGAGATTACTGATATTGACATAGTTGCAATTATTACACCTTCAGG
>MDTF01011716.1_pt1 | contig 14332 bp, 15 predicted proteins | sample 811191 | NCBI WGS metagenome assembly MDTF01 (sample SAMN05326649, study PRJNA326480) | marine metagenome | isolation source: seawater | place: Southern Ocean | collected 2011
AGCACTAAAAAATTTTGCAGGAATTAGAAGGTATGCTCACGCAATGATTCCAATGGATGAAACATTAACAAGAGTTGCAATAGATGTTTCAAATAGACCATACTTAATCTGGAAAGTTAAGCTGAAAGTAGAAAGACTTGGTGAAATGGACACAGAACTTTTTAAGGAATGGTTTCAAGCATTTTCTCAATCAGCGGGAATAACATTACATATGGAAAATATTTATGGAGATAACAGTCATCATATAATTGAGTCTTGCTTTAAAGCCCTAGCAAGGTCACTAAGAACAGCTTTAGAAATAGATCCAAGAAATAAAGGTGTTGTTCCTTCTACAAAGGGATTGCTATAAAAAAAGCAATGAACATTGCTATCATTGATTATGAATCTGGCAATATAAGCTCAGTAATAAATTCTTTCAAAAAAGTTTGCATAAACCAAAATATTGAAATTAAAATAGAAGTTACATCTGACCTAAAAACTATATTAAGCTCTGACAAAATAATATTACCAGGACAAGGATCTTTTAAAAATTGTACAGAATCTTTATTAAAAATCAAAGGTCTAAAAGATACCTTAAATGAATTTGCCATTGTTAAGAAAAAACCTTTGTTTGGTATTTGTGTGGGAATGCAAATGTTTGCAGACAACGGATTTGAAGAAATTAAAACAAAAGGATTGGGGTGGATTTCAGGGAGTGTAAAAAAAATTGATAATAAAAACAATCAATTTAAACTTCCGCACATAGGCTGGAATGAGCTTTCTTTTACCTCAAATAGTAAGATATTTAGAGATATCAAAGAAAAATCACATGTTTATTTTGTTCATAGTTATAAATTTATTCCTGATGACGAGACCTATGTATCAAGTAAAACCAATTATTCAGAAGAAATTGTTGCATCAGTTGAAAAAGATAATTTATTTGGAACGCAATTCCACCCAGAAAAAAGTGATAGTGTCGGTCTAAAAATAATTGAAAATTTTATAAATTTGTAAAATGAAAATATTTCCAGCCATAGATATTAAAGATAAAAAATGTGTAAGACTATTAAAGGGAAACTTTGATAATCAAACTACATATGAACAATCACCATTTGATCAAGCTTTAAAATATGAAGAAGCCGGCCTTTCAAATTTACATATGGTTGATTTGGATGGGGCACTTTCAGGAGAGCTTGTTAATTTAAAAATAATAGAAGATATTATAAAAAAATTAGATATCTCAATAGAGATTGGTGGTGGGATAAGATCTATTGATAAAATTAAAGCCTATATTGATATAGGAGTTGATAAAGTTATACTTGGAAGTGCTGCAATAAAAGATCCAGACTTCCTTAAACAGGCATGCGAAATATTTGAAGGAAAAATAGCCCTAGGATTAGATGCAAAAAATGGGAAACTTTCAGTTTCAGGGTGGAAAGAAACCACAAATAAAACTGCAGAAGATTATTTGAAAAGTGTAAACAATCACGGTTTTTCGAGGGTTATTTACACGGATATTGATAGAGATGGAACAAAAACAGAGCCTAATATTGAAGAAACTATAAATATTGCAAAAATTTCATCTGCACCTGTTGTCGTCTCAGGGGGAATCTCGTCAATAGATGATATTAAAAAAATTAAAACATTAAATAAGTTTAATATTGAAGGTGTAATTGTTGGCAAAGCTATTTATGATGGAGATATAAATCTTAATGAGCTAAAGGAATTAGAAAATGCTTAAAAATAGAATTATCCCATGCCTTGATGTTAAAAATGGCAGAGTTGTAAAAGGAATTAACTTTCTAGATTTAAAGGATGCGGGGGATCCGGTAGAACAAGCTAAAATTTATAGCGATAGTGGAGCAGATGAAATTTGCTTTTTAGATATTACAGCCTCTAATGAAAATAAAGAAACTATATTTGATGTAGTTAAAAGAACATCTGAAAACTGTTTCGTGCCTCTAACAGTTGGTGGCGGAGTTAGAAGCTTAGAAGATATAAATAAATTATTAATCTCAGGTGCTGACAAAGTTTCAATAAATACTGCGGCAGTTAATAATCAAAATTTAATCAAGGAAAGTAGTAAAAAATTTGGATCACAATGTATAGTCGTTGCTATTGATGCAAAAAAAAAAAAAGATAGCTGGGAAGTTTATACACATGGTGGAAGAACTAAAACAGGAATTGATGTTTTAGATTTTGCAAAAAGGATGGAGGATAATGGTGCTGGAGAGCTATTAATTACATCCATGGATAGAGATGGAACAAAAAAAGGTTATGATATTGATCTAATATCAAAAATTGAAAAATCAGTAAACTTACCAATTATTGCATCAGGTGGCGTAGGAAGCTTGCAGCATTTAGTAGAGGGGATTAGGGAAGGTGGAGCAAGCGCTGTACTCGCTGCATCAGTTTTTCACTATGGTATTTTTACAATAAAGGAAGCAAAAGATTACCTTTATGAAAATAAAATACCAGTCAGAATATAAAAGTTGAGTAATAATGCTGAAAAATATTTATAGACCAGAAATAGATGGTTTAAGAGCGCTGGCTGTAATCGGCGTAATTTTCTATCATGCTGAATTTTTACCGGGAGGATTTCTTGGTGTTGACATATTTTTTGTAATTTCTGGGTACTTAATCACATCAATTATTAATACAGAGTATACAAACAAAAAAAAATTTTCTTTTACAAATTTTTATCAAAAAAGAATTAGGAGACTTGTCCCAGCACTTTTTGTTGTTATATTTTTTACAAGTATAATAGCTTATAATTTTTTATTACCATATTTTTTTAAAGAGTATGTGTATTCTATAATTTATTCATTTTTTTTTAGCTCAAATATTTATTTTCATTACGAGGGTCAGTCTTATGGTGCAAATATGCTTTCAATAAAACCATTTTTGCATACATGGTCCCTAGCAATAGAGGAACAGTTCTATTTATTTTTTCCTCTATTCTTTATTATAATCTCTAAGTTTTATTTTAAAAATATCAATTTAATACTGGTATTTGTAACTTTAGCTTCGATAGTATTTTCTATTTCGATAGGAAATTCACATTCTTCTTTTAATTTTTATATGCTTCCAACAAGAGTATGGGAGCTTCTTGCAGGTAGTATCTTAGCAGTTTCACACGCACAAAAAAAAAGAATATATAGAAAAAATTTTATCAGGTGGAATTTTTTTTCAAAAATTGGTTTAATTTTAATTATCTATTCATTTATTTTTTTTAAAGGAGCTGGCAGTCTGCCAATTTATTATTCTGCTTTTCCTGTTATCGGATGTTGTCTAATTATTCACTACAACGATAAAGAAGACATAATAATCAGATTCTTATCAAGCAAGCTAATGGTAGGAATTGGATTAATCTCATATTCATTATATTTGTGGCATCACCCAATCTTGTCATTTGATAAAATTTTGAATATTTCAAACGGTAGTATGCTAGTGAAATTTTTTTTAATCATATTATCAATAGTCTTAGCATTAGGAACATATTTTTTTATAGAAAAACCATTCAAAAAAAAAGAATTCTACTCTACTAAAAAACTGATAATAACATTTTCTGTTTCTATTTTCTTATTTTTAACAATTTTACTAAGTTCTACAGGAACACAAAAAAATAAATTTCCTCAAATGGCACTTGAATTGCATGAAAAAACTTGGTTCAAAACTAAGCAATTTTTAAAACCTTGCTTTCAAAGAAAGAAATATTTTTGTTCATTTAATAAAAAAAATAATAATGACAAAGTCTTTTTAATGGGCAATTCAATAATGGCCTCTATTCAAGAAGAGATGAAAGAAAATTTAAAATTGAGAGGATTGAATTTTGTTCCCATGACGAGATCGGTTGGAAAAAGCCATTCTTATTATGAAAATAGAAAAAATAGAATATTAAAAACTAAAAATTCAACAATTATTTTTAATTTACAATATAATGAAGACAAAAAAGAATTAGATATTTTAGTAAAAAAGATTCAATTTTTTTTAGATAATGATTATAAAATAATTTTAATATATCCAATACCTCAATTTAGAGAAAACATTTCGGAGGTAATTTCTAGTCAAATTTTATCAAAAAATTTTGATTATAAAAAAAATTATATAAATATTACATATAGTGAATATGAAAATAAAACTAAATTCATTTTTAATGGACTTAATAAATTGAGTCATCATAATTTATATAAAATGTATCCACATGAAATTTTCTGCAATTCTATGGTCGAAAATAAGTGTATAGCTCACAATGGTAAGGATATTTTCTTTATAGATGGCGTTCATGTAGCCAAAAAGGGATCTATATTAATCAATATGGATTTAATGAAAATTATAGATAAAATATATTAATACAAATACATGAAAAATTTAGAAGATTTAGTCAAAACAATAAGAAATAGAAAGAATTTAGATGCAGATAAATCATACACCTCATCTTTATTATCCGGCGGTCTGGTTAAATGTATAGATAAAATGCAAGAAGAATTTGGAGAGCTTACTGAAGCTTTAAATGATAATTCTAATATAATCCATGAAGCTGCGGATACAATTTATCACTTGTTGGTAACATTAGAAGCAGCCAACGTTAAGTTTGAAGATGTGATTAAAGAATTAAAAAATAGAAAAAATCAATCAGGTATTGAAGAAAAAAATAACAGAAAATGAGTTATGATAAAAATAATATTTTTGCAAAAATTTTACGAAAAGAAATTCCATGTAAAAAAATCTTCGAAAATGAGTATGTTCTTTCTTTTCACGATATTGATGCAAAAAAAAAAATTCATGCATTAATAATACCCAAAAGTGAATACATTGATTTAGACGATTTTAACCAAAGAGCCTCTGACCAAGAAATAATTGCTATGAGCAAGGCAATTACAGAAGTTTCAAAAATTTTAGGAATATCAGCAGACGCAGGAAAGGGCTATCGAGCACTTACCAATTTAGGAGAAAATGGAGGACAAGAGGTTCCTCACTTGCACTTTCATTTATTTGGAGGTGAAAAAATAGGTAAAATGGTCGAATGATAGAGAAAATTTATAGAAGTTATTTAGAGATAAGATCTTTAGAGGAATTTAAAGAAGTCAAAAAACCAGTACAAAACTATTTTGTAGAATTAGTTAATCCAAAAGACTTTCAGTTAAATAAATTTTTTTATAAAAATATAGGCAAAAATTGTCAATGGATTGATAGACTTGTGTGGACAGATTTAAATTGGATAGAGTATGTATCTAATGAAAACCTTTTTACTTATATTCTTAAAGATAAAAACGAAATTGCTGGTTACTTTGAACTAATATTTAATAAGGTCAATGAAGATGCTGAAATAGCTTACTTTGGAATATTAGATGAATACTTTGGAAAAAAATTAGGAGGATATCTTTTAAGTGAAGCAATTAAAAATTCATTTATTTTAGGATGTAAGAGGGCTTGGGTTCACACCTGTTCTTTAGATCACGAAAATGCTTTAAAAAATTATTTAGCAAGAGGTATGAAAGTTTTTAAATCTGAAAATTTAATTAGATAAAAATTCAATTATTTGTTGGTAAAATAAAAATTTTATTATTTATCTTTTGGTTTATTTTAATAGATGAAATAAATGTGACTACCAAGTTTTGATAGATGTCTTCAGTTTGCCATCCAATTAAAGATAAGCTGTCCTTATCAAAAAAAACGTTAATTTCATTATTATTTTCAAAAAATTTAAAATTTAAATATTTATCATCAATTTCTCTAAGCTCCACAATATTCAATTTTGATATTAAATATTCTTTATTTAATAAAAATTCTAGAGGAGTTTTTTTAAGAGGATAAATATAATAACTGCCACTATTCCTATTTTTAATTACCAAAGATTTACCATTGGAAACAATAATCTTTTTATTAGAATTCTCATATTCACACCAAATTTTCTTAGGATATTCTATAATACATTTTCCATTTTCTTTTTTATCATTAATACTTTGAACAAAATTAAAACTTAAATTATTAGCAAATTTCATTTGAGAAATAATTTTTTCTTTAGTCGATGAAAGGACAGGCCCGTAAAAATTTAACATAAAAAATATTATTAAAATCTTAAACATTATAGAACATCTCTTTTACCAACGTGATTTGCTTTGCTTACAATGCCATCAGCCTCCATCATATCAATTATTCTTGCAGCTCTATTATAGCCTATCTGTAATTTCCTCTGTAAAAATGAAGTAGAAGCCTTCCCTTCTGACCTAATAATGTCTAGCGCATCTTGGTATAGCTCATCTTTGTTATTTGAGATTGACGAGTTTTCCACAACCTCTTTCTCATCTATGAAATTTAGTATTTCATCTATATAGTCTGGCTCTGCTTGGTTTCTTAAATAATTATTAACTTTTTCAATTTCATTATCAGAGACAAAAGGAGCATGAATCCTAACTATTCGATTAGCAGAGGACATATAAAGCATATCGCCCTTACCAAGTAATTGCTCTGCTCCTTGTTCGCCTAAGATTGTTCTGCTATCTATTTTAGAGGTCACTTGAAAAGATATTCTTGTAGGGAAATTAGCCTTGATAGTTCCTGTGATCACATCAACACTAGGCCTTTGCGTTGCCATTATAATATGAATTCCAGCTGCACGTGCCATTTGTGAAAGTTTTTGAATATAATTCTCTATCTCTTTACCGGCAACAAGCATTAAATCAGACATCTCATCTACCACAACGACGATATAGGGCATAGCTAAGGTATGTTTTGCATTATATCCATCAATGTTACGGACACCTTCTTTTGTCATAAGTCTGTATCTATTTTCCATTTCCTTAACAACCCAACCCAATACTGATGCTGCTTTTTTGGCTTCTGTAATAACTGGGCATAACAAATGTGGTATGCCTTCATAAGTAGATAATTCTAACATTTTAGGATCTATTAAAATAAATTTACACCTATCAGGGGAGTGTTTGTAAAGAAGAGAGAGAATAATAGTATTGATACAAACAGATTTACCTGATCCTGTAGTACCAGCTATTAATAAGTGTGGCATTGAAGCTAAATCACCAACTACAGGAATACCAGAAATGTTTTTTCCTAGAGCTATTGGTAATCTAACATCCCTTTTATTGAAATCATTGCTTGAAAGTATTTCACTAAGATAAACATTTTCTCTTGTTGAGTTGGGTAACTCTATACCAATAGTGCTTCTACCTGGTATTGTAGCGATTCTAGCAGATTCAGAACTTGTATTTCTAGCAATATCATCTGAAAGATTAATAATTTTAGATACTTTAACACCAGCAGCTGGCTCAAATTCATTTAAGGTTACAACAGGTCCATGGCTTACTTTTTTAATATTACCATTTACACCAAAATCTAATAGAATTTTTTCTAAAAATTCACTGTCTATATAATCTTCGTCTTTTAATTTCTCTCTTTCTTTTTGATTTGCTATTTTTAATAGATCTATGGACGGTAATTTAAATTTTATCTTTTTGTTATAATTTTTATTTTGGTTATTAATAAAAGGTAAATCTTCTTGAATTAAACTTTTTATTTCGTCTTGAGGTATAAACTCATTAATGATTTCATTTTTATTCGTATAATTTTTTTCTTTTTTATAAAAAAGAAGCTTAAATATGTTTTTAATAATCTTATAAAAAGAATTAATTTTGAATTGAATACTGATTAAAAATAAAGCAAAAATTAATAAAATGAGAATATAATAAGAAATTTGTGAGTTAATATTAATTAAAGGGTTTAGAAATGTTGTTTCTAAATACTTTCCAACAAAACCCCCGTTACCATTAATGTAAAAATTGAATGCTGTAGGGTAAAAAAAAGAAAAAAACAGGGAACCCAACAAAGAATAAAGAGTAATAAAAAAAAAACTTTCTATTATTATGAAAATTTTTTTATTTAAAATAATATTTATTCCAGAAATTATAAAACTAAATGGAATTAGTAGAGCAACTAGTCCAAAGGACTGAAAAAAAAGATCTGATGTAAAACTCCCACGAAATCCGAGTAAGTTTTTAATTTCATTATTATCTGGAAAAATGAAGTTTGGATCATTAGGAGAAAAACTAACTAGAGAAATCATTAATAAGATACCCATTATTAGGATACTCAAGCCTAAAATCTCAATAATTCTATTTATTCCAAAATTAAATACACTGTTAGCTAGTTTTTTAAATTCCATAAATTAAATAATCAAATTAATCACTTTGTATCATCTAATTTTTATTGTTAAAATTAAAAATTATTATGAATGTATGTATTATAGGAGATGGTCTAACTAGTCTATCTTTAGCCAAAAACCTTATAAATAAAAAAATAAATGTTCATATTTATCATCAAAATAAAATTAAAAGTTTAACAACAAATAGAACAATTGGTATATCAAAAAATAATTTAGAATTTTTTAGAAAAGAAATTTACAAAATTCCCAAGAAAAATTATTGGGAAATAAAAAAAATAGAAATTTACTCTCAAAAACTAAAAAATATAAATTTATTAAACTTTGAAAATAAGAAAAAAAATCTATTTTATATGTTGAAAAATGATGAACTCTATAATTTATTAAGAAAAAAATTATTTAAAAATAAATATTTTAAAAGAACAATAATTAAAAATAATTTTAATGAAGAACTAATAAATAAAAAAAAATATGATTTAATAATTAACTGTGATTCAAATAATTTTCTTGCAAAAAAATATTTTGCAAAAAAAATAGAAAAAAATTATTATAACTGCGCATATACCACAATCTTTGAGCATCAAAAAACAGAAAACAATACGGCTGTCCAAATTTTTACTGAATTTGGTCCTATTGCATTTTTGCCAATTTCAAAAACCGAAACTTCAGTTGTATGTTCATTGGACATTAAGAATAGAAAGTTTAATGATACTCAGGTTACTGATTTAATAAATAAGAATAACCCAAATTATGAAATAAAGAATATATTCAGACTAACAAACTTTAAGCTAAGCTCATCCAATTTAAGAAATTACTATCATAAAAATATTTTAGCATTTGGAGACCTGCTTCATAGAATACACCCATTAGCTGGTCAGGGCTTTAATATGACCATTAGAGATATAAAAATTTTATCTGACATTATTCAAAGTAAAATTGAACTAGGCCTGCAGATTGATTCTTCAATTTTTAGTGCTTTTGAAAAAGAAACAAAATATAAAAATTTTGTGTTTTCTAATAGTATAGATTTTATACATGAAGTTTTTAATATTGAAAAAGAAACAAAAAATAAAAATTTTAATAAAATTTTAAAAGTTATTGGAAAAAATAAGAACTTTAATAATCTTTTGATTAAATTTGCGGACAAAGGAATAAATTTTTGAGATTTATTGAACAGTAGTATTATTAAAATTATCGTGACTATAAGTACTTAAAATTTCAGCAATTTTATTTTTTCTTATCTCCAAATTTTTACTTTCTAACAAAATTTGTTTCTCTTCTAGTGAAAAAGGCGAAGCCATTGCAAGTGCATTTATAGTTTCGTTTAAATCTTGTTTTTCCAGAGATTTCCAATTGATAACATAACCTTTTTTTTCAAATAATAATTTTAAATCTCTAAAAATTAATTCAAGATCTGAAAATTTTAAATCTTCTTTTTGAAGATTCAAATCATCTTCATAATTATCAAAATTAATTTCACATGTGCGATAAGGTTTATTGCTTTTGACCTCTTTAATTATCTTAAAACGGGTTAAACCATTAAGATCAATTAAATATCTTCCATCCGAAGTATCATTAAAATTAGTAATTTTTCCAAGACAACCAATTTCATGAAGATCTGAATTAGAGTTGCTAGTATTTTTTTTTGGCTGGATTAAACCTATTAATTTATTTGTCTTCAGACTATCATTAATCATTTCAACATATCTTGGTTCAAATACATTTAATGGGACGGTAGTATTTGGGAAAATAATAAAGTTACTTAGAGGAAAGATGGGTATAATTTTTGGTAAATCATGTTTTTTCATTCTTTCTTTTATCAAACTTTTGTAAATCTATATACTAATCAAAAACTTTATTATTGCGTGCATTTAAAAAACCGTCTATTTATAATATCTTTTATAAGCGGGTCTAGCTCATTGGTAGAGCGAATCGTTGCCAACGATTAGGTAGAGGGTTCGATTCCCTTGACCCGCTCCATAAAATTCAAAATATGTTATTAAATGAGTGATCTTTTAAAAAAAAAATGTATCCCATGTGAAGGTGGAATTTTACCCTTTGATATAAGTGATATACACAAATATCAAAAAAAAGTTGATGGATGGGATGTAAAAGAAAATGAAAAAAAAAAATATTTCTTAGAAAAAAAATTCACATTTAATAATTTTATTAATAGTCAAAATTTTATTAACGAAGTTGGAAAAATATCAGAAAATGAAAATCATCATCCAGATATTTCATTTGGATGGGGGTATGCAAAAATTATAATCACAACACATTCAATTGAGGGACTTTCAGAAAATGATTTTATTTTAGCAGCTAAAATTGATCAAATTATCAATGTCTAAAGTGCCTTGTCCTAGAGAAAACTAAAACAGTATTTGTCTGGTTTGCAAATTTAATTATTTCATTGTCTCTAATGGATCCAGAGGGCTGTATTACAGCAGAAATACCTGATTGGACTAATCTTTCTAAACCATCTACAAATGGAAAAAATGCATCAGAGGCTGCAACCACCTCTTCATTAAAATTTTGAAATTTGTTCATTTTGTCAATTGCAATTTGACAACTATCAAGTCTACTAGGTTGGCCAGAGCCAATTCCAATCGTTGTTTCCTGACTAGCTAAAACTATTGCATTTGATTTAACATATTTACAAATATTAAAAGCAAAGATTAAATTTTTTAATTGTAATTTGGTTGGTTTTTTCTTTGAAACTATTTTGAAATCTTTAATATAAAATTTTTTAATATCTTCAGATTGAACTAAAATAGCTTCATTAGCAGAATTAAATCTCACTAAATCTTTTATTATAAAATTTGTTGCATCTATTAGACGTAGGTTTTTTTTGCTTTTCAAAACTTTGAGAGCCTCAGTGTCAAAGCCGTTCGCAATAACCACTTCTAAAAAAATATTACTCAGCTCTATTGCTAAAGCTTTATTTATTTTAAAGTTACAAGCCACTATTCCTCCAAATGCACTTACAGGATCACAGGCTAATGCTAATCTGTAACTTTTTAATTTATCTTTATTAATTGAGACACCACAAGGATTAGTATGTTTAACGATAACTGTACCAGAATTAGAAGGCAAGGATTTTGAAATAGTTAAAGCAGAAAATATATCATTATAGTTGTTGTAACTTAATTGTTTTCCTTGAATTTGCTTAATATTTAAATTTTGCGTTTTGGAATAAATAGCAGCTTGTTGATGGGGATTTTCTCCATATCTTAATTTTTCAATTAAATTTCCAAAAATGATTTTCTTCTTAGGAAAGTTATTATTTTTAATTTTGTTAAAATAATTTGATATTACAGCATCGTAATAAGCTGTTTCTGAAAATGCTTCTAAAGACATTTTTTCTCTAAATTCCAAAGAGGTAGATCCTTTGTGTGTGTTTATCTCAGTGATTAATTCATCATATTGATTTGATGAAGTGATAACTGTTACTCCGTTATAATTCTTTGCTGCTGCCCTAACCATAGTTGGACCACCAACATCAATATTTTCTATAATTTTTAAATGATTAGTAGTTTGTTCTAAAGTTTTTTCAAAAGGGTAGAAATTAACAATTACGAGGTCTATTTCCTCAAAGTTATTATCTTTTAAATCATTGCTGTGAGATTTATTATTTCTTTTACTTAATATTCCAGCATGTATTTTTGGGTGTAGCGTTTTAACTCTTCCACCAAGTATTTCAGGAGATCCAGTATACTCAGAAACTTCTAAACATTTAAATTTAAGTCTTTTAATCTCCTTATAAGTGCCACCCGAACTTATTAATTCAATCTTATGTTTAGTTAAAACTTTTAAAAGATTTTTCAGTTTTTTTTTATCAAAAACTGAAATTAGAGCTTTTTTAATTTTTTTCATTATAGCTTTGTAATTTCCCACCTTATAGTTTGATTTTCATCATTAGTCATTCCTGAAATAAATATATTTTTGTTATCGTAAAAAGAATTTTTTTTACCAAAATATAGTCCGTTATCAATATTTATGGTGTTGTTGTTAGAGTTAAATTTCCACCCCTCACCATCAAGGTCTATTAGTATTGATTTGTTATCTTGAGTTTTCATTATTTTAATATTAGGTCCTAAGTGAAATCTAATTTCAAATTTTAAATTTTTAATATCATTTTTTGAAATTATTTTGTCATGTCCAACAAATTTTATTTGTTCAGGATAAAATTCTATTTCTCTTTCATGAATAATGCCATATTGTTTTAAATAGCCATCATGTGCACCATTAATTTTCCAATAATTCTTCTCTAACACAATATTTTTTTTTAATATTTTTAGTCCTTGGGAAATTTTAGAGCTTTCGTTTTTAGTTTTATTAAATTTGCAGGAAGATGTATCGTCAATAATTAGTGTGCTGTGTACGGCACTTGATTTTGATAGCTCATTTAACTGATGACTGTGGTCTTGAAAATACCCAGAATTACATACTAATTTTTTTCCGTTTGATAATATTTCAAATGATAGTGCCCCAGCTTGATAGTTAGAGGAAAACTTTTTGTCTGGACTTGCTCCAATATCCATTATTAATGAATTTTTTTTATTACTAAGAATTGCATATCCTCCCATTTCATTACTTTGAGATTTAAAATTATATCCAAATCTTTTTAGATAATCGTCAAAGTCATTATTATTTGTTTCATGATTACCATTGAAAAGTAAGTCCACTTTATTATTTTTCCAGGTGAATGCATAAGCTTGTCCTAAATAATAAATGTTTTCATTAATATAATCGGGTATCTCACTCTGGGATTCTTTTAGCCACTCTCGAATCAAAATAAAATATTTTAAATAAAAATTTAATTGCCTTATATTTCTTGATTTTGGAAACCCATCATTATTCAAGGAAAATTTTACAATTTTCTTTAATAGATTTAAACCTTTGTCCAAGTACCTGTCTTTATCTTGGTAGGATAAGCCAGTTAAAATAATGGCCGCACAACCTATTATTTTATCTTCAACCCATTCGGACCGCTCTATTTCGCTGATTAAATAATTAATTTGTTTTTTAATAATACCATTAAAGCTATCTTTATAGAAAGAGCTACTCTCCTCATAAGTAAGTCTAGAGTTTGAGGTCCAGGCAATTATTCTCTTTGCAATCATATCTATTTCCCAACTTTTAGAGTTATATCTATGATTTTTATTGATCCATTGCTGTATTACTTCTTGTGTGTCTTTTTTTGAAGATTTTAAATCTAAGCTGAATAACCAAAAAAAACTATTTAAATTTTTATAGTCTTTTTCTTTTAAATCTTTGTTATCCCAAACATTATTTAACGTATAGCTTTTGATATTAATTTTTTTTTTATCGTACTTTATAAGGGAGTCTAGTAGGTTGGGACTTGGTTGGTATTCTAAAGAACCAACAACTGAAGGAGTAATTTTTTTATTATAAATATTGGAATGTAAATATATAGAGTAAAATTTTTTTTTTAAAAATATAAATGAATTACTAATAAAATTTAGCGTATTATTAAAAATCATTATTCTAACTTGATTTTAAAAGGTCTATATTTTTTTTTATATTTCCATTGTTATTTTTAAATATAGTAGTTCCAGATACTAAAATGTTAGCACCAGCCTCTATAGCCAGTTTATTATTATCAAAATTAATTCCGCCGTCAATTTCAATATCAAATTTTAAATTTTTTTGATCTTTTATTTTCTTCAATTCTTTAATTTTCTCTAATACTTCGGGCATAAATTTTTGTCCTCCAAATCCAGGATTTACACTCATAATTAAAACTAAATCAATCTCGTCTAATAGTCCTGTTATTAAGTTTATTTTAGTTTTGGGATTTAGAGAAACCCCTGCTTTTTTATTTAGACTTTTAATATGTTGAATAGAATCTTTTAAATCTTTTGTTGCTTCAGGGTGTATCGTAATAATATCAGCTCCAGCATCAGCATAATCTTGAATGTACTTATGAACAGGTGATATCATTAAATGAACATCAAATGGTAGCTCTGTATGATGTCTTAAAGCTTTAATAATTGGAGGTCCCATCGTTAAATTTGGAACAAAATGACCATCCATTACATCTACATGAATCATATCAGCACCACCTTCTTCCAATCTTTTAATTTCATTTCCTAACTGACTAAAGTCAGCAGATAAAATTGAAGGTGAGATTTTTATTTTTTTCATTGATTACTA
>MDTF01014955.1_pt1 | contig 14316 bp, 16 predicted proteins | sample 811191 | NCBI WGS metagenome assembly MDTF01 (sample SAMN05326649, study PRJNA326480) | marine metagenome | isolation source: seawater | place: Southern Ocean | collected 2011
TATGAACTAATATGAACCTTGCAATATGGGATATTGAATCTAGTAGTGCCAATACTTCATGGGGAAGTATTATTGAAGTAGGTGGTATTTTAGTTGACCCAAATTTTAAAGAATTAGATCGTTTTAATTTTAGATGTAGATTGCCAGAAGGAGAGGTTCCTCAGGCAATGGCTTTAATAGTTAACAAAACTAGTGTTGATTTATTAACAAAAGGAAATTTAAGTCATTATCAAATGTTAGGACAGTTAGAGGCAACATTTAAGAAATGGAGTCCTGCAATATTTTTAGGTTGGTCAAATATTGGATTTGATGATGAGATGATAAGAAATGAATTTTTTAGAGGCATTAGATTTCCTTACATTACAAATGCCACTCCAAATAAAAGACATGATGGGCTAAACATAGCAAGAGGCGCTCATGCAGTAGATGAGAGTGTAGTAAAAACTGAAATAAATGCAAAAGGCAATGCAGTAATGAAATTAGAATCTTTAGCTAGAATGAACGGATTTGCCTCAGAAGGAGCGCACTCAGCTTTATTTGATGCAGAATTAACTGTTAAAGTTTTAGGCTTAATTAAAAAAAATCAACCACACACATGGGATACTTTTTTAAGAACAGCAAATAGAACTGACACCGAAACGATTTTTAAAAAAGAAAAGATATTCACTTTGGCTGAATATCACTTTGGTAAAAATTATAGATATTTAGTTGCACCTCTTCATCCGAAGCATTGTATTCATCCCATTTATCAATGGGGTCAAGCAGTGGATCTTAAAATTGATCCAGTTCCATTATTAGAGATGTCAGTTTCAGAACTTAAAAGTGCTATTAAAAAATTAAAATTTCTGCGAACTATACGATCAAATAAAGCCCCAATAATATTGGATGCTAGTTTTGGGTTACAAGTCGAACCTTACAGCAATATTGATCCTGATTTAATTAAAGAACGAGCTAGATTAGTAACAAGTAATGAAAAATTTTCCCAAAATGTATTAACTGCTTTAAGAGAAACAGCTGAAGAAAAAGCGCAATTTGATTCACAGGAAGATTTTCTTGCAGAAGAAACAATTTATAAAAAATTTACACCACAAAAGGATACAGCCTTGTTTCCAAAATGGCATGCAGCATCTTGGAAAGATAAATTGATATTACTAGATAAATTTGAAGATGAAAGAATGGTAAGTTTTGGAAAAAAAATAATTTATCAAGAATCCCCAGAAACTTTACCAGCTGAGATGCTTAAAAATATTAAAAGAAGTATTGCAGAAAGAATATTAAGCGATGAAAAACAAAAGTGGTGGACATGTAAAGAATTTTACTTTGAGTGTGATAACTTAAGAGAAAGATACGCCAATGAAAAAGATGAGGAAAAACTCAAATTTTTAGGTGAAATTAACGATTTTGTTGAAGGAATCGAGAAAAAGTATGAGCAGGTTTAAGTCTCTTGTGAATTAATTAATTTTTTTTTTTTTACATATTGAATAATAAACTAAATCAAATATATACAGTTCATTATGGCAACAATAAAATCAACAGACGAAACATTCGATACGCTCCTTAAAGAAAATAAAATTCTGTTAACAGATTTTTGGGCAACCTGGTGTGGCCCTTGCGTCCAACTTGCACCGACATTAGAAGAAATCTCAGAAGAGATGAAAGAAGTTACTGTTGCTAAACACAATATAGATGAAGAGCCAAATTTACCTACTAAATTTGGGGTGCGTGGAATTCCAACTATGATTTTATTTGTTAATGGTGAACAAAAAAGTGTTAAGGTTGGATCAACACCTAAATCAGATATTGTTTCTTGGATTAAAGAAAATATTTAATTTGATTTTAAAACTTCTCCCGCAAGATATAAAGATCCTGTAATTAGAATAATATCATTCTCTTGAAGTTTTATTGATGAAATAGCTTCCTCTATAGTTTTTTTATATTTTATGTTTTTAAAATTTTTGATTTTATTAATTTTTTCTTTTAGATCGTTCCCATTTATTGCGTTTTGTTGATTTGGAATATCAACCGTTGTTAAAGTTTCAATATTTTCAAAATAATCTATATATTTATTGTGATCTTTATTTGCCATCATTCCCAAAATAATATGTTTTCTACAATTCAAACTTTGAAGGTGTTGGTTTAATACCTTTGCTCCAAGTGGATTATGTGAGCCGTCTATGATTAGTTTATTATTTTTAACTAAAAATTTTAGTTTACCAGATTTAAGCTCCTGAAGTCTTGCAATATTATTAATTTTAGAAATACTTTTAATTATATGTTCATTAGTTATTTTATAATCTATTAATTGTCTTGCAGTTGCAATTGCAGTTGCAATATTTTCTAACTGAAATTCACCAGATAGATTAGGTTTTGGAAGTTTTATTCCTCCAAATTCATCTTCATAATAAAAAAAATTATTTTCTTTAAAAATAAAACTGTAATTTTTATTAAAAATTATTTTTTTTGATTTATTATCTTTAATAGTGTTTTCTATACATTTACTAGTTTCACAAGAGCTTTGTTTGGCAATAATAATTTTTGAATTTAATAAAGTGGAAGTTTTTTCAAATATAATTTTTTTAACATTTTGTTCTTCTTTTGATAACCAATCTAAATGATCAAGACCAATGGTAGTTATAATACTTGCTAAATTTTTATTTAATACATTTGTGGCATCAAACCTATGAAACAAACCAGACTCGACTAAATTAATATTCTTGGGAAAATTTTTAGCATAATAAAAATAGCAAACTGTTAAAATTTCAAAGAACGTAATAGGAGTTCCATTATTAATATCCTCTACTGTAATTAATAGATTTGCTAAATCATCGTCACTTAATTCTTCATTGTTGTAAATAAATCTTTCGTTAATTTTTTTAATATGTGGGCTAGTATAGATATTACAATTATAATTTGCTTCTTTTAGTATTGCGTATAGTGTCTGTATAGTCGAATACTTTCCATTAGTCCCAACAATTGAAATACAATCAATTTTATCCTGAGGGTTACCTAATTTTTTAAGGAGATTTTTAGTTCTGTCTAAACTAAGATCTATTTCTTTAGGATGCAGTTTTTGTAATCGGTCTACTATTTTCTGAAGTTTCATTTAATGTTGAATCTATAGCAGAATTCTTTTTTAACAATATTGATAATAGTGTACCTATTCTATCTCTTAACTCTTTTCTATGTACAATCAGGTCAACAAATCCAGTTTTTTCAAGGTACTCACTTTTTTGGAAGCCTTCTGGCAATTCTTCTTTTACAGTTCCCTCTATAACACGTGCTCCCGCAAATGCTATTAGAGCACCGGGTTCTGCCAAATGAATATCACCTAGCATTGCATAGGAGGCGGTAATTCCTCCTGCGGTAGGGTCGGTCAATAAAACTAAATAAGGTAAATTATTTTTTTTAATTTCATTAATTGCTAGAGTTGTCCGAGGCATTTGACTTAAACTTATCATGCTAGCTTGCATGCGCATACCACCGCCACAAGCCACAACTAATAAAGGGTTTTGGTTTTCAATTGCATGTTGAGAGGCATATAAAAATGCTTCACCTTCTGCAGCTTCGATTGAAGCACCTAAGAAATCAAAATCTGAGGCAACAGCCGTAATGTTAATACCGTTTATGGACGATGCAACAACCATCATACTACAATCCATTCCAGTTTTTTTTCTTGCATTTTTTAATCTCTCTTTATAGGGCTTTGAATCATTGAAATTTAAAGGATCATCTCTAGGGATGGGTGTTTTTAAAATTTCATAATTATTTTTTCCAAAAAGGACATCAAATCTTTGGCGTGGATTTATTCTATGATGTTTATTGCAAGATGGGCAAACCCATAAATTTTCTTCTAATTCTTTTTTTAAAATTGGACCCTTACAACAAGAAGTCCAGTCACTGTTCTCAATTTCTTCTTTACTCGCACGTTTTTTGATGACAGTTTTTATTTTTTCACCAATTTTAAGAACTTTCGTTATCCAATTCATAATATTTTATTTCTTAATCTTATAACTATATTGGTTACATTTGTGACAATATTTTGTCTATTTTTTATTGATCGAGAAATTTCACTACATATTTCACTACCAACCACCAAACCATCAGCTTTTTTGAGAAAGGAAATTGTTTTTTCAGTTATACCAAAGCCTATTACTACATTCTTGGATTTATTCATTATTTTAATTTTATTGTAATTTGCTAGTATTTTTTTAGGTGAAACTTTTAACTTACCCCCAGTTGTTGATAGCATGCTTATATAATAAATCATATCATGAGAGTCTTTTATTATTTTTCTCATTCTATTTTTAGATGTAGTTGGAGATAGTAGTTGAACAAAAGTTATATTTTTTTTTTTACATTTTTTTGCAAAAACCTTATTTTCTGGATAGGGTAAATCTACTACTATCAGACCATCGACGCCTACTTTCTTACACATATTTACAAAGTTATTTTCACCATATTGGTAAATAATATTATAATATCCCATCAGAATTATTGGCTTTGAATTTTTTAAGTTTTTAAATTTTTTTATTATTTCAAAAACATCTTTAATTTTTATTCCATTTTTAATCGCACGGTATGCACTAGTTTGTATTTGACCACCATCAGCAATAGGCGTGTTATGAGGAAAACCAACTTCACAAATGTCCACATATTTAGAAATTGATTTTAATATTTCTAAAGATTTTTTTTTGCTATTATCTCCCGCAACTGTATAAGTTAATAATGCGGGTCTTTTTTTATTTCTAGCTTTTTGAAAAGCTAAAGCGATTGATGATCTGTTCATTTAAATTTTTCCCAATCTTTGCTTTAAAATATCCCTATCTTTTTTGGCATCACCACAGGAATTAACAATAATAATGTTATCTTTGCTAAGCTTAGGAGCTATTTTAATTGCCTCAGCAAAAGCATGACAAGGCTCAAGACTTGGATTTAATTTTTCAAATTTTTTAACAAGTTTATAAGCATTTAAAGCTTCTTCATCTGTTGCTGACGTGTATCTCGCTCTTTTTGTATCTTTTAAAAAACAATGAATAGGGCTGACACCTGGATAATCTAGTCCGGCAGATATAGACTCAGTATTTGCAATCTGTCCTTCAGAATCTTGGCAAACATATGAAGCAGCTCCATGTAAAATACCCAGTTTTGCACCTCGACTTAATGGAGCAGCATGTAATTTTGATTCTTTGGGTCCTCCGGCCTCCACGCCTATAAATTCAATTTGTTTTTTATCGTAATCAACAAACTCACTCCAAAACCCATAAGCAGAGCTTCCTCCACCAACACAATTTATTAATTTTATTTTTTTTGGTATTTCTTTAAATTCTTTTATTATTTGAATTTTTAATTCTCTTGAAATTTGAGACGTACTCCATCCGCATATCTTCACAAATATGTTTGGTCCAACTGTTGAACCTACACACATATGTGTTGTGTCACAGTTTGAAACCCAATAGCGCATACATTCACTAACTGCATCTACAAGTGTTTGGCTTCCTGAATATACTGGAATTATTTCAGCTCCATTTTTTCTCATCGAATCACAGTTTGGTTTTTGTCTTTTGATGTCTTTGGCTCCCATAAAAATTTTACATTTTAACCCAAATTTTTTTGCAGCCATTGAGAGCATTTTCCCAGCATAACCAGCACCAGTATCGCCGATTATATATTTTTTCCCTGCTTTTTTAGCTATCAAAGCATGTACTGTTGCATTGTAAATTTTATGAGCCCCACCATTTGCCTCTGATACTACCTTTGCCCAAATTTGAGCACCACCAAGATAGTTTGTTAAATTTTCAAGTTTTACAAATGAAGTTGGAGAACCAATATAATTTTTGAAATAAAAATCTCTAGTCTTAATAAAATTTTTATCTTTTCTAACTTTTTCAAAAAGATATGTTAAATCTTCAACTGGTTTTTTTAATGTTTCTGGTATGAAGTTTCCTCCAAATTTACCACCCCAGAAACCTCTTTTATCATGTTGATCTATTAGAGGTATCTTTTTTTTAATTTTCATTATTTATAAGTTTAATCTTTTTTAAAAAAATATTTATTTTAGAAACATCTTTTAATCCAGACGTTTCCAAGCCTCCAGATATATCTATAATATCTGTTATTTTCTTATAACTTTCAAGCTCATCATCTACCTGAATATTTCCACCAAGCATTATTTTCTTTTTAGTCTTTAAATTTTTTATTAATTTATGGTCAAAAGACATGCTTTTTTCATAACCTTTACTGTCAAACAAAACTATATCTGCAATATTTTTATATTCATTGTATTTCAAGACATCTTTTTTTTCATTGATTGTAATGGCGGCTATAATTTTAATTTTATATTCTTTTTTAATTAATCTTAATTCATTGGCTCCAATATCATAAATTTGAAAATAATCAAAAGGTAGTAATGAAAATTTTTTTAATTCATTTTTATTAGGTCTTACCAAAACAGCGACATATTTTGATTTTCTTTTATTAATTGTAAGAAGATTTTGCAATTTATTAAATTGTAAAAACCTTTTTGATTTTTTGTAATTACAGATAAATCCAATAAATTTTGGAGCGCAAGAATGAGAAACAATATATTTTAATGTTTTTTTATCTTTTACACCACATATTTTAGCTTGCATAAACTATTTTAGTGATTCAATTAATCTTTTAAAGTTTTTTTTTATTGAACCTTTGGTCATACTTCGACCAATTACTAAACTTGTAGCACCATTTTTAAAGGCTTTTTTAGGAGTTGTTATTCTTTTTTGATCATCAGCACTATCTCCAGGAAGCCTAATTCCTGGCGTTACTATTTCCATTCCTTTACATATTTTTTTTATAAAATGAACTTCTCTTGCCGAGCATACAATTCCATCCAAACCAGCTAATTTAGCCAACTTTGCTTGCTGCACAACCAAATTCTTAATTGATCTTGTATGACCAGTTTTTTTTAAAGATTTTTCAGAAAAACTTGTAAGCACAGTTACACCCAAAATTTTAATTTTTTTATTAACTTTTTTGGCTGAATCTTTTACTTTTTTTAACATTTCAAGTCCTCCGCTAACATGTACTGTTATATACCCAATATTATCTATATCCTTTAAAGAGTAAATTGCTAATGCACATGTGTTTGGAATATCATTTAATTTCAAATCTAAAAATATTAGGTTCTTTTTATCTATTTTAGATAAAAAACCTCTTCCCGATTTAGAGTAAAAAAATTCTAAACCAAATTTATATCCAATATTTATTTTTTTCGTTTTTGTAAAATCAATAATTTCTTTAATTTTTTTAGTATTAGTTGTGTCGCAAGCAATAAATATTTTTTTAATGTCTTTATTAATCATTATTTAATTTATTAAATAGTTCTTTTGCCATTTTAAAATGAATAGTTTTTTTTTGTGACGTTTGGATTTTTTCACCAGTTTTGGGATTCCTTGAGATTCTAGCTTTTTGTATATGTGTTGAAAATGAACCAAATGATCTAATCTCACATCTTTCATTTCTTTTAAGAGATAATTTGATCTCTTCTAAAACTATATTTAAAAATTTTTCTAAGTCTTTTTTTAAAAAATTAGGGTAGTTATCTGAGATTTGTTTTAAGAGCTTTGATTTTACAATAGCCAATTTTACTTATTTGTCAGTTTCTTTTTCTTTTTTTTCTAAATCATCAGATAGGGATGAAAAGGGTAGTTGTCTGCCACTTAACGGGCTTGATCCCTTAGAAAGAGCTTCTTTATTTTGAAGTTCTTCTAAAAGTTTTATGCTTAATGTTACCTTCCTACTGTCCATTTTTAGTTCAGATATAGCGGCGTCTATTCTCTCACCTCCTACAAATCTTGATGGTCTAGCATCTGCAGCATTAATAGCAATTTGTGATTTTTTTATAACGAGCTCTATATCACAACCTTCTGGAGAAACTGTTAATCCCTTGTTATCTGAAGATATCACTTTCACAGTAATTGTATCATTTGCTTTTTTGTCTTTGAACCAATCAAATGGATCAGATTGAGTTTGTCTTAATCCAACCCTGACTTTTTGTAGATCTTTCTTGATTTCTAAAACTTTAACTTTAAGTCTATCTCCATTCTTATATTTTTTTAATTCTTCCTCTGCATTACTAGAAAAAGTTAAATCATTAGCATGAAGAAAAGCGTCAATATCCAGATTGTCTAACGTTAAATATATTGCGTATTCATTAATGCTACTTATAACACCTTCAACTAAACTACCTTCTGGATGTTTGTTTATTAAAATATCATAAGGATTTTCTTTAGTTAATCTATGGCTTAGAGCTACTCTTTTTTTCTCTTTATCTATTTCTGTTATTATAGCTAATATTTCATCTCCAACTTTAAACATTTTATTTGCTTGTAGATTTTTTTTTGTCCAACTTAATTCACTTGAGTGTAGCAATGTACTTAAACCAGGTTCAAGCTCACAAAAAGCGCCAAATTGCATAAGCTTAACAACTTTAACTTTATATGGTTTATTCAATTCGTAGTTATCAATTTTTTCAAAAGGATCTGGCGTCAATTGTTTTATTGAACAACCAACTTGAAGTTTTTCGTTATCTACAGATATCACTAGAAGGTCATGCTTTTCACCAATTGTAAATATTTCATCTGGATGATTTACTCTTGTCCACGCGATCTCTTGCAAGTGAACCAAAACATCTAGTTCTCCATTCACATCAAAAAAACAACCAAATGAACTGTAACCTTTTACTAAAGCACCTTTAATTTTATCGCCAATTTTATATTTTGCGATAACTTTTGCTTTATCTTCTTTTTTTCCGCTAGAAACAATTTGTCTTCTAGAGCAGCAAACGTTACCTCTAATTTTATCAAGTTTAATAATTGCCACCTGAATATCAATACCCATTAAATGTGAGATATCTTTTAATGGTTTGTCAGAAATTTGTGAGCCGGGCATAAACATTAAAGATTTTGTTTCAACATGTTCACAAATTACTCCACCTTTGCATTTACTTAGAATACGAGCATTTATTGTTTCTTCTTTATCATATGCTTTAACTAATTTATCCCAACCAGCAATTTTCAATGCTTTTGAAGCTGAAACAATTACTTCACCTTCTTTTGATTCTATTTTTTCGAGCAATACTAAAATTTTTTCACCAACTTTAGCTTTATCTAGTATACCCATACTTTTTAATTCATTAACATCAAGCACTGGCTCAGACTTTAATCCCTCACAGTGTAAAAAAACAAATTTATCACTGACCTTAGTAACTATTCCCTCAATTACTTTTCCTTCAGTTAAGTCTTTATTTTTTGAAAATTGTGAGTTTAGTAGTTGTTCGAATTCTTTTGAAGCTGGAGTTTGTATTTCTTTATAAATTTGCATTAATTTTTAATTTTCCTATCCATAATACTTTTTATTTTTAAAAAGCATGCTCTTTTAGTTAAATTTGATGTATTAATCAAGATTGAATCTCTTGTTTTTTTAAGTGGTGATACTTTTCTATTATAATCACTTTTATCGCGTTTTTTAATGCTTTTAAGCACTTCATTAAAAGATATCGTTTTATTTGATCCTCTTAACTCCTTATATCTTCTCAAAGCTCTAGTTTTTGTATTAGCAGTAATAAAAAATTTAAAGTCAGCATCAGGCACTATTACAGAGCAAATGTCTCTACCATCCAAACAAGAACCATTATATTTTTTTGGAGGATAATAAGCGCACTTTATTTGAAAAGCGTGAACAAGTTTTCTTATCTTTTTATCTTTGGCTATTATTGAGGCTATGGTTGCAACTTCATCCGATAATAAATCCTTATTCTTTAAATCTTTAATAGTTAGCTTACTTATCTTTTTTTTAACCCACTTATAGTTATACTTTGAGGGCTGCTTAAGTTTAATATTTGCAATAAATCTGTAACATCGCCCAGTATCAAGTTGAAAAAGGTTATAATGTTTAGAAATTAGTTTTGCTTGTGTTCCAGCGCCTGCCGCTGCAGGACTATCTATTGCTACTTTTATATTTTTTTTCAATTTATTTCACCTCCTAATTTTTTTATAATATTCAAAAATGACGGAAAGGAAGTTTTGATAGAATCAGAGTCTTCTATTTTCCAGTTACCACCAATAGATAGTGCAGCAACTGTACTCATCATAAATATTCTATGATCTTTTAAGTAGTTTTTTATTATATAATATTTATCAAGTTTTAAACGTGGATTGCCATAAATTTTTATAGAGTCATTTGTCAGTTTTGTCTTAACACCCATTAGATTAAGAATTTTTGAACCAAGGTTCAATCTTGGACTTTCTTTCTTATTTAGTTCTGACAAACCTTTAAAGTATGAGACACCATTTGATTTAGCTGCAACTAAAAAAATTAAGAGCATTTCATCTATGGCTGAACTATTATATTTAGTTGGGCAGTTTAATGCTTTTAATTTTTCAATACTTTTTATTTGTATGTCAGCAATTTTTTCACCTTTATAAATTTTTTTATTTTTAAATTTAATATTGGCTCCCATCAAGTTTAAAATTGCAATTAATCCAGTTCTAGATTCATTTGTATTTATATTTTTTATAATCAAAGATGATTTTTCTGAAAGTAGTGTTAGTACAATAAAAAAAGCAGCACTCGATATATCACCAGGTATATTGTAATTAAATGATGAAAATTGTTTTTGTCCTTTTATTTCAATATAATCAAAATTTTTTTTTTTTTTAACTTTAATTGGAATATTTAGATGTTTAAATAAAAGCTCAGTATGATCTCTAGAAGGTTTACATTTAAGCTTTGTAATTCCTGGAGCCGATAATGCAGCTAACATTACTGCTGACTTACACTGTGCGCTACCCCTCATTTCACTATAATTAATTGCTTTAGGAAACGGAGTCCCACGCATATAGATAGGTAGTGTTCCTTTATTATTAAAAAAAATTGCGCCAAATTTTTTAAGAGGTTCAATTATTCTATTCATGTCTCTTTTTGAAAGCGATTTATCACCAATAATTTTGACTACTTTTGGTGATTTGATTATTATTGAAGATATAAGTCTTGCTGCAGTTCCGGAATTACCTGCATTTAAAATCAAATTGTTCTTATATTTGAAATTATTTAGACCATTGCCTGTTATCTGACAATATTTTTCAGTCAAATCGATTTTAATACCTAATTTTTTCAGACAATTTAAAGTATTCTTAATATCTTCCGAATGTAATAAATTGAATGCTTTAGATTTGCCAACTGCCATTGATGCCAGTAAAGCAAACCTGATACTAAGCGATTTGTCTCCACTAACAGATATACTTTTATTATATTTTTTTATTTTTTTATTTATGTAAATTGGCCGTGCCATTGAAATAATAATTATTTGTATCTAAACCCGGTTCCAAAATAATGTTTGTGCGCAATTTCATTATTTATTAGTTCTCGCGGGCTTCCCGCTGCCACAATTTTAGAGTTAGATAAAATCAACGCTTTATCACATACACGTAGAAGGTCAGCTGCTTGGTGATCTGTTACTAGTATAGTGAGGTTAAATTCAGTTTGAAGAGTGACTATTATGTTTTGAAGCATCTGTATAGTTTGAGGATCTAGTGCCGCTAACGGTTCATCCATAAGTAAAATTTCTGGCTCACCTATTAGACTCATTGCAATAACTAGTCTTCGTTTAAGTCCTCCAGAAAGAAATTTAGCCTCAACTTTTCTTACAGAATCTAACTCAAATTTAGCAATTAACTGTTCAATTCTATTAATTCTTTTTTTTTCATCCTTAATAAGAATTTCACCAATTGCTAATAGATTTAATTCTGCACTTAATGATTCAAAGTATCCACCCGTTTGTGGAACAATAGATAATTTAAACTCTTTAGAGCGCAAGGAGACTGGATAGTTTGTTACATTTTTTCCATTAATATAAACAGATCCAGAGCTAGGTTTTAATAAACCAGAAATGATATTCATAAGAGTTGATTTACCAGCACCATTAGGCCCCAACAATCCCAACACTTGTCCCTTAGAAATATCTAAAGAAACATGGTCAAGTATTTGATGATTTTTATTAAATGATATTGAAATATCTTTTAAAGAAATTATTGGTTTTTGTTTCTTAAAAGATTTGATTATAAATTTTTTGATTACAGACATATTTATTTTTTAGTTAAAATCTTTATTTTTTGATTTGAGTCTTCCATAAAAATCTTAGTTTTTTTATTTAAAAAATCGATCTCTAATTTATCTGCTATAATATTTGTATCTAAATTTTTATAAATTATATTATTAGACATAGATACTAAATTATTTTCAAAAGATAAATTTAGGTTTTGAGCCTGTATATTGTGAGACTCATAATAGAGCTTAACATCATTATAAAAATCTGTCTCATAATTTTTACTATTATAACTTGCGTATTTTGAAAAAATTAGAATTTTTTGTTTATTTGACAAACTAATAGTGGCATCTACATCAGTCATCAAAATTAAATTTGGGTTTTTATTATCTATTTGTCCAGAGTTAGACTTTATTTTATATTGATTTCCATTATTATCTTTAGATAGGTATTCAATATCTTTCATTAGATTTGATTCATTATCAAGATTGTTTTCTATTATATTTTCTTTAATAAATACTATATTTTGATCTTTTTTATAAAGAAAATAGATACCAAAAAAAATAGTAATTATTATTAAAAATAATATGGATTGTAGGATATTTTTTTTTTGCATTTAATTAACATTAGCCTCAAGAATGTTATGAATGTGAAGTATCCCAATCGTTTTACTTTTATTTTCTTTGTTATGAACACATAAACTGGTGATTTTTTCCCCATTCATTATTGAAAGTGCTTTGGCTGCTAATTCATCCTTATCTATGCTTATCGGGTTTACTGTCATAACTTTCTTAACAATTACATTTTTAAGGTTGTGGTTTTTTTGGATTATTCTTCTGATCTGTCCGTCAGTTATAATTCCAGTTGTTTTATTCTTTGAATTTTTAACAATAAGAACACCAAGTTTTTTGCTTGAAATAATTTTTAAAGCTTTTTGTAAAAGATTTTTTTCATTAATAAAAGGTATTTTATTTCCAGTTAACATCAAATCTTCAACTGTTTTTAGTTTTGAGCCAAGACTTCCAGATGGATGATATTTCTTAAAATCTAATTTTCCAAATTTTTTTTCTTTCATAGTTGCTATAGCTAGCGCGTCACCAATACTTAATTGAGTAATTGTACTTGATGTTGGAACAATACCTAAGCCAGCCTCTTCTACTGAAGGGATATATAATTTAATATCAGATGCTTTAAAAAGAAGTGAATTCTTTCTTGAGACAATTCCAATTAAAATAATTTTATTTCTGTTTGCATATTGTATGATATTTTTTAATTCTTGAGTTTCTCCTGAGTAGCTTATTAAAACAAGAATATCTTTTTTTGAGATACCTCCAAGATCTCCATGAGAACAATCATTTGCTGAAAGAGCAAAAGCTGGAGTGCCAACAGAAGATAGGGTTGCAGCAATCTTTGAGGCAATTAGTCCACTTTTTCCAACTCCACACAAAATTACTTTAGACTGGCAATTAACTATCGCCTTAACAGCTTTGTCAAAATTACTATTTATCGATTTTTTTAAATTTTTTAAGGCTTTAATTTCGAGTTCAATAACATCTTTAGCAATTTTTCTATAATTTTTACTTTTCATTAATGAGACCAAATATCCTCTTTAAAAGAAGCTAAATCAAGCTCAACTCTAATCTTTAAAAATTTCAAGCACTCCTCATAAAGATTTATTCTATTTTCTCTAACAAGAATGTTATTCAGATCATTATGAATTTTGTGTAAATAAACAACATCATTTGCACAGTATTTAAGTTGAGCTTGAGATAATTCTCCACCAAAATCTGAGCTCTGAAACTGTTTGCTTATATCTACATTGCAAAATTCTTTTATTAAAATTTTTAGGGAATGACTATCTGAGTATGATCTAGCTAATTTTGATGCTATTTTAGTATCCAGGACATTTTCTACATCTACATTTAAATAATATTTAATGTGAGCCATATCGGCTCTACCATAGTGAAATATTTTAGTTATTTCTTTGTTCGAAAATAAATTTTTTAAATTTGGTGCATCAAATTTTTTTCTATCTAATTGAATAATATGCGCATCAGATTTTCCGGTTGATATTTGAATTAAACACAGGGGGTCTCTCTTCACATCAAGACCCATAAATTCTCCATCTACAGCAACAATCTTGCCTAATTCGATATCTGCTGGTATATCAGTTTGATGAAGTTTAATATCAATATTCATTTTTAATTATATATATATGAAACCAAAAAATTGTCTAA
>MDTF01005964.1_pt1 | contig 14312 bp, 14 predicted proteins | sample 811191 | NCBI WGS metagenome assembly MDTF01 (sample SAMN05326649, study PRJNA326480) | marine metagenome | isolation source: seawater | place: Southern Ocean | collected 2011
CGAGAGTGTTATATCTAATTAAAAGATATTGTAAACAATGAATTATTGTCTATTTAGAGCCTTTAGTGATATTTGTAATATAATCTTTAAGGTTAATCTTGCCAAATACCTTATAAACCTTGTTAGATAAATTCATACTAGTTAATGCAGATGCGTATCTCTCTCCTCTTCTTGTAGGAAGTAGTTTTATTTGTGTTTTAAACAATTTTGCAACCTCTAAAATTGAGTAAGATTTTTTATTTGATATACTATAATGTCTACACTTATTATTTTTCCAAGCCATAAAACAAACATCAATAGTATCCTGAATATGAGTAAACCTTCTTGATTGTGATCCTGGTCTAACAACAGGAAGTGGAATTTTTTTCTTATAATGTTCTTCAAATATTCCGATTACGGTCGCCATGTCCCCCTTGGAAATTTGATTAGGTCCATAAACATTATAAAAGTATATAATTTCATATTTAAAATTAAACCATCTTTTTAAATTTTCTAAAAACTCTAAATTTTTAGATTTAGTAAAAGCATAAGGAGATAAATTTTTATCTTTTCCATCATTACCAAGAGTAGCTGATGTTGAAGAATATATTAATTTTATTTTTTTAGATAGACAGAAATTAAAGACAGCAATTGTGCCGACAGAATTAGACTCCAAACATTGCTCCATCTGTATAAAACTTTGATAGATTCTTGAAAATTCTCCAAAATGGAAAATTGAATGAATAAATTTTTGGTTTCTTAACAAGCTTACAATATTTTTTGTGTCTCCATTAATATATTTTACTCTTTTAGATTTTATGTGATTTTTAGCTGATCCTGAGATATAGTTATCTATACTGATTATATTAAAATTTGTTTTTTTTACTAATAACTTTATAAGGTTTGATCCAACAAAACCTGCCCCCCCAGTAACAACAATGTTTTTTTTCATTTTTAATAATAATTAATTTAAAGTTTCTTTGTTAAGAATTAGATATTTATTTTTATTAATAGTTCTTTGTTTTATATAATACTTGTTAATAGTGTCGTTAATAATAAGCCCATCTTTATTTAAAAAATAAAATGAATTTTTAAATACATTATAATTATACTTTTTATATTCATTATTAATTCTATTCAAGTTTTTTGAAAAGAAAATTAAAGCTGACAAAATTAATAAAAAATATACTTTTCTTTTAACGGTAGCTGGATCTAATTCAAATTTTTCCAGATAAAGTGAAATTGGTATAAAAAACATTAAAGATATTACGGCATATCCTCCATACCTAAGAGAAGGATGATTGTAAAGCCATTCCAAAAAAAGAATTATTACTGATAAATAGAATAATAAATATTTTGTTTGTGGATTATGATTTTTTTTATTTTTGCTTTTAAATAAAATTATAACAATTAAAGAAATTATAAATATTACCAGCAGGGTATCTGTACCTTTAGTAAAAAAATACTCATTGATCCAACGACTAATCCAATTAAATCCCAAAACATAAATTTCAGGATTTTCTACTCTAAAATTAGGATTAGCTCCTCCTTTAGACCAAAGCTCATACCACAACTTCATTTGGTCAACACTATCAACTGGTATAGACCAGCTAAATTGACTCATACATGTGAAGCTAGCTGGATAAACAAAACATCCTGTATTAGAAAAGATTGTAAAAATTGTAAAAAATATTCCTAATATAAATAAATATATTGCAGGATTTTTATAAGTTGTACTCAAAAATTGTTTTTGGAATAAAAATTTTTTCATTTCAAAAATCCAAACTAATAAAATAAAAAAATAAATTAAATAAAAAGTTTTTAAAGAAATTATTATAAAAAATAAAATAATTATTTTAGAAAAGTATTCATTTATTATTTGCGTATTCTTATATCTATCTAATAAATTTATACTTTTAAGGTAGTAAATCGCCATTACAAATATTAAAATTAATGCAGATCTATCTGTTCCATGTTCTGATATTCTATAAAATGAAGTTGCAATGTAGATAAAGGAAAGTAAGCTTAAATAAAAAACAAAACTAAAATCTTTATTTTTTAAAAATATTTTTATAGTTCTTATAAAAAAAAAATTTGCAAATCCAAATATATAAATTGCTCCACTATTCATCAAAAAATATTTGATTCCAGGAAGATAAAAAAGAGAATTTAAATAAAAGATTGATGAGGGTGTTCTATATCCATGACCAAGATGTCCTAAACCAAATATTTTTTCAAAATTAGTTAATATTAAAGTATATTGAAAGTGATAATAATAAAAATCATCATGGTTTTTATGCATCAATAATCCAATAAAAATTATTAAAAAAATTAATATTATTAATTTATATTCTTTTAATTTTTTTTTATAATTTTTTCTAATATCAAAAACAAAAATACATAGACCTAATAAAACTACAATGGAATTATGTAAAAAGTTATGTGGAGAAAAAAAATTGGTTAAATATGAAATAATAATTAATAATGCAATTCCATTAAAACCTTGAAAATCAATATCTTGATCATTTGAGGAAAGTGATGTAACTAATTTTCCATAGCCCAATATTGAAAATAAAATAACAAAATAAAAAAATAATAGTATCAGAATTTGATTCATATAAATTACAAATTAATATATATTACGTATGCAGCTATTTAATCAATCATTTAATTCTTTTAACAATACTTATAAATTTTTAACTCTTATATTTTTTAGTTTTCTACCAATTTCGTTTATTTATGGAAACTCATCAATAAATCTCAATTTAATTTTATTAAATTTATTATTTCTAATCAATTGTATTCATTCAAACAATTGGAAATGGATTAAAGATGATTTGTTTAAATCATTATTAATTTTATATTTTTATTTAATTATTAATTCAACAGTTGCCTATTATGCCGGACACAATATCGAAATTGAAGGAATACTTAGATCATTATTTTTTATAAAATTTATATTACTTATTTATGCTTTTAAAATTTTAATTTTTGAACGTGTAATACTTAGTAAAATTATGAAAATTTGGCTAATAATAATACTAGCTTTTATTTTTGATATTTTTTTTGAAAAATTGACTGGCAAAAATATACTTGGATTTATTAGCCCTGATGGAACGCGAATTGTTAGTTTTTTTAAAGATGAACTTATTGTTGGAGGATTCATTTTTTGTTTTGGATCAACCGTAGCCTCATTTTTTTTATCTAGTAATAATTATGAAAAAAAATTTACTACATTATTATTATTAATTATTCCTATTACAGTTTTCATTACTGGTGAAAGAGCAAATTTTATTAAATCCTTTATGTTGTTTTCATTGGTAATTATTTTTATAGATCGTCATAAAGTTATTATTGATAAAAAAATTATTTTCAGTGTCTTATTAATCGCTATTTCTCTATTTTTCACTTTTAATAAAAATGTAACTATAAAATACACCGAATTTTTTAAAAGAATAAATGTTGTCGAAAAAAATGAAACAATAATTAGTAAATTCAATGATATCAAATATTTGGCTCACTGGGATACAGCTATTAAGATTTTTAAAAATTATCCAATTTTAGGTGTTGGTAATAAAAACTTTAGAAGCGAGTGCAGTAATCCTGAATACCGTAATACAAATTTTACTTTTACTGACCATCGATGTAGCACTCACCCACATCAAATTCACTTTGAAATATTATCTGAAAATGGGTTGATCGGTTATGCTATAATCATTTTTATTATAGCCAAATTTTTGTTTAATAATTTTTGTTATTACAAAAATACAAGACAAATTTTTTATTTTTCAAATGCAGCTTATTTATTACTATTTTTCACACCATTGTTACCTGGCGGTGGGATATTTAGTACTCTGAATGGATCTTTATTTTGGATTATTTTTTCTTTAACAAACTTGAGATATAGTGAAAAAAATTAACAGCAATTAATTAATTTAAAACATGTTGATAAATTTCTTTTGAAATTATTTCATTACTTTTAGGTGTAAATAATCCATATGTATTTTTTTCCCATGAAAAATTTTTAGTAAGATCATAAATTCCCTCTACATTCTTGAGTTTTTCATACATGTTTTTATTTAATGGATCTACTACTAATAAAAAATTATAGCATTTTAAAACATATGTTTCGCATATTGCTTTTCTTATTTTTAAATTTTTATTATATACATCAAAAATTTCTTTTTTTTTTGTAGTATTGTTTTTTAACTCTGTCTGTTTGTTATTTTTTTTTTTTAATATTTTTTTGCTTAAAACTTGAAACAATTGGGTAATGGGTAATGTGGTTAAAAAATATTCTATTCCTACTTTATATAATTTCCAATATCTTTGATGAAGATCGTTATAATTTTTTTTTATAAATTTAGTATTTATTATTTGTCCATTACCATTTTCATTTTCACCACCTATAAATATGATTATATCCTGTTCTTTAACTTTATTATTAAGTATATGTTTTTGTAATAAAATATTTTCTTGTGTAGAAAAATAAGTTCCTCTTCCAAAGTTATATACACAATAATCTTTACTACTTAGTTTCAATAAATCATTAAAATAACTTGGTATTGTCTGATTATCAGTAACATCATAACCAAAAACATTTTCTCCTCCATAGAAAAAAACATTTTTACTACATTGTTTTGGGTTGTTTAAAACTAACCTTCCATTTTTATTTGTTATGTTTACGAATTTACCATTTACAGAATCGCTTACTTTTATTCCTGTATATTCATCATATTCAAATAATCTGTCTCTTTGCCAAGTTTCTAAATATAGTTTTCGTCCATCTTCCTGATTTAAATTTAAAGCTTTTAAAAATTCATCAGAGTAATGATTGTAATTAGAAAATTTTAAATTATTCTTGATTGGCCACAAAATAACTATAATTATATTTATTAATATAAATATGATGAGTAACCAAAATATAAATTTAATTTTATTCATAAAAAATAAGAATAAATAATATATAGATAACTTGTTTATTTACATGGAAAAAATTCAATGAACACAAAAATTATTAATACTATTATTTTATCACTTAAAGGTTATTCACTTTTAAGAATTTATCAAATTCATGCTTGTAAAGCTATTGAATTAAAAGCCAAATCTATTGAATTTGGAGCATATAAAGAAAAAAATAAAAATTTCTCAATTTATTTTAAAGGTGACTCTCAATTCATATATTCAAATTTTTATAATAATAAGAACAAGAATTACTTAAAAATTGATTTAACTAAAAGATTAAAGATAAAAAAAAATGAATTTAATAATGTTATTATAATGAATGTATTAGAGCACCTTCCAAACTTCTCTTTAACATTTAAAGAAATTTATAGAGTTCTAAAGTCCAATGGTAGTATAATTGGCTCAACACCATTTATTTATCCTGTTCACGGTGCACCTAATGACTATTACAGATTTACTAAAGAATTTTTTAATATGACATTAAAAAAAAACAAATTTAAAAAAATTAAAATAAATGCATTGGGCTTTGGTCCTTTTATAGCAAGTTATAATTTAATTTATGCGTACATTAAATTTTTTCCACTTTTTAAAGAATTAATACTTTTGTTATCTTATGCTTTGGATTTCACAATACAGCTCTTTGTAAAAACAAAATTAAAAGAAATATACCCAATTGGTTTTTATTTTACTGCTAAAAAATGAAAATTTATTACTGGTCACCTTTTTTTACTAATATTGCAACAATTAAGGCAGTACTCAAGTCTGCAGAATCTTTAATCAAATTTTCTAAAAAACAAACTTTTAATGTCGCATTAATAGATGCAATTGGTGAGTGGGATAAGTACGAACAAATAATAAATAAAAAAATTAATATAATAAAATTAAATAAAATTAAACTTCTACAATATTTGCCAAAAAATAGTTTTCTTAAAAGTAGAATGTCATATTTGATTATTTTTTTTTGGAACTTTGTAAAGTTAAAAAATTTAATCAACAAAGAAAAGCCTGATTTTTTAATTATTCATCTGATGACATCTCTTCCTATATTTTTAAGTCTATTTTTTAATGATAAAACAAAAATTATATTAAGAATTTCTGGTTTGCCTAAAATTAATTTTTTACGCTATGTTTTTTGGAAATTATTTCAAAAAAAAATATACAAAGTAACATGTCCAACTGAAGCAACATGTAATTTTTTAATAAAAACAAAAATATTTAGTAAAGATAAATTGTGTGTGTTAAGTGATCCAATAATTGACATTAAAGATTATTTAAAAAAAAAAAAATGAATACGCTCCCAGTAGAGCTTAAAAATACTAAATTTATTCTTGGAATTGGAAGACTTACAAGGCAAAAAAACTTTGAATTATTGATAAAATTTTTTAAAAAAATATCAAATAAACATCAGGATATTAATCTTGTAATCATTGGAGAAGGTGAACAAAAAGAAAAATTAACAAAAATTATCCTAAATACAAGTATTGAACATAGGGTGCATATAATGGGTCATCAAAATAATGTATTTCAATTTTTACTAAGAGCAGAATGTTTTATTTTATCTTCATTGTGGGAAGATCCTGGCTTTGTTTTGGTTGAGGCTGCTTTGGCAAACACAACTATTATTGCTAGTAATTGCCCAAATGGTCCAAAAGAGATTGTTAGAAATAATGGGTTTTTATTTGAAAATGATAATGCTGATGATTTAGTTAATAAATTTGATGAATTTTTACAAACAAACAAAGATACTGTCTATGAAAATAAAATTATATTAAAAAAAAGAATAAGAAAATTTACTCAATATCAACATTACAAAAGTCTTACCAAAATAATATAATAATGAAGTTTTTAACTTGTATCTGTACCTATAAAAGAAATATCAGTTTATATAAATGCTTAAAAAGCATTGAGAAAATTATTCTTCCAATAAACTCTCACCTCACTATTTTAATTGTAGATAACACGATTAATAATAATTCTTATTCTTTAATTAATAAAATAAAAAAAAAAATATAGATTTAAAATTATATATATTAATGAAAGAAAACGAGGAATTGTAAATGCACGAAATAAATGTTTAAAAAAAGCAAAAATTATTAATTGTGATTATATTTCATTTATTGATGATGACTGCACAATTGACAAAAATTGGTTTAAAAATATTTCAAAATTAATTATGAATAATAATGCAGATATTATAACTGGACCTCAAATCTATAAAAATAATAAAAATAATCTGGCAGAAATATTTGAAAAAAAAATTACTACAAACAATTCTTATGTTAAATGGGCAGCAAGCAACAATGTATTATTCAAAAAAAAAATTTTATTAAAAGAAAATATATATTTTGACATCAATCTTAATAAATTTGGTATGGGAGAAGATCAACTTTTTTTCTTAACATTAAATAAGCTTGGATATAAAATTTTATGGTCAAAAAATTTAAAAGTATTTGAAAAAGTACATAGCCATAGAAGTAATTTAAGTTGGATCTCAAACAGAAGTTTTAGATTGGGTGTGCTAGGCATGTATATAGATGTTAAATCACATGGATTAGTTAACGGATATATAATTAATTATTTAAAATTTTTTTATTATTTTTTTTTTTCGTTTATATCTTTGCTAAAAATAAATCAAAAATATTATTGTTACCAATTCTTTAATTTATTTATTAGATCCATAGGAAGATTATTGTCACCATTTATTTTTAGAACAATAGAGTTTTATAAAAATCAAAATAAATAAAAATATACTTCAGTATGTTATAAAATTTAATATTTACTTCTTAACTAAATAAAATTTTAAATTTATATATAAAAGACTGTATATTAATAAAGACATAAAAATTAATGATAATTGATATTTTGTATTTGAATAATCCAATGTAGCTAAATAAAATAAAATGAAATTATATAAATTTATAATACATCCAGTTAAGGTATTTATAATCTTTTTATTTCTCAACTTTTTTTCTAAATATTTAAAAATTAATTGATGTAAGTGTAAATTGTCTGGCTGTAAAGGAGAGCCTTTATTTTTTAATTTTCTTAGTATGGAAAATAAGTTTTCATAAGCAGGATACCATAATAAATTTACAATATAATATGGTGAAACCAATACATGGTTTTCTGAAAGATTAATTAGCCAAATTCCAATAATAAAAGATATAAGATAAGCTCCACTATCACCCAAATACATTAAATTAAAAAAATTTAAAAAGAAAAAACTAATCAATAAAAGTACTAAAATATTAAATATATGAACAGGTATGGTTTGATCACCTAAACCTGAGAATACATTTTGTAAAAAAAACAAAATTAACAAATAATAACCAATAGCAAGTGTATTTACACCATCCATAAAATTTGATCCATTAATCAAAATCAAGATACAAAAAGTTGTAAAGAAAAATTTAAATAAAAAATTCTTTAGCATTAAATCTACAAAATCAATTTTAATTGATGTAATAAATGTTTGACTTAAAATCACAAATATTATGACTGCACATATTTGAAGAAAAAATCTTAAATTAGGAGATTTAAGTATCTGAATATCTGAAAAAATGCCTATTAAAAATATTACTAAACAAAATAATTTTAATAAGTATTGATCATTAGGTAGAAAAATAAATAAAGTTAATAGAAATATTATACCACCAGAAAATGGTGGCATTGATTTAATACCTGTAAAACTTTTATGATCTGAGGTTTTTTTTTTATCTCTAAAAATTGGAATTTTATTAATTAAAAGATTTAAAATAAAACTTATAGCTAAAATAACTACAAAGGACATATATCCATTCATGGATTTTTAAACTATTTCTTTTTCAGCTAACTTTAAATCACTTTCGATCATGTCTTTAACTAAATCTTTAAACGTGAATTTTGGTTTGAATTTAAGTTTTTTATAAGCTTTTTTAGCGTTACCTTTAAGATAGTCAACTTCATTAGGTCTAAAATATTTTTTATCTATTTTAATTAATAGCTCTTTTTTATTATCTTTAATTAAATAACATTGTTCCTTTAAACCTTTGCCCTGCCACATAATTTTAAAATTTAAAATTTTTGATGCTACTTCAATAAATTGTTTAACACTATATGCCTCTCCTGTTGCAACAACAAAATCATCAGGTTTTTTTTGTTGCAATATTCTCCATTGCATTTCTACATAATCTTTAGCATGCCCCCAATCTCTTTTTGCATTTACATTCCCTAAGTATAAGATTTCTTTGCAGCCAAGTTTTTTTCTAGTTAAAAATCTTGTTATTTTTCTTGTTACAAATGTTTCACCTCTTCTTGGACTTTCATGGTTAAATAAAATTCCATTAGATGCAAATAAACCATAAGATTCTCTATAAACAGAGGTGATCCAGTAAGAATATAGCTTTGCAACTCCATACGGAGATTTTGGATGAAATTTAGAATCTTCATCAAAAATCTGTTTACCATATGTTTCTCCAAATAATTCTGAGGTGCTTGCTTGATAAAATTTTATTTTTTTCATATTTAAAAATCTTATTGCTTCAAGTATTCTTAATGTTCCAATTCCAGAAACTTCTGCTGTAAATTCGGGGTTTTCAAAAGACACACCCACATGGCTCTGAGCACCTAAATTATATACCTCGTGCGGCTTAATTTTATTAATTATATTATAAATACTATTACTGTCAGTAAGATCTCCATGATGTAGGAAAAAATTTGTTTTATTATGAGGATCTATGTATATGTGATCAATTCTACTTGTGTTAAAAGATGAAGATTTTCTTATTATACCATGCACTATATAATTTTTTTTTAACAACAGTTCTGCAAGGTACGATCCATCTTGACCTGTGATGCCAGTTATTAAAGCGATTTTTTTCATTTTTTGAATAGAAACAAACTTATTATAGACATTAATATTAAAAAACCATCTTTAAATTCATTAACTTTTTTCTTTCCTGCAATTCTTGATCTTTCATAAGATGGATAATTTACAGATGTATAATTAAGAAATTTAGCTTTTACTGGTAATTCTATACAGAAAGTGAAATCTTTGTTTTTTAAATTCAGAGATTTAAAAGCTGACGTTGATCCCATTACATAAGTAAATAATACATCTGAAATATTCAACTTAAATAAAACTCTACAAGTGAATGTAAAAATCTTATTTCCCAAAAAAGTCAGCAAAGTATCATCTTCACTACCTGAATTTTTTTCATACCTGGTGCTAAAAACAAAATCATTATTTATATCCAATTTTTCACGCATACCCTGAAGATACTTTGGATCAAATGATCCATCTGCATTAAATATACAAAAATATTTAGTTTGAACAGAATTTATACCTTCTATTAAGGCAGCACCAAATCCTTCTTCATTTTGATGAATTATTTTATGATTATAATCTTTAATCGAATTCAATGTAGTAAAATCATCCTTGGGAATAACTATAATTTTTTTAGCTTCAATACTTTCTATTTCGCTCAAAACTCTTGGCAAACTTTCTGATTCAAATTTTGCAGGTATTACGAGAGTTACATCTTGCATTATATTTATCCACTTATTGAGTACATTTTTATTTTTTTAAACAAGGCAAAAAAAGTAAGTCTTATTACATAAAAACAAGATATCAAAATATTAAATTTTTCATATCTATAATAAAGTCTAAATGAATCTTCAATTTTCTGAATTAATGAAGAAGATAGAGAATTTTTCATTACTCGCCAAGAAGACAGTTCACTCTTTAAACCGTAGATAAAATAAATTTTTTTGATTATCTTTAACCATAACTGAAAATCTTCTTTTGTTTTTAATTTTGAAAAATTATTATTTTTCAAAATCTTTTTAGAAACAATAACAGTAGACAAACCAATGTCACAGCTTGATAACAAGTTTTGATAATTAATTTTTTTTTTAATCATAAATTTTCCTACAATTTTTGAATTTTGATCAATAATTGAATAACTGGTATGACTAAAATTTAAATTATTTTTTTGCATAAATAATAATTGTAATGATAATTTATTTTTCTTCCAGACATCATCGGCATCGCAAAAAGCAATAAATTTTCCTTTGGAAACTAATATTCCCTTATTTCTTGAGATACCCGCACCTAAGTTTTTTTTATTTATTAAAATTTTTTTTCTTTTTACTTTTTTTAATACTTTTTTAACAAAATCCAATTCTTTTAAATTTTGATCGTCGTAAATTAATATGATTTCATATTTTTTAAATTTTTGATTAATGATTGATCGTATGGTTTTTTGAAAAAATAATTTTTTTTTAAAATAAGGTATAATTATACTAACTGTAATATCATTTTTCATTATAATTAAGATTTAATCATTCTTCTAAAATTTCTTAAAAGTCTTAGTAAAAATATCAAATAAACTAAAAATAAATTTTGGCCATTATCAATTCTAATCCTAGTATTTTCTTTTAGGTATTCATAATAACTTAAATGAGAAGATAAACCACCACTTCTAAATTTTCCAAATATTTCCTCTTTCTTTGTTGCCATACCTTTCATTTTTTCTTTAACAATCAATCTATAAAATAAATCATAATCAGAAGAGTATTTGTACTTAAGACTATATAGACCTACTTTTTCTTGTGACTTTTTTTTTATAAAAAAACCAACAGAATGAGTCGAATAAAATCCAAAACTCCATTTAATTTTTTTTGGATTATAGCCGTGCATTAATTTATGTTTATAAACGCTACCAAAAAGAAAATCTAAATCAAAATTTAATAAAAAGTATTTATTAACTATTTTTAAAGCATCAGGAAAAAAAATATCATCTGAGTTTAATATGCCAATAATATCACCAGTTGATTTTTTTATTCCCTTATTCATTGCATCATATAATCCATTATCATCCTCAGATATCCAGTACGAAATTTTTTCGTTATGTTTTTTGATTATATCAATTGTTTTATCTGTTGAATTACCATCAATAATTATATGTTCATAATTTTTATATGATTGATTGAAAACACTAAGTATAGACTCTTCTAAAAAATTAGCAGAATTTTTTGTTACAGTTATTATTGATATTTTTAAATTTTGTTTCAATTTAATTAAAGAATTGTTTTAATAGTTTTATAATATTTATTTAGGTTGTTGTCGTAATCATATCTATATAAATATTTTTTACTTAATTTAACCTTTCTTAGATAAGTTCTTTTATCAATTGAGAATTTAATAATCTCTTTACTTAGGGCAGTAAAATCTCCAACTTTAAATAAAGTGCCTAATTTACCGTTTAAAAGAATTTCCTTAGGTCCGGTTGGGCAGTCAGAGGAAATAATTGGTATATTTTGAGATTGAGCTTCTATAATTACATTTGGTAAACCTTCAAACTTTGAACTTAATATAAATAAATCAGATGAAGCAATATACTTAAATGCATCTTTTTTGTAACCAGCGAATTTAATATAATTTGATAATTTTTTATTTTTGGTATATTTCTTTAATTCATTCAATTTATATCCTTTACCGATCAAGAAAAATTTAAATTTTATTTTATTTATCTTTAGTCTGTTTAAAGCTTCCAATATTACAATTTGATCTTTTTGATCAGTTAATCTTCCTATAGATAAAATCTTAATTCCATTAAAATTTTTAAAATAATTAATATTTTTTTTTCTTATCTTTTTTTTTAAATTAATTGGATTTAATATTAGTGTAGAATCTAAATGCAAAATTTTTTTTAGTTCTTTTTTAAAGAATGAACTATTGACAATTATTTTATCACTTAAACTATATATTTTATTAAAAAAAGTTTTTTTTATAAATCCACTTAAATATTTATTTATTGAAGTGTTAAGTCTTATAATAATCTTAAAGCCAAATAATTTAGATAGTAATATTGCAGAAATATTTGATTGAAAAGACAAAAATGAAATATTTTTTTTTGGTAATTGTGTAAAAATTATTTTTAAACATATTATAGTTTTAACCAATCTTGAGCTATTATTCCAATTAGAATTTATGGGACAAAGAAATTTAATATTTTGATTAAAATATTTTTTTTTATCCCTATTTGCTGATACAATATAAATATCAATTTTTTTTTTTGATAGAAATTCAACAATATATAATAAAATTTTTTCAACCCCACCCGACTCTATCGAGGGTATAAAAATTACAAGTTTTTTCATTTAGTTAAAAATTATTAATTTTATTTATGATAGTTTTTTTTATACCACTTAAGAGTTTTAGATAACCCTTCATTAAGTCCAATTTTAGGCTTCCATCCTAATTTTCTCATAAAATTATTATCTAAAATTTTCCTCATCGTTCCGTCTGGATATTGCTTGTTAAATACAAGGCCATTTTTATTGTCAGTTAATTTACAAATCATTTTGGCTACCTGTTTTATAGAATATTCATTTCCACTACCTATATTTACTAAAGATGTATTTTTTAAGATTTTATTAAATTTTTTATTGTTGTTAAGTTTACTAATTATTACAAAATATATAGCAGATGCTAAATCATCTACATGCATCACTTCCCTTAATGGTTTACCTGTGCCCCAAATTTCAACAGGTTCTTTTTTTTTTCCTTTGTTGTTAATTATTTTTTTTATTAATGCTGGAATAAAATGACTATCTTTTAGATTAAAATTATCATTAGAACCGTAAAGATTACAGGGCATTAGAGTTAAATAGTTTTTGTTATATTGAAGATTGTAGTAATAGCATAATTTAAGACCAACAATTTTAGCTAAAGCATAAGCTTCATTTGTTTTTTCTAAACTATTGCTTAAAAGATACTTTTCTTTTATTGGTTGCTTTGAATTTCTTGGATAAATGCATGAGCTTCCCAAGTTGAAGAAGTGGTCAATATTATTTTTGAAAGCTGAATTTATTAAATTAGACTGTATTGATATATTTTCATTCAAAAATTGAGTAGGATAGCTTGAATTAGCCAATATACCACCCACTCTACCTGCGCAATTAATTATTAAATAAGGTTTCTTTTTTTTGATAAAATTATTTACTTTTGTACTATTTTCTAAGTTTAACTCTTTTCTTGATGCTAATATTAATCTACCGAATTTTTTTTTTTTAAAAAACTTTACAATGGAGCGACCAACCATTCCATTATGTCCAGCAATAAATATTTTAATATTTTTATTTTTCACTTTATAGTTATACAACTTTCATTATTATTATAAAATGATTATATTTATTACAACATTTAAAATATGAAAATAAATTTAATATTTTTTTTGTCAAAGTTTACATATGGGGGTGCTGGGCTCTCAATATTTAAGTTATGCCAAGTACTACCTAAAAATAAATACAATATAAACATAATTTGTCTAAATGAGTGTTCTTTTGATAGGGAATTTAAAAAGTTAAAAATAAAAGTTTTTAAA
>MDTF01011899.1_pt1 | contig 14307 bp, 10 predicted proteins | sample 811191 | NCBI WGS metagenome assembly MDTF01 (sample SAMN05326649, study PRJNA326480) | marine metagenome | isolation source: seawater | place: Southern Ocean | collected 2011
CTTAAAAGGAGTGAAGCAGTAATTTTTATTTAAACTTTTTTTAGGTTCTGAGGTTTAGTTACTTATATAATTTAGCGGATGAATAAAAGGTTTGTTGGTTCATTACTCGGTTTGTTTTTAGGTCTTTACCAGAATTCAAATGCGCAATGCGATGCTCCTTATCGCATACAACTATATGAACCAGCAAGTATTCATGTTGAGAGAGGTGTCGACTATTCAGGAAACAATATCGAACGACAAATGATGGATATTTACAGTCCTCCTTCTTCTTGTAATACTACAGACATCATTTTACTGATACATGGAGGTTCTTTTGTTGGTGGAGATAAGTCTGGAATGGCAAACTATGCTAAGTTCTTTTCGGGTTATGGCTTGGTCGCAGCTTCTATTAATTACAGGTTGGGATTCGAAGGCAATGTCAATATTGCCGAAAGTTGTGACTTGATGCAATACAAAAATGAGGACTCCACATTTTATTACGATGATGCTTGGTACATGGCTTATCAAGACGCAAGAGCTTCTCTAAAATTTTTAAAAGCTTATACAGAAAATGTATTAGAAAAAGAAGTAGAGCATGTGTACGTAATGGGAGTTAGTGCTGGAGCTGTGACATCAGTAAATCTTGGTTTTACAGACGAGGTTGACTTAATAGATAACCGACCTGAATTGATAGAAAGAAATGGAGGTGTAGATAGCACAACCCTTTCTATTTTAAGAGAGGATACTGTTGATATTACTTCAGTATTTAGCATCAGTGGAACGTTAAGCGACTTACGCTTTTTAACATATAGTGAGAAGAATATTAATGTTGATTTTTTTCATGCCGTAAATGATCCTGCTGTTCCGTATGAAGTTATGTATTGTAGCGAACACGGCAAATCTATTGATGAAGCACGAAGAGTTTATGATGAAAACTATTTAAAGTTAAATCCTGCGTGTATTAATATTTACTATTCTCTTAGGGGGGGGCATGCAATTTACGAGAAGTTTGATAGACAAATTAGAGATCAAATACTCAGGTCTATGAACGCAACGTTTTTAGATACAAGACAGTGTGGGAGGTTTACTAACATCATTGGTGGAGAGCTTTTTGAACCATCAATACCTGGAGAAAGTAATTATTGGGGAGAAGATGTTCAGATTTTTCCAAACCCTGCTTCTACAAGAGCTGCTTTTGAGTTTAATTACGACCACTACACAAATGATGCAGAACTTTATGTATACAATTTGGCAGGTGTTCAGATTTATCACAAATCACTAGCTATTTATCAAGGGCAAAACTTTGAGTGGTTTAACGTTTCTGATTTTAACGAAGGTGTTTACATCGCGATGGTTAGAGTAGAAAGTGTTTGGGTTAAGAGAAAGTTAATCGTGACAAAAGATGAAGAGTTTATCTTCAATCCATTTGACGAATAAATCAACGCTTCTTTTTCTTTTGTGGAAGATTCAATCGCTTAACGTCAACTTGAGTTCTTAAACTACCGAATATTACAAACGCTTTTTTGCCTTTTATTTCGTCAACAATACCAACTTCTTCTCCTTGATCGATAACTACTTTATCTCCTTTTTCCAATGGTTTGGTCGGTTTCACCGGTTGATTAACCAATAAGTCCAATTTCGACTTTTGTTTTTCAATAGGAGCCAGTTTTGGTTTTTGTGGTTTTGGGGCTGTTTGTCGTTTGGTGAACTCTATTTTCAGCTGCTTTACAAATTCAGCAATTACCTTTTTGATGTTCTTGCCGTTGTAGCTATCCAAAAGCTCTTTTAAGCGTTTACCGTAATTGATATAGTCGTTGTGTTCTTGTTGCGTTTGTTGAAGCCTTAAAAGCTTAAATTCATATTCCTCTCTTCTAAAATCAAAGTCGCTTCCTTGTTCTGCAATTTTACGTTGCTGACCAGCTAAATCATGAATTTGAGCGGAGAGTTTGTTCTTTTCTTCATGCAACGATGCAATTGATTCGTCTAACTTCAACTTACCAGATTCAACACGTTGTTTGGCGTCTTCAATCAAGTGTTTAGGGATGTTATTTTTTTCAGCTACTTCAAAGGTGAAACTGCTTCCTGGTTGACCAATAGAAAGCTTGAATAACGGTTCAAGTGTTTCTTTGTTGAACAACATCGAAGCATTAATCGCATGCGGCAATCGATCTGCTAAAATCTTGATATTAGCGTAGTGTGTAGTAATTACTCCAATGCTATCTCGGTGATACAATTCTTCAAAGAAAACTTCAGCTAAAGCGCCACCCAATTCAGGGTCTGAACCAGTTCCAAATTCATCAATCAAAAACAACGTTCTGTAATCGGCCACATCCAAGAAATGCTTCATGTTTTGCAGTCGATAGCTGTATGTACTGAGTTTATTTTCAATACTTTGATTGTCGCCAATATCTGTTAAGATATGATTGAACAAGCTTACTTTACTATGTGGTTGAGCAGGAATGAGCATTCCGCTCTGAAACATGATTTGCAGTAAACCAATGGTCTTTAACGTGATGGATTTACCACCAGCATTTGGACCACTAATAACCAATATACGCTTGTCACCATCCAAGTGAATAGATTGTGGAAGCGTTGGTGTGTATGATGCCTTGTTTTCTAACATCAACAATGGGTGGTAGGCATCAATTAACTCAACAGTTGGCTCTTTATGATAAGTAGGAAACGTAGCATTCATTTGGTTTGCTAGCTTAGCTCTAGCTTGAATGGTGTCCCAGTCTACAAGTGCAACTTGCCACAATTCCAATTGCTCAACGTGCTCACGTAAGTCATCACACAAAGCTTTTAAAATGCGATAGATTTCATCGCGTTCTTCTTGCTGCAAATAAGCCAATTCATTGTTTAGCGCCACATTTGATGCAGGCTCAATGTATGAAAGCTTACCTGAGTTTGATGTGCCAAATAAGGTTCCTTTAACGCGTCTTTTAAATTCTGAGGGAACAGTAAGTACTCGCCTGCCATTGATGTAGCTTTCCTTCGTATCATCCAACATACCAGCATTGCGGTATTTGGCTAATTCGGCTAAAAAGTTGCGTTCAATTTCTTTACGCAAACCACCCATTTTTCTGCGAATGCTAGAAAGAGTGGGAGAGGCAGAGCTTTTTACTTCACCGTGCGAATCAAATATCCCTTCAATTAAATCAATAACCGTTTTGGTTGGTTCAATGTGATTTAATCGTTTTAGTAAGTGAGGGTAAATTTCTTCTTGTTTTACTAAAAACTGAATGAGGTAGTTTATCCCTTTGTTTAAAGATAATATGTTGAGTATTCCTTCAGCTTCAAGAACAGATCCTGGAATTTTAAGTCGAGCAATTTCAAGCTGTATTTCCTCAGCCTGAAAACCAGGTATGGAAAGGTTTTTGAATGATTCTGTGTATTCCTTCACACAGTGTAAATCAAACAGTAAAACTTCTTCGTTGGTTGAAGGCGATAATTGCATGCAATACTGCATACCACTCTCTGTATGGCAGTATTCAGCTGCCATGCTTTTTACTTTTTTAAATTCTAAATCGTCTTCAACTTTGTTTAAGTTCATCTACTCTTTCCTTTCGCGCTGCAATAATCGGAAGAATTAGTCATTCACCACTTTATTTTACTTTCAAAACATTTTAAATGCAATTTGATTGCATTTGTGATTTTTGCAATTACTTTTGCAACATTGTTGCATTTAGAGTGGAAAGAATAATTCGATACCTAGCTTTTGTTGTTTTGCTTACTGGCTTGCAAGTTCAGGCTCAGCAAGTAAATGATACATGTAACCACCAATTGAGTGGGGTTGTTTTAGATTCTGAAACAAAAGAGCCAATTCCGTTTGCTCAGGTTAAAGTTCAGGGTGAGAATAAAGGCGCAGTTTCTACAGCTGATGGTACTTTTACCATTAAAGGGTTGTGTTCAGATGAGTATACCTTAATCATTTCATGTATCGGATATTCAGGTGCTACAGAACATCAGCATACCGAAGCAGAACATGCTCACTTTTACTTGAAGCAAAGTGTAGAGCAGTTGAATGAGGTTACCATTAGTGTTCAAAAGAATAAGGAACAGGGAACGGAATCAATATCTCAATCAACTTTAAACATTAAACAGTTTAATGAGATTCCAACTCAGTCATTGGCAGCTGCTATTTCTGATGTTGATGGCGTTAATATGGCATCAACAGGAAGCAATGTACAAATCCCAGTTATTCATGGTTTATACGGAAATAGGGTATTGATTTTAAATAATGGGTTGAAGCACGGATTCCAAAATTGGAGTAGTGATCATGCTCCTGAAATTGATGTTTTATCAGCCAACAATATTACTGTGGTTAAGGGTTCGGCTGGAGTCCGATATGGCCCTGAAGCTTTGGGTGGTGCCGTGGTGGTTGAAGGAAATCCAATGTATTTTAATGAAACTTTTCAAGTGAAATTAGGCTCAGGATACGAAACCAATGGAAGAGGATATTTTGGTTCAGCTCAAGTGAGTCACGGACTTAAGAATTTGAGTTATTCGGTTGGTGGGAAATACGCAAGAACTGGAGATAGACATGCTCCAGATTATTCGCTCACCAATTCAGGCAAAGAGGAACAGACTTTTAACGCTGGTATTCGATATAAATTCAAGCAAATAAACGTAAAGCTTTACTACAGTTATATCAATCAAAACTTAGCATTGTTACGGTCTTCTGTTGCTGAAAGTGGAAACTTATTTGCTCAGTCTATCGAGTCTGACGAACCTTTGTTTATTCGTTCTTTTTCATATGATATCAATGAGCCCAATCAATTAACACAACACCATTTAGGAAAAGCGGAAGTCAACTGGTTTTCGAGTTTTGGTAAGTGGACATTCAGAGTTGGGCAGCAGTTTAATTCGCGACAAGAATATGATGTTAGACGAAATGCCGATAGACCAATAATTGATCTAAACTTAGCAACAAGTGATTATCAATTGGAATGGAATCACCCCGAATGGAAAGAGTTTCACGGTGAAATGGGCGTGAACCTATTCACTCAAAACAACGACAATAACCCAGGTACAGGAACAACTCCTTTTATTCCCAATTACAACACGTTAAGGTATAGTGGATTCATTATCGAAAAGCTTTTTGTTGGTCAAAACACATTTGAAATAGGAACTCGAATTGATTACGAAAACAACAATGTAAGAGGTAGAGAAACCAATCAAGATTTATATACCGATAGTTACGAGTTTACCAACGTAACGGCATCAATCGGTTGGATTCGAATTTTAACAGATTACAGCACATTTAGATCGAATTTCGGTACGGCTTGGCGAACTCCAAACATGGCAGAATTGTACAGTTTCGGTCAACACGGGTTTAAAACCACTTACGGTTTGTTGAGGTATTACACCGATGATAATGGAAACCTGAGTACCGATAGAGTAATTGAACTGGATGAAAGCAATGTAACCTCTGAAAACGGATTTAAATGGATTAATGAATGGAATAGGCAAAAAGGCACACATGATTTAACGGTTACTGCTTATGCACATCTCATTCAAAATTACATTTACAGCAGACCGATAGGAGTTTATGGAACGGTAAGAGGTCCGATGCCTGTTTTTATTGTTGACCAAACCGATGCAGCTTTTATTGGAGCAGATGTAACCTGGAAGAAGAAGTGGACCAAAGCATTAAATGGAACATTTGGATTCAGTTATTTATGGTCTGAAAACATTCAAGATGATGAGCCTTTAATTAACCAACCACCAATTAAAACAAGCTACAAACTGAGTTACAAAGCACCTGATTTATGGAAGTTTAAGGAAACGAAACTCTTCGTAAAGCCGAGTTACACCTTTCAACAATTTCAAGCACCTAGAACCATTTCTCCAAGTAATATTATAGATGGTACTGTTGCCGTTAATCCAGACTCTGAAATTTTTGATTTTAAGGATGCTCCTGATGGATACTTCTTGGTGGATTTGGGCATAAATTTCAAGCTCACTGACTTTCAATTTGGTTTTACCGTTCAAAATTTATTCAACACATCTTATCGAGATTATTTGAATCAGATGAGGTATTTCGCTGACAACCCCGGAAGAAATTTTCTATTCACAATTAACTATACAATTCAATCAAAATCATGAAAAATTTATTCAAACTACAAAAGTTCAGCCTCTACTTTTTACTGCTTTCAGGACTAGCTATAACATCATGTAATAATGATGATGACGATGATGTACCAGCAGTTGAAAATGAAGAAGAAGTGATAACTGATGTCACTTTAGTGTTTACCAATACTGCTGATTCTACTGATGTAGTTACAGCAAGTGCACAAGACCCTGATGGTCCTGGTGTTCAGGAGTTACAAGTATTAGGAGATATTAATTTAGACACATCTAAAACCTATATCATGACTATGGAAGTGATGAATAACTTGGAAACTCCAGGCGAAGACATTACTGAAGAAATAGTTGAAGAAGGACATGAACATCAATTCTTTTTCAGCTTTACTGAAGGTGCTTTCTCTAACCCTTCAGGAGATGGAAACATTGATAATGCAGGTGATCCTTTGGTATACAACGATTACGATGTAAATGGAAATCCAATTGGGTTATCTACAACTTGGACAACAGCTTCAACTGAGTTGTTGGGTGGAACTTTTGAAGTAAGACTTCAGCATCAACCTGATATTAAAAGTGGTTCTAGTTCTGCACAAGACGGAGATTCAGATATCCAATTATATTTTGTTTTAAACGTGCAATAAGAGCGTTTTCTTTGAATGATGAAGCCTGCAAGGATTTCCTTGTAGGCTTTTTTTATTGAGTATCTATCCAGTTAGTAATGTCGTTGACCACATCTCCAAAATGAGCACCATTTCGATGATCTGGTTTACCATCTACAATTTGATAAAAGCTATGATCTAATCCGAAATAAGGTTTAACAGTTAGATTTGATTTTCCGGCTGAGATAAAATCTATGGGTAACAAATCGCAGTTATCAGAAATGATGTCTTTAGTTCCATATCCAACAAAAATGGGAACATCAATTTGCAGAAGATAGGGTAGGTAGTTTTTAGAAAAAGAGACCCATGTGTGATGCTCTAGGTTCACATCATTGGGCGTATTACAGATAGATTGCCATCGGTCGTATAGTTCATCAATATTTGTCAGGTATTCTTCCGGTGTGATAAGCTCGTCTTGTAGCTTTTGCCTTTCAGCCCGAATGAATTGATCGTATCTGCCGTATGGGTTAAATCCCAATAAAGAAACAGATGCAATTTGATTTGATTCAGAAGCTAATACAGCGCCTACTTTAGAACCTTGTGAATGTCCTATTACGTGAATGCTATTAGAATCTATCCAAGTTTTTTGAGTCAAGAACTCGATCACGGAAGATGCTCTATCTACATAAACATCAAGCACATTATCTCGGATGTAGTTTGTATCATAAGCATGTTCATTTGTGGTATCTGTTATGTAGCAATATTTTGAGTTTACTTGATCTATCGACACAATCAAAGGTGTGTGAGGCATAGATATTTCTATGATGTGAAAGTGCTTTGATAAAGAATCGTAAGAAAAAGGGATGTGGATATGCTTTCTCGTTTCTAAATCGAAAACTAGCGGAACAGGTAAAGAACCTTGAAGAAATAGAATAGTTGGTTTTTGAATAGTTGTATCCAGCCCAAGTTTGATGAATTCGATTTTACCTTTTGGATGAGGTATGCTAAAACGAAGAGCATCAGTTTCTTTAATTTGTGAGCCTTGGTTGGTTTGTCCAAGACACATTAAAGGGACGAATGCTGAAAGGAAAGTTAAAATTTTGAGCATCACATTGATTTTGAGGGATATTGTCAAATATACCCATCAAAAAAACCATAAACCAAAATCTCTAAATCTTTTAAGAATTTTTAGTAATCTATTGACCGAATACTTTCTTCAAAGTATCTGTTACTTGTTCAGCAGGGTTGTTTCTGATTTTAGCTTCTTGTTCTGCAATCAAAACAAATAAACCATCAATGGCTTTTTGGGTAACATAAGCTTCTAAATCTGGATCAACTGCTGATTTACCAGTAAACCTGCTGGTAGTGTTATAGGCTTTAGCTAATGGTTCCCAATATTTCATCAAGTCAACATCAGCAATAGCCTTGTTTACGATGGGTTGAAATTTAGCCTTAAGTTCTTCTTCTGAGGTCGATTTTAAATACTTTGTAGCAGCATTATCATCTCCTCTTAAAATGTTGTAGCCATCTTGCACAGACATACTTGTGATGGCGTTTACTAAAATAGATGTAGCTTCTTTAGTTGCCTGCTCAGCTGCACGATTCATCTTTTCTTCAAACACTTCAACCTTTTCTGATTGTCCCAATTTTACTGCAGCACTTTTTACAGCTTCAGCTTCTTCAGGAAAGGGAATGTAGATTTTTGGATTTTTATTGAATCCATCTACAGCAGATGCTGATGTTACTGCTTTTTCAGCTCCAATCTCTAAAGCTTCTTTAAGTCCGTCAACTATTTCGGAGTTGCTCAAGCCGCTTTTGTTTTCACCAGAAACTTTGTCTGAAACTGACTTTAAAGCTTTTCCAAAAGATTGTGCTTGAATGGAGTAGGTGGATATGATAAGTGCGGATAGAATGAATACTTTTTTCATGTTTCTTGTCTTGAACGAGTTTCAAAATCAACTTATAACATTTATGATGCCAATAAGTTGCTGAGGTTTAAACGATGAATTTCGTATAAAATTCCTCAGGGTGAATCCAGTTAGCGTTTTCTAATCGTCTAAACCAAGTGAGTTGGCGTTTAGCATATCGTCTAGAGTTGCGTTTCACAAGCTCAACACAAGTTCCTAGATCGGTGTTATCGTCAAAATAATCGAAGAATTCTTGGTAGCCAACGGTATTCATAACAGGAAGCTTTCGATAGGGAAGAACAGATTCAACTTCTTGGAGAAGTCCATCATGCATCATGATGTCAATTCGTTGGTTAATTCTATTGTAAAGTTCCTCTCGTTCTCGGTTAAGAATGAAAATATCAGCTTCCCAATTTCTAGCTTTAGGTTCTCCTTTTTGAAAGCTGCTAAATGGTTTTCCAGTTGCTTTGATAACCTCTAAGGCCCTGATAACTCTGCGGCTGTTTTGCACATCGGCCTGCTCGTAGTAAACAGGATCAAGCTCTTTCAGTTCTTCAGCAAGTTCCTCTAATCCTTCTTGCTCAAAACGCAATTGAAGCGTCTTAGAAATGGATTCAGGAACTTCTGGTTTTTCTTCTATTCCGAACAAAAGTGCTTGCAAGTATAAACCAGATCCACCCGTTACAATTACAGTTGGAAATTGAGTTAAAAGCTCATCAATTAGCTCAACAGCTTCTGTTTCATAGGTTCCGGCCGTTAGCGGCTCATTTAGAGAATGGGAATCGATAAAATAGTGTGGAACGCCATCCATTTCTTCTGGAGTTGGTTTGGCTGTTCCTATTGATAACTCTTTGTAAAACTGTCTAGAATCGCAAGAAACAATGGGAGCTCCCAGTTTTTTAGCCAATTGAACGGTGAGATTGGTTTTTCCCACCGCTGTTGGACCAGTAACTACCCAAATTTTCTTCAGATCATTCATAGATGATTAATAGTATTCTTCATCTATGTTGTAGTCATCATCTAGATCTTCATCTTCAGAATCGCCATCAGGAACGGCATTCATAGCGCCAAATAAATCTTCAGGTTCTTTAGAAAATTGATCTGGTGATTCGCCAACCTCTAAAATAACAACAGGATAGGTTACATCATCAGCCGCTTTGTCAATACTAACCAGTTCAACAAAGAATGTCCACATTACCAAGAAATCAAACACATAAAGTGCTCTTTTTTGGGTCTTGTTGAAGTACTTATTCAACGGTGTGTTAGCCATCAACGGAATGGCTTCAGAGCCGGTAGCAACATCCATTAAAGCAACCTCTTGACCTCTTTCCCAGTCTGCATCACTCATGTAAAATGAGGCCATTTGAGAATTATCGAATTCAAAAACCTCTTGAATACAAAGGTGAAGTGATTCAAAAGTATCTGTTGCTGCAATAGAAATGTCTCTAAATACATCTTCTTCTTCAGCTGTATCAACTAATACTCTGAAAGTGTAAATATCTTGGCTCATGAGCTACTAATCTTGTGTTATATCTGCGGTTGTTTAACCGGTTTTAAGTCTAATTCGAGGGCTTTGGTGATTAAAAATTCCCAGGCTTCAGTTCGGTTGTTGCTAATTTCTCCATCTAAGATAGCTTCTTTAATGGCTTTTTTTAACTCACCAATTTCTCTTCCTGGTTTAATACCAAAGATCTCACATATTTCATTTCCATCAATAGGTGGTTGAAACTGACGAACGTGATCTTTTTCTTCAACTTCTTTGAGTTTCTGACGAACAACCTTAAAGTTATCCAGATAACGTTTCATACGTGCTGGATTTTTGGTAGTTACATCCGCATCGCACAAATCCATTAGATCATCAATGTCATCACCAGCGTCAAATAACAATCGTCTAACACCACTATCAGTAACATGTTCATTTACCAACGCAATAGGGCGAGAGCTCAACGCTACCATTTTCTTCACATATTTCATTTTGTGATCTAATGGTAAACGCAAGCGTTTGAATATAGCGGGTATCATTTTAGAACCTACAAACTCGTGGGAGTGGAAGGTCCATGTTTTTTTGATGTAGCGCTTGGTGCGAGGTTTACCAACATCGTGGAAGAGTGCAGCGTATCGCAACCATACGTTATCACTTACTTTAGAAACATTATCTACAACCTCTAATGTGTGGTAAAAATTCTCTTTGTGAGAGATGCCATTCTTTTCTTCAACACCGTATAAATCACATAATTCAGGCAAGAAATGCTTGAGCAAACCTGTTTGAAATAGAAGCGATAAACCAATACTTGGTTGAGGCGAGGCCATTATTTTATTCAATTCCTCTGTGATACGTTCCATCGAAATAATTTCAATGCGTTCGTGATTCTTAGAAATAGATCCCAACGTATCGTGATGAATTTGAAAATCAAGTTGAGAAGCAAAACGTATGGCACGCATCATTCTTAATGGATCATCACTAAAAGTGATATCTGGATCCAATGGAGTTCGAATGATCTTATTCTCTAAATCTAAAAGGCCGTTGAACGGATCAATCAAAGTACCATAATCAGCTTCGTTTAAGCTGATAGACATTGCATTAATGGTAAAATCTCTTCTGTTTTGATCGTCTTCTATGGTACCATTCTCAACAATGGGTTTGCGACTGTCTCTGTTGTATGATTCTTTACGAGCACCAACAAATTCAACCTCCCAATCGGTGAGTTTAATCATGGCAGTTCCGAAGTTTTTAAAAACGCTGATGTTTTCAGCCTTTTCTTTTTTGGCGGTTAATTCTGCTAATTCAATACCACTACCAACAGTAACAATATCAACATCTTTACTTGGTCTATCTAAGATCAAGTCGCGAACCCATCCACCAACAACATAAGCAGGTTGATTTAACTCCTTAGCCGCTTGTTGAATTGATTTAAAAAAAGGTTCTTTTAACTCGTCTTGGTATTTCAGCTTAATTTCCATCCAAATCCTCTTACCATAAAAAATGGGCTGCAAATGTAGTACTCCTTTCAGAAGTAACCCATAATTTATAGGATTGCTTATATTCGTTTAAAACAGAATAAGCACGCCATGAAGCCTAAACACATTTTAGTAATTGAAGACGATAAGCAAATTGTTGAGTCTCTAAGAGATCTTCTTGAAATTTGCGATTATGATGTTGAAATAGCATTAAACGGGTTAAATGGATTATCCAAAGCCCGTAGCAAAAAACCCGATGCAATTATCCTTGATTTGATGATGCCTGTAATGGACGGACTCGAGTTTTTAAAGGAATTGCGCAAAGATGAATCGATGTCGCACACTCCAGTAATTGTGTTAACCGCCAAACATACTTTTGATGATAAAATTGAAGGATATGAATCTGGAGCAGATCATTATCTAACCAAACCATTTGAACACAAAGAACTGTTATTGGTATTAGAAAACCTGCTTTCACGAAGAGAGCTGATGACCAAGAGAATTCTAAGTTCTCCTGATAAGGTTTTTGCAACTTCTAAAGACGAAAAGTTCTTAGCTGAATTAAGAGGGTTTTTGATGGATAACATTCAAGATGATAAGTTGGATTTAGACATCATTGCCGATAATTTGAGTTACAGCAGAAGTAGTGTTCAAAAGAAGGTTAAGGCAATTACAGGTAAGAGCATTTCGCAATTTGTAAGGGAATTCCGTTTAGAATATGCCATGCAGTTGATTAAAAGCAACGCGGCCAACGTAAAAGAAATTGCCTTTGAATCTGGCTTTCATAGCCATGCCTATTTCTCTAAGTGTTTTAGAGAGGTTTATGGGAAAACCCCAAAAGAAGTTATTCAGGAAAACAACTAAGCTGACATGAGCAATGAGCTTGATAAAAAGCTTAATCATCTTGTAGATCAGATAAAAGAGCTTTGTGATGAGCATCCAGACAAGATCAATAGCATAAAAGCCAAAATTCAAACGGATCTTGCACACCTTGAAGTTTCTTTTCAAGATGAGCAGCGCTACAATTTCGCGCTGCAAGCAGCGAACGAAGGTGTTTGGGATTGGGATGTAAAAAACAATTATATCTATTTCTCGCCCAAATGGTTGTCCATTGTTGGTTATTCGCCAGATGAAATTGAGCCAACAATAGATTTTTGGAGAAGCTTAGTACATCCTGATGATATTGAAATTGCTCGTAAACCAGTTGCTCAATTTGTAAATTCTAAAGATATTATGCCTGAGGCTGTATATCGGATGAAAACTAAATCTGGAGTATACATATACACGGCTCATCGCGGAAAAGCAATTTATAATGAATCTGGTGAGCCAGTGAGGATCATTGGAACCACTCGTGATGTTCATCGCGAAACCATTGCACTGAGAGAGCTTGAGGAACAAAATAAATTTGTCAACTCGATTTTAAATACCAGTAGGCAAATCATCTTTGTAAAAAATAAAGAAGGCAAGTTCTTATTGGTTAACGAAAGAATGGCTGAACTCTTCAACAAGCCAATTGATCAAATTATCAATAAATCATCTCGTCAGCTTCATTACAACGAGGAAGAAAATAACTATTACGACTACATTGAAAATGACGTTTTAACCAACGACAAATCCATGGTTGTTGAGGAAACATTTACCGATAAATCGGGTAAAGAACGCATTTTTCAAACGATAAAATCACCACTCACAAGAACCTCTGGAGAGAAGCACCTTTTAGGTATTGCTACAGACATTACCGAACTTAAGAACACTCAAAACTATTTACTCCGAAAAGAACGAGAATATCGCGGTATTTTAGAGTCGTTGCGTGTAGTAGTTGGTAGGTTAGATGATAACGGAAGGTTTAATTACTTCAATCCAGCATTTGTAAAATACCTAACCATTACCAAAATTGAAGATGTTTTCCGAGTGAAGCTCTTCGACATGATTCATGAAGATGATCTGGAGCTTACCAAAACATCATTCGATAAAATTAGATATGGAAGTTCTAAGCTGATTGAAGCTAAAATTAGGATGCACAGTAAAATTGGTATGAGGTGGTTTGATATGATCATCTTACGTCAAGAAAATGCTGAGTATGAAAATGAGATCATTGTTACACTCTATGATGTAACTACTCTAATGGAGTTCAGTCAGCAGTTAGAGCAGCGCGAGAACATCTTTAGAACCATTGCAGAAAGTAGTGCAGATATTATCTGTTTACATGAAATAAACGGAGATTTTAGATACACATCACCAGCAGCTACTGCGATTTTAGGATACGATGAAGAAGAGTTAATAGGTCATTCACCTTTAGACTATATCCACGCTGATGATATGGCTAAGATGATGGATTTGGAAAATAAAATCCAGCACAGCCAAGAGGGAAGGATATTGGCTGAAATCCGATTTAAGCACAAGAACAACGATTACGTTTGGCTAGAAACCACTGCGAGTATCATTCGAAATTCAGATGGTGAAACGACCATGCTTGAAACTAGCTCACGTGATGTTAGTATTCGTAGAAAAATAGAAGAGGAGCGCGTTAAAAACATTCGTAAAGAAGCTGAGTTGAATGAGTTTCAGCGAAACTTTGTAATGATGTCATCGCACCAATTGAGAACACCATTAACCATTATCCGATCTGATATTGAACTTTTGGAATTACTCTATTCTAAAACCCCAAGCTTAAAAACGGATCGCATTATTGGTATTGTAAATAGAATTAAACTAGGTGTAGATCGAATGACCAAGTTGATGGAAGACATTTTAACGCTTGGTAAACTCGGCTCAAA
>MDTF01015109.1_pt1 | contig 14297 bp, 14 predicted proteins | sample 811191 | NCBI WGS metagenome assembly MDTF01 (sample SAMN05326649, study PRJNA326480) | marine metagenome | isolation source: seawater | place: Southern Ocean | collected 2011
AGAGTTAGAAAAATTACCTGGGGTTGGTCATAAAACTGCAAGTGTAGTTATGTCACAAGGTTTTGGTCAACCAGCTTTTCCTGTTGATACCCATATTCACCGATTAGCTCAAAGATGGGGATTAACTAACGGCAAAAATGTTGTGCAAACTGAAAAAGATCTAAAAAGACTGTTTCCAAAGAAGTCTTGGAATAAACTTCACCTTCAAATTATTTTTTACGGTCGTGAATATTGCAAAGCAAGAGAATGTTATGGTATAAGTTGCAAAATTTGCCGAACTTGTTATCCCAGTAGAAAAAAACCAATTAAAACTATAAAAGCTTAATAAATATTATGAAAATTTTAGGTGTAGGAAATGCAATTGTAGATGTTATTTGCAAAGTTGATGAGAACTTTTTAATAAAAAATAACCTTGTTAAAAGTACTATGAAATTAGTTGATGAAAAAGAGTTTAAACAACTACTATCAGATTTAAATATTGAAAGAACTATAGCCGGAGGCTCAGTTGCCAATTCTATAGTAGGACTATCACAACTTAAAAATGAGGTCTCTTTCATCGGAAAAGTAAGTAATGATAAACTGGGTAATGAATACGAAAAAAGCCTTACAAATGAAAAGGTCAAATATTGTTATAGTAAAAAGAAAGAAAACATACCCACAGGAACTTGCTTAATTTTAATTACACCGGATTCTGAACGAACAATGTGCACATTTCTTGGAATAGCAGGTAAAATTTCTCCTATAGATATCAATGAAAACTTTATTAAGCAAAGCGAACTAATTTTTTTAGAGGGCTATTTGTGGGACGAAGGAGATCCTAAAGCGGCTTTTGATAAAGCTCTTATGATTGCAAAAAAGTCAGCTATGTCTTTATCTGATAAATTTTGTGTAGATAGACATAAAAAACAATTTTTAGATTTAGTTGAAAATAAGTTAGATATTATTTTTGCTAACGAACAAGAAATTATGGAGCTGATAGATGCAAAAACATTTGACGAAGTAATTAAATTTGGTAATAATTTAAATAAAATTTTAGTGATAACAAGATCAGACAAAGGAAGTGTTGCAATTAGTGGAACCGAAGTAGCTGAATGTGAAGGTCAAAAAAATCTTAAAATAGTAGATTTAACTGGAGCAGGAGATTTATTTGCCGCTGGTTTCTTACACGGATATATTAATAAAATGTCAATTAAAGAAAGCTTGGGAAAAGGTACGCAAATGGCATCTAAAATAATTCAAAAAATAGGGGCTAGATTAAATTAATTTTTTCTTTTGAAACTACCTTTTCCTTTTTTAGATATAATAATGCGTTTTCTGTACTTTTTTGTAAATAGATCTTTAGCTATTTTGTTTCTTTTTTTCAGATGGAGTAACCAGCTTTAGAATTAATAATAAAGTTTTCATCATTAAATTTGTTTAAAATTTTTTTTCTGAGACGGTAAATATGAGTTTCAACAGTATGTGTGTCAGCGTTTGCTGAATATCTCCAAATTTTTTTTTAAAAGACTATTTTTAGATAATGATTTTTTTTCATTAAACAATAATTCTATTAATTGGATTTCTCTTTCAGTAATAAAGATTGATAATTTATTTTTTTTTAATTTTTTTTCATTTTTATCTACTGTATATTCTTTGATCTTAAGGGAAGAATTTCGATTAAATTTATCAGATGTAATAAAATTTATAATATTGGTATTAAAGTCAGAGAAGATTAAAGGATAAGAAATTTTATGTGTGTAGTTACATTTTTTTAAAACACCAGCTCTTTCAATTAATAAGATGGGTTTGGTGGTTACACTATTTATTAGACTTAAAATTTTTGGGTCATTACAAGCATCACTATCTACTAAGAGAGCATTAATACTAGAAATTATGTCATTAAATACATGATCTTTATTAAAAAATACTAACGAAAAATCTAAATATTCTTTAATTTCATTAAATGAATTGTTAAAGTTTTGTGTTCCGAAAACAAGTAAGCTTTTAATCATAATTGTATGAATATAAAATTAAAAAATAACATCTTATACTTAGCAGAGTATATGATAAAATGTGCTGTAGGTAAAAGAGGAATTACCATTAAAAAAAAAGAAGGTGATAATAAAACACCAGCTGGAAACTTTAAATTTGAGACTATATTTTACAGAAAAGACAGAATATCATTAGCTAAGACCTACTTACAAAAAATTGTTATAAAAAAAAATATGGGTTGGTGCGATGACTCAAGTTCTAAATTTTATAACAAACTAATCAAATTTCCATTTCTTTATAACGCGGAAAAACTTTGGTTAACTGAAAATGTATATGATGTAGTAGTAATAATTAATTATAATATTAACCCTGTAGTTAAAAAAAAAGGCAGCGCTATTTTTTTACATATTGCAAAAAAAAATTATACTCCAACTAGAGGATGTGTTGCTATATCAAAAAAAGACATGAAACTATTAGTTAGTAAAATTAACGTTAAAACAAAATTAAGGATATATTAAACTCTTTTACCAAAAATAGAACTCCCAATTCTTAGAAAAGTCGCTTCGTACTTTAGTGCTTCTTCGTAATCTTCTGACATACCCATGCTTAATTCTTTAAGCCCTAAAGATTTATTTAATTCCATTAAGTTTTTGAAGTGCACACTTTGATTTCCATCATTAGGGGGTAGAGTCATTAATCCGATTACATTGATATTTAATTCTTTAGTACAATAATAATAAAAATCGTCAAGCAATTCTATTCCTATACCCGATTTCTGCTTTTCCCTGGCAATATTTACTTGTATGAAATATTTTAGTTTTTTGTTAGCGGCGTTCTCATGTTTGGCTAATAGATTTGCCAACTTCTGACTGTCCAGTGAATGAATGTAGTCAAATAAATTGACAGCTTCCTTTGCTTTATTTGACTGTAATTTTCCAATCATGTGAAGATTAATATTTGGATTATTTTTTTTTACAATATTCCATTTGGATTGTGCCTCTTGAACTTTATTTTCACCAAAATGTTCATGACCATAATCAACTAGTGGCTTAATATGCTCATATGTAAAGGTTTTACTAACCGCTACAATCTTAGTATTGCTATTACCAGTTAGAGATTTTATATTTTCAAATCTTTGAACTATTAAATTCATACATGTTTATTATAAAGAGTAATTATTATTTATATATAGAAAATACAAATAATATAGATCTTAATTCTATTAAAAGAACTGAGAAAATTTCTATTATATATAGAAATAATAATATTCAAGAAAATATAAAAAAGTTAAATAGATTCAGAAAAAAATGTGGCACAAAAGGTTTTAAATTATATATTTCAAATAATATGAAGCTTTTAAAGGACTGCAAAGCTGATGGTCTCTACCTTTCTTCGTTTAATAAAAAAATTCATTTAAATAAAAATCTTAATTTAATAGGTTCGGCGCATTCGTTTAAAGAAATTAATGAAAAAATAAAACAGGGCTGTAAAACTATTTTTTTGTCTAGACTTTTTAAAACAGATTATAATGATAGAAAAGGGCACTTAGGGCCTATTAAATTTAATCTATTAATTAGTAAATATAAGATAGCTATAATTCCATTAGGTGGCATTAAGAATTCTAATTTAAATAAACTTAATTTAGTAAATAGTAGTGGTTTAGCTTTATTTTCAGAAATAAAAAAAAAGCCGGATATTACTACCCGGCTTTTTTAAATTAATTTAGTTTACTAATTAAAACGCTATTGAAAGACCCAAAGTGTTTGAATCGTCGTTTGCGCCCACAACGTAACCAGCATTATCTGTAGATGCGTTTTGAAGGCCAACAACCATTCCACCAACTGTGTAACCAATACTTATAGCAGTAGTTTCTTGTATGCCATTAGAATCAGCAAGTGTACTAGCTGTAGGATCAGTTCTAGTAGATTCGTATCTATTATACGAAACAGAAAGTGAATCGTTTATAGCATACGCAGCTCCAAGAATTAAGTCGTTATGTCTTACACTTTCAGCAGCAGCAGCTGTAGTGTTTGCTACTGTAGTTCCAATTGCAGTGTGCTTTCTTTGAGCACCTAATTTTAATGGACCATATGCATAATTAACTGCAACAGTTGCATCCATGTTTTGTTCTGTATCAACTTTTGTTGTTTGTTCTCTTTCTCCAACACCTGTTGTTACTACTAAACCATCTAATAGTGGAAGTAATTCACCAAAACTAGTTGTAAGAGTTGCTGAGTAAGCACTTCCTACGTCAGCAGCATCACCAGAAGATTTATTGTCAGCATTTTTCGTGCCGTCAATTTTTGGATAATGTTTAGCGTTTAAAGCACCAAGATAAGGTACTGTTACTTTAAGACCAATACCCATTTCACCAGCTGCTCCACCAATGTCAACATATGTACCTGAACCTGAACCATTTGCTTCTTCGTAAGCATTTGGAGTTATGTCGTCAATTGCGTCTAATGGATCAGAGTCTGTACCAACATATATTGTTGCCAAACCCACAATGTTTCCAAATGCGATTTGAGAGTTACCGAATGTTAATGAGTCGCTAGTATCTTGCATTACAGATACGCTAATTCCGTTATCTAATTCTGTAGATGCAGAAAATTTTAGCTCTTTATCCATACCAAGGGGGTTACCGTTAGTAGTTCCGTCTTGACTTTGAAAAGTAGTTTCCATATTTCCAGTTACAGATAATTCGCCCGCGTTAACGTTCGAAACTGCAAATAAAAATGAAAGTGCTACTAATATTCTAGTTATTTTCATGTTATTTCCTTTTTTTGTTTTATTCTTGTATATACGTATTTACTTGAGTTTTTATAATCCAATTTTATGAAATTTGATTGACTTTAATGTCTTATTAGCTACTTTTTTCCTTTTTGTTGTATATATACAACATATATTTATTGTGATAAAATTATTTGTTTTAGTGAGCAAAAAAGGCCATAAACTGTCGTAAATCTATGTTTTTTAAAAATTACCTTAAAATATTTTTCTCATCCCTGATTATTTTATCATGGTCAATTCTATTGACTAATTGTTCTTTTCCGAAATTTGCAAAACCCAGCAAAACTACTAAAGATATTCCGGTAAATGCCAAAGAACGAGCGAGAAAAAATATTGAAGATGGTAGAGGTGCTTCATTAAAAAATCTTGTTGGGGGAGGCAACAGATCAACCACTTATCAATTCAGCACTTCTAATCCTTTATGGAGATCTTCATTAGAAATTCTAGATTTTTTGCCTTTAACTACAGTAGATTACTCGGGTGGTATAATCATAACTGACTGGTATAACGACTCACAAAATTCTAATGAATCCATAAAAATAACAGTAAGATTTTTATCAAATGAAATTAAAAGTAACAGTGTCAGAGTTATAGTTCATAGTAAGAATTGCTCCGCACTTAATAATTGTAAAGTAACAGTGAGAAAATCAAAGATTTCTGAAGAATTAACTTCTTCTATTTTAACTAAAGCGTCATTGTTAGATAAAGAATTGAAAAAAAAAAAAAAATAGAACTACCAACAAATTTAAAAAATGGAGAGAATAAATTTCCAACTGATTGAAAAGAAATGGCAATCTATTTTAGAAAAAAATAAATTATACCGATCCAAAGAAAATAAAAAATTTTACTGTCTAGAAATGTTTCCTTATCCATCTGGTAAAATCCACATGGGCCACGTTAGGAATTATACAATCGGCGATGTAATAGCTCGATTTAAGTATTTAAACGGACACAATGTTTTGCACCCAATGGGTTGGGATTCCTTTGGTCTACCGGCTGAAAATGCAGCGAAAGAAAATAACCTACACCCAAAAGAATGGACTAAAAAAAATATATCTCAAATGAAAAAACAACTGAAAATGTTGGGTTTATCTATTGATTGGGATCTTGAAATATCAACGTGCGATAAGAATTACTATAAGCATCAACAAGAGTTATTTATTGATTTTTTCAATAAAGGTTATGTGTCAAGAAAAGAGAATTATGTCAATTGGGATCCTGTCGAACAAACTGTCTTAGCCAATGAGCAAGTGATTGACGGTAAAGGTTGGCGTTCCGGAGCAACCGTTGAAAGAAAGAAGCTATCACAATGGGTTTTTAATATTACTAAACTTGCTAATGAACTTTTGGACGATCTTGAATTGCTAAAAAACTGGCCTGATAAAGTTCGCTTGATGCAAAAAAATTGGATTGGTAAATCTACTGGTTGTGAAATTGATTTTGAAATAGTGGAGAAAGAAGAAAAAATAAAAATTTTTACTACAAGACCTGATACTCTTTTTGGAGCAACCTTTTTAGCTATTTCAATAGATCATCCTTTGTGTAATCAATTTGAAAAAGAAGCTAAATTTATAAAGTTTAAAAAAGAGTGTTTAAAAGTAGGCACAACGGAAGAGGCTTTGGCCATTGCTGAAAAAAAAGGATACAATACTAATCTGCTTGCGCGACACCCTTTTATTAAAGATAAAAAAATTCCAATTTTTGTAGCTAACTTTGTATTAATGGATTACGGAACGGGTGCTATTTTTGGTTGCCCTGCCCACGATCAAAGAGATCTAGATTTTGCAAAAAAATATAATTTAGAAATTAAAGAAGTTGTTGTCGAAAATAAAGATAAACCCAAAAATTTTAACGAAATAAATGAAGCCTATACTTTAGGTGGCACCATACTTAACTCTGATTTTTTAGATGGCTTAGATGTTGATACGGCAAAAATAAAAGCTATAGAAATAATTGAAAAAAAAAAGATAGGCCAAAAAAAAACTTCTTTTAGGTTAAAAGATTGGGGTGTCTCAAGACAAAGATATTGGGGCTGCCCTATACCAATGATTTATCTGGAAGATGGTAGCGTCGTTCCTGTTGAAAAAGAGGAATTACCCATACAATTGCCCGAAGATGTCGATCTTAAGGAAAGTGGAAATCCACTCGCAAATCATACTAGTTGGAAAAAAACTATTCATAAAAAAACAGGGAACTCGGCAATTAGAGAAACTGATACGCTAGATACATTCGTGGATTCCTCTTGGTACTTTATGAGATTTTGTTCACCAAGAAATGAAGAAAAACCCTTCGATGTGGACAATTTAAATTATTGGATGCCAGTTGATCAGTATATAGGCGGTGTTGAGCATGCTATTTTACATTTACTTTATTCGAGATTCTTTATGCGCACTATCCAAAAAAACAATACTAAGATAAACACAAAAGAACCATTCAAAGGTCTTTTTACACAAGGAATGGTTTGTCATGAAACATACAAAGGTAGTGACGGTAAGTGGTTAAGTCCCGAAGAAATAGAAAAAAATGATAAAAATTTATTTGTAAAAATTCTAGATAAAACGAAGGTTGTTGTTGGTCCGTCTGAGTCAATGTCAAAATCTAAAAAAAATGTAATTGATCCTGAAAGTATGGTTAAATCTTACGGAGCTGATTCTGTTAGATGGTTTATCTTATCTGATAGCCCTCCTGAAAAAGATGTTCAGTGGTCTAACCAAGGGGTTAATGCAGCTTATAAATTTTTACAAAAACTTTATAATTTAAATCATGTAATTATTAATCGTGAGGATAGTACTAATAATAAAGGTAAAGATTTTGAAATTAAAATTAATAATTATATTTTAAAAATAACTAACTTAATTAACAATTTTCAATTAAATGTAGTTGTTGCAAACGTTTACAGTATTTATAGCTTATTTAACGCAGCGTTAATTGAAGAGATAAGTAATGATTGCTTAAAAAAAAATCTTACAAAGTTAATGAAGATTCTTATTCCTTTTGTGCCACATCTTGCACATGAATGTTTAGAGCAATTGGGGGCGAAAGAAATTGATGTTTGGCCAAAAGTTGATGATAAATTAGGCTTAAGTGAAAAAATAAAAATTGCCATACAAATCAACGGAAAAACAAAAGAAATAATCGAGGTTAAAAAAGATTTAGATGAAAAAAATGTTATAGTTGAGTGTAAAAAAATTATTAAAATTAATAACATATTAAGCAAGAGTGAAATTATAAAAATAATATTTGTAAGGAATAAAATAATTAATTATCTTATTGAGATAAATTAATTGTACAGAAAAATGAAAATTATATTAATACTTATTGTTTTTTCGTTACTGTTATCGTCCTGTGGATTTAAAAGAGTTAATCAGGATAACAAATTGATTTATATAAAAAATTTTGAGGTGGACGGAGCACAAGAATTTACTAATTCCTTAAAAAATAATATTTTAATTATCTCAAACAAAAATTCAGAAAATAAATATGATATTCGAGTTAAAATACAAAAGGTAAAAACTACTAAATCTAAAGATATAACAGGTAAAATTACGAAGTATAATTTAACCCTTACTGTAAATTTTTTCATGACAGATTTGGATAATAATGAAAAAATACAAAAGGTGTTTGAGAAAAGTGAAAATTATAACGTTGCAAATAAACACTCAGATACACTTAATAATGAGAAGAATTTAAAGGAGAGTATTATTCAACGTATTTCAGATGATATTATTAATTTCATAATTTTAAGAATGAGAAATCAATGATTCTAAAGAGCTATGTTGTTGAGCAAAATGTAAATATTTTAAAAAATTATCAGATCACTTTAATCTATGGCCAAAACAATGGAATCAAAGATGATATCAAACAAGCTATAAAAGAAAAAAATGAAAACTCTGAAACTATAATTTTTTTTGAAGGAGAGATAATAAAAAATAAAAATATTTTATATCAAAACATAGTTAATGAATCGCTTTTTTCTGAAAAAAAAATAATCTTTATACAAGAAGTATCAGATAAAATTTATAATGAAATTATTGAATGTTTAGATAAAGAAAATAAAAACGTTCAAATTTATCTTTTTTCAGAAAATTTAGAAAAAAAATCCAAACTAAGGAATTTATTCGAAAAAAGCACTAAACTAGCAATATTTCCTTGTTACGAGGATAATGATAAAACATTAATTACCTACGTAAACAAAGAGTTAAAGGATTTTAAAGGTTTGACAGGCGAAATAGTTAACTTAATCCTCTCCAACTCAAATATGAACAGACAAATTATTAAAAGTGAACTTATAAAAATTAAAACCTTTTTTTTAAAAAAAATAATTAATAAAGATGAGATCATACAAATATTGAATATTAAAAGTGATACTAGTTTTGATAAAATTAGAGATAGCGCTCTAAATGGCGAGAAGATAAAAATTAACAGTTTGTTATCTGAAATAGATTTTATAGCAGATGATATATTTTTTTATTTAAACAATTTAAATTACAGGATTGTGAAATTACAAGAAATAATTAAAATGAGTGGAGGTGATAAAAAAATTTATGTTGAATCTATAGATCGTTTAAAACCACCTATTTTTTGGAAAGATAAACCGATGATCATCCGGCAGCTAAAGAATTGGACGCTGAACGAACTAAATAAGGTAGCTTTAAAAATCGGAGAGACTGAAGTTTTAATGAAAAAAAATTCACATTTACGAAATGATATCGTGATGAAAGATTTGATAATAGGTCTTACATCCCAAGCTTCTAACACTACTTCTCTTTAATCAATAAATTAGAGAGCATTTCAAATTGATCCACATTACTAAATTCAATCACTATTTTTCCTGTTCCTTTTTTTTTACTTATTATCTTGGTATTCAATCCTATGCTAGCTTCAATTTTTCTTTGAGCTAATAACACATTAGCATCAGTTTTTTTGGGTACTTTTGATTTTTCCTCTTCTAATTCTTTTTCTCTTTTTACTAAATTTTCGATAGACCTTGAGCTTAGCTTTTCTTTAATTATAGCATGGGCTAATTCAATCGCGTTGAATCTTCCTACCAAAGGTCTTACTTGGCCTGCCGTAAGCTTACCTTCGTCTACAAGTTTAATTATCTCTGCCGGTAGTGATAAAAGTCTAAGAGTGTTGCTAACATGACTCCTGCTTTTTCCCATAAATTCAGAAAGTTTCCTATGATCATAATTAAATTCAGCGATTAAACGGTCATAACCTTTAGCTTCTTCTATAGAGTTAAGATCTTCTCTCTGTATATTTTCTATAATTGACAGTTCTAATGACTGTGTATCATTAAGGTTAAGAACAACTACGGGAACCTTGTGGAGCCCAGCTTTTTGTGCTGCTAGCCACCTTCTCTCACCTGCTACAATTTCATATTCATCTTCTTTAACTGGTCTAACGGCGATTGGTTGAATTAAACCATTTTTTTTGATTGACTGTGCTAATTCATCTATTTTCTTTTCATCAAAATATTTTCTTGGTTGAAATCTATTTGCTGCTAAATCGCTTATGGATACTAATAAATAGGGATTATTAGGAGTTGGTTTAACTGAGATCGTATTTTCCTGATCTCCAAATAGTGACATTAAACCTCTACCTAGTCCTTTTTTTTTTTCATCAGCCATTTAAACCGGTGCTCTCTCTTGTTTAACGAACTCTTTTGCTAATTCAATATATGATTTACTACCAAGACATTCTTTGTCATAAATGATACATGGTACGCCGTGAGATGGGGCCTCTGATAATCTCACGTTTCTTGGTATTACAGTTTTGTAAACTTTTTCTTTAAAATACTTTCTAGCTTCATCATCTACTTGTGTTGACAATTTATTTCTTTTGTCAAACATGGTTAAGAGAATTCCTCTAATTGTTAATGTAGGATTTAAATTTATTTTTATTCTTTCAATTGTTTTTATTAGCTGAGATATTCCTTCTAGTGCAAAAAATTCTGTTTGAAGAGGTACTAATAATTCATCTGCAACTACTAGTGACATCACGGTGAGCAAGCTTAATGATGGTGGGCAATCAATAAATATATTTTCGTACTGATCGGTGAAATCTTTATTTTTTTCAGTTAAAATCTCCTTTAAAAGGAAAGCTCTATTTGGATCGTTAGCAGTTTCTACTTCTAGACCTGATAAATTGACGTTTGAGCCAATGATATCAACGTTTTTAACACAACTCTTTTGTATGCTTTTTTTTAGGTCAGTTTGACCTATAATAACTTTATAAATGTTATTGTCATTTTCAGCATTAGATCTTCCAAGACCAGTTGTTGCATTTCCCTGCGGATCTAAATCTATTACTAATATTTTCTTACCTAATTGAGCTAAAGCAGTAGATAGATTAATCACGGTTGTTGTTTTTCCAACTCCTCCCTTTTGATTAATTATAGAAATTATTTTTTTCATTTTATTTTGTAATATTCATAATTACTATTTTTGATTCTGTATTAGTAATACTTTTTTCAAGATTATAACTGTAATTAAATTTAATGTTAAGATTTTTAATCTCCTCTTCTGCGTTTCTTCCCTTCAAAATGATAAGTTTGTGATTAACTTTTACTATTTCACGTGAAATACGAATATGTTCCTCTAATTTCTTAAAAGCTCTAGAAACAACGTATTCACTACGAATATCATGGGTTTTATAATCATTTTCATATATATCAGCTTTAATGTTCAGTTTACCACATAAAGCGTTGAGAAACTTGTTTTTGACTCTAGACTTCTCATAAAGTTTCACGTGAAACTTAGCGTTCTTGTTAAATATTGCAAGAACTATACCGGGAAATCCAGCGCCACTTCCCAGATCAGATAAACTTAAACCATCATCAAAGTTTATAAATTTTACTAACTGTGCTGAATCTAAAATATGTCTGTCCCATATACTATCTATTGTTGATTTAGCTATTAAGTTAAATTTTTTGTTATAATCTATTACCTCCTTGCAAAAAATACCAAGTTTATACAAAGCGTCTTGACTGAAATGTAATTTATTTAATAAGATTGATTCTACTTCTTTTTCTGTCATTAAGCAGATACTTTATATCTGCTTTTTTTTATAAATGCCAAAAGTATAATGGCTGCTGCAGGAGTTACACCATCTATTCTTAAGGCTTGACCGAGAGTTTTAGGTTTGGTTAATTTAAGTTTAGATTTAATTTCGTTGGAGAGGCCACTGAAACTTTCATAGTCGATATCATCTGGGATATATATTGATTCATCCTTTTTGAAAGCCGCTACATCATGAGATTGCCTTTTTAAATAACCTGAGTAATGTGCATCTATTTCAACTTGTTCATCAATGTAACTCTCAAAATGGGGTATTTTATCCCAAATTTTTCTTAATTTCTCTAGTGTTACACCCTTCTGGGATAAGACCTCGATGCCAGTTCTTTTAACGCCATCCATAGCAATTTTAACAGAATGTTTAGCTGCTGCATTCGGAGATATTGATTGAGATTGCAACGCATCATAGACAGAAATTAATTTTTTTTGTTTCTCTAAAAAACTTTGTTCTCTAATTTTTTTAACTAAATTAATTTTAATCCCAAGCGGGGTTAGTCTTTGATCTGCGTTATCTGCACGAAGAGAGAGTCTATACTCTGCTCTAGATGTAAACATTCTATATGGCTCGGATACACCTTTAGTAATCAAGTCGTCGATCATAACACCAATATAAGATTCTGACCTATCTAGTATAAATTCTTTTTCTTTTTTTATTTTTAGCGCAGCATTAATGCCAGCTATTAAACCTTGGGCTGCAGCCTCTTCGTATCCGGTAGTTCCGTTTATTTGTCCCGCTAAAAAAAGTGACTTAATTTTTTTAGTTTCCAAAGTTGAATATAGTTCTCGTGGATCAACATAATCATACTCGATAGCATACCCAGCTCTAACCATCTTAACTTCCTCTAAACCCTTTATTTTAGCCAACAATTGAAGCTGAATCTCTTCCGGTAGCGAAGTCGAGATGCCATTTGGGTAAACAGTACTGTCGTTTAAACCTTCGGGTTCAAGGAAAATTTGATGCCGTTCTTTCTCTTTAAATTTTACAATCTTATCCTCTATAGACGGACAATATCTTGGGCCAACACCCTTAATATTACCAGAGTACATGGCGCTAAGATGTATATTATCTTTAATTATTTTATGAACTTCACTGTTTGTGTGCGTAACACCACATGAAATTTGCTTATTGTTTAGTTTATCAGTTAAAAAAGAAAAAAAATAAGGATCAGAATCTGCTGCCTGCATTTCAATTTCATCGTAATTTATAGTTGTTCCATCTAAACGTGGGGGCGTACCTGTTTTTAACCTGCCAAGTTTAATATTATATTTTATAAGTTGTTCACTTAAACCTGTTGAAGGTTTTTCATCAAATCTACCTGCTGGAATTTGTTTTTGGCCAATATGTATTAGTCCGTTTAAAAAAGTTCCGGTTGTCAAAATTAGTTGTTTACAAAAAATTTTTTTATTACTCTCTGTAACAAATCCTATTATTTTATTATTATCAAATAAAAATTTAACCACAGGATCAGCTACTACAGTTAAGTTTTCGTAGTTTAATAAAAGATGTTGCATGTGCTGTTTGTATAAGATTCTATCTGATTGTGTTCTTGGTCCTCTAACTGCCGGACCTCTACTTCTATTTAATAGCCTAAATTGAATACCTGACTTATCAGTTACGATGCCCATTACCCCATCGAGAGCATCTATTTCTCTTACGAGATGTCCTTTTCCTAGCCCACCTATAGCTGGATTACACGACATCTCACCTATGGTCTCAATTTTGTGCGTAAAGAGAGCAGTATTCACGCTCATTCTAGCGGATGCTGCCGCTGCTTCACATCCTGCATGCCCGCCGCCAATAACCACTACATCATAGTTTAAATCCTTCATAAACTAAATGTATTACTCTAAAATGATTTTACAAGATCTTATTTAATCTATTTACCTATACAGAAATCTTTAAAGATTGAACCGAGGATTTCTTCAACATCTACTTTTCCAACTATGGCCCCTAGGTGTCTCGTTGCCAATCTAAGATCTTCTGCTGCCATTTCTATATCTTTATTTTGATCTTTTTTAAGAAAATTATCTATTTCTTTTAAACAGTCATTTAGTTTATTTCTATGTCTTTCTCTTGTTACAACTACATTGTTTGTCGTTATAAATTTTTTGCTCAGCTTTTCTTTCATTTTATCTATTAATTGGATTATATTTGTATTATTTTTTACAGAAACTAATACCACTTGTGACTTGTTAAAGTTATGAATTATTTTACTGCTAATATCAGATTTATTTAAAACGATAATAGAATCCTGATTAATTAAATTTTTTATTTTATCATTAATTTTTTTTGAGGAATTATCAATCATGATTAAGTTTAGATCAGATTCTTTTACCCTATTTATTGCCAACGAAATTCCTTTTTTTTCAACTTCATTATTTGAATCTCTTATGCCCGCTGTGTCAGCCAATATAACTGGATAACCATCAATATTTAAATACACTTCTATGATATCTCTA
>MDTF01017273.1_pt1 | contig 14289 bp, 14 predicted proteins | sample 811191 | NCBI WGS metagenome assembly MDTF01 (sample SAMN05326649, study PRJNA326480) | marine metagenome | isolation source: seawater | place: Southern Ocean | collected 2011
TAACCACTTAACGCTTACTGGAGCTTCGAAATTAGCCCCATTATTTCAAAAAATTATAAATGAAATTAAATAATCAAACATCATCTAAATAGTTAAGCTGAATTCATTTAGAGCTTTTGAAATACCATCAGAAATTGAAATATTAGGAGACCATCCTAATTGATTAAGGATATCGACATTTAATAGTTTTCTCGGCGTCCCATCAGGCTTGGTATTATCGAAAGTTACTTCCCCTTTAAATCCAGAAATTTTAGCAATAAGAAGACTTAAGTCTTTAATACTAAGCTCCTCTCCGGTTCCAATATTGATAAGAGGAAAAGAGTTTTTCTCATAATTATTATTCAATAAAGAATTAAACTCATTGTCAGCAAGTGTCATTAAAAAGATACATGCTGAAGCCATGTCATGACTATATAAAAATTCTCGTTTAGGGCTACCTGAGCCCCATACCGTAGCAGTCATACTATTAGATTTCTTAGCTTCATAGAATTTTCTAATTAAAGCAGCCATAACATGTCCGGTTTCAAGATCATAATTATCTCCTGGTCCATACATATTTGTTGGCATTGCAGCCAAATATTTTGTATTATATTGACGATTGTAGCTTGAGCACATTTCAATACCTGAAATTTTAGCAAGAGCATATGGTCTATTCGATTTTTCTAAAGGGCCAGTAAGTAGGTATTCCTCTTTCATTGGTTGCTTGCAATCCCTTGGATAAATGCAGCTTGAACCAAGAAATAGTAACCTTTTAACATTACCTAGATATGATTGATGGATAACATTTGTCTGTATGAGGATATTTTGGTAAATAAAATCTGCTGGGTATGAGGAATTAGCGTAAATACCACCAACTTTACCTGCAGCTAAAAAAACATACTCTGGTTTTTCAGTTTGAAAAAAATTTGCAGTTGCTAGTTGATCAGTTAAATCCAACTCGTCATGGGTACGCAAAATTATATTATTAAAACCAAGCTCTTTTAAAACATAATGGATTGCCGAGCCTGCCAAACCTCTATGTCCAGCAATATATATTTTAGAATTCTTATTCATTCCAACAATCCTCGTAAATTATTTTCTGAAATATCATTTTCTATTTATTTAAAGTTTTTCAAGAGCTAAAAAAATATCAGGCATGGGACAATGATTATTCCCAATATATATGCCATTTTTATCAATATATTCAGCATTTTTAAGGTCGCCATGAACTTCCGAGTCAAAATATTTTGTAACTTCATTTTTAGCAAAATTACCTGCGACAATTGGTCTATATTCAAATCCTAAAGAAGTTAATTTGTTTGCTAAAGATTCACGACTTAATTTGCTCTTAGGTCTTATAATTAGACTAAAACCAAACCAAGAACTTTTTCCAACCTCTTTCTGTATTATTAAATCTGGATGACTTCCTAAAAGTTTTTTAAATAAAATTGCATTTTTTTGCCGTCCTGAAATTATTATTGGTAGTTTTTTAATCTGCTCTATGCCAATAGCTCCTTGAAGCTCTAAAGGTCTTACATTATAGCCAGGCAGAACAAAACGAAAATCTTCCTCTAAAGAATCTTTATGCTTCTCTGAACATATTAAGTTTTTAGTTGGTAAATCCCTTGTCCATCCGTGAGCTCTTAACGAAAGAAGGATTTGATATAACTCATCATCATCAGTCACTATAATTCCACCTTCCATTGTGGAAATATGATGGCTAAAGTAAGTACTAAACGAACCCATCACACCAAAAGTTCCAGTTTTTTTATTTTGAAACTCTGCACCCATAGATTCACAATTATCCTCAACCAAAACAATATCTGTTCCAGAAATTAAGTTTAAGATGTGTTCAAACTCATTTGGGTTACCTAAAAGATTTACTGCCATGATTGCTCGTGTCTTTTTAGAAATAGCAGTTTCTAGTTGAGATAAATCATAATTTAATGTTTCTAGATCTATATCGACAAACTTTATTTTTAACCCATACTGATATAGCGGAAAGTAAGTTGTGCTCCATGACACCGCTGGAACAATAATCTCATCGCCACGCTTAAGTTTTAAACTTAATTTTTTAGAATAAAAAAGGGCAGCGATCATTAATAAATTGGCTGAAGAGCCTGAATTTACCATAACACAATGCTTAGAATCTATGAATTCAGTGAATTTTTTTTCAAATAATTTTACTCTTTTACCCATAGTAAAATTACCTTCTGATATAACTTCATGCATAGCATTGACCTCTTCAGTACCCCAAGAACTAATCGCTAATTGGTGTTTGGAGGTCATAATGTTTTTTTCCAAAACCCATGTTTCTTTAATAATTGATCCTCTTTTGCCTTACTTAAGTCTTCTTTTACCATTTCACCAACTAAATCATCAAAACTTAGCTTGGGTTTCCAGCCTAACGTTTTTTTTGCTTTGCTTGCATCACCTAATAAAGTTTCTACTTCGGTAGGTCTAAAATATAGAGGGTTTACAGCAATAATACATTTACCTGAAGAGTTATAACCTTTCTCATCTGTACCCTTACCTCTCCATTCAATATCTATATCTAATTTTTTTGCAGCTGCATTTACAAAATCTCTAACACTATATTGTGATCCTGTAGCAATGACGAAGTCATCAGGAGTTTCTTGTTGCATCATCAGCCACATCATTTCAACAAAATCTTTTGCATGTCCCCAATCTCTTAGGGCATTTAAATTGCCTAAATATAAACAGTCTTGAAGCCCAAGCTTTATTCTTGCTAATGCCATTGTTATTTTTCTTGTTACAAAAGTTTCCCCTCGAACAGGGCTTTCATGGTTAAATAAAATTCCATTGCAAGCAAAAATATTGTAGGCTTCTCGATAATTTATAGTAATCCAATACGAATAAAGCTTTGCTACTGCATAAGGACTTCTTGGATAAAATGGAGTCTTTTCAGTCTGTGGTATTTCCTGAACCAATCCGAACATTTCAGATGTGGATGCTTGGTAAAATTTAGTTTTATTCTCTAACCCCAAAATTCTAATTGCCTCCAAAATTCTCAAGGGACCTAATGCATCTGAGTTTGCAGTATACTCTGGCTCTTCAAATGAGACTTGAACATGACTTTGGGCAGCCAAATTGTATATCTCATCAGGTTTAGTTTTTTGTATAATATGAATAAGACTTGAAGAATCTGTCATATCTCCATGATGAAGGAAAAAAGGTTTTTCCTGATTGTTGGAATCAGCAACTAAATGATCGATTCTTGCTGTGTTAAACATTGAACTTCGCCTTTTAATTCCATGAACTTCATAGCCTTTTTCAAGTAAAAATTCCGCTAGATAAGCGCCATCTTGCCCCGTTATTCCTGTAATTAATGCTATTTTATTCATCAGTCTCCCTTCCATAAAAATCATCAAATCTAAAGATATCATCCTCCCCAACATATTCGCCACATTGGACTTCTATAATAATTAAATCACTATTAGTATCATTTATTAAGCGATGTTTATGTTTTTTTGGTATGAAGGTAGATTCATTTATTTTAAGCGTATATTTTTCGTTGTTATTATTAATAATAGTTGCAGTACCTGATACTACCACCCAATGCTCAGAACGATAATTATGCATCTGAAGTGACAGTTTAGACTTTGGTTTTACAATAATACGTTTCACCTTAAAATTTTGAGTTTCTGATAAAACTTGATAAGCACCCCATGGTCGATAAGTAGTCACATTTTCTTCAATGACTTTTGAATTAGACCGTCTAAGGCTTTCGACTAAAAATTTTATTTCTTCAGATCGATTCCTATTAGCAATTAAAATAGCATCTGGAGTTTGAATGGCAATAATATCTTTCAGCCCTATAGTTGCTATTAAATTATCTTCTGACCATATGAGGCTGTCTTTAGTATCTAAATTAAATATAGTTCCATGACATAAATTTCCATCCTCGTCTTTTTGCCCATTCTTATAAATTGAATTCCAGCTGCCTAAATCATTCCAACCCATGGCTACAGGGACAACAGCAATCTTTTTTACCTTTTCAGCTAAGCCGTAATCCATGGAGATATTTGGAAAACTTGAATAAATTTCTTTCAAATTATTATTTGAGATTTTAATTAAGGAATCATAAATCACTAATTGATGTTTTTTTAGTAATTCCATAAAGACTCTTGCTTTAAAAACAAACATTCCGCTATTCCACAGATAGCCATCTTTAACATATTTTATAGCATCTTCTTTATTTGGTTTTTCTATGAAAGATTCAACTTCATAAATCTCTAAATCTGTTTTTTTATTGATTTTTTTATCTGGTTTTATATAACCGTAACCTGTAGCAGGTTCATTAGGTTTAATACCTATTAATGTCAAAAAATCATCTCCAGCAATTACTTCTGCAGTCTTCCATGCATCTATAAACTTTTCTTCCTCCCTTATTGAGTGATCGGAAGCAAAAATAGCGACAATAGCTTCTTTATCTTTTTTATAGATATTGTAGGTGGCTAAGGCTATTGCTGGAAGTGTATTTTTAGCCTCTGGCTCGGTCAGTACATTGGAATTAGATTCAGGAAATACTTCAGATAATTGACCTAAAACTTCAAATTTATGATCTTCATGAGTAACTGTATATAAATTAGTAGGCTTTACTAATTTTTTTAATCTTAAAGCTGTTTGTTGAAGTAATGTTTTGTCACCGTTGAGTGCTAACAATTGCTTTGGCCTAACTGACCTAGATAGCGGCCACAATCGACTACCAAAACCTCCACATAAAATAACTGCATAGCGCTTATTTTTATCTAAACTCATAAAGCAGTCTTACATTCTATTTTAATTTTATTTTTAAACAAGCTGGAGTCTTTTTTCAATTAAGTCGCATAAGATATGTCCAATTAAAATATGTGCTTCTTGAATTCGTGCTGTTGATTCTGAAGGGACTGTAAGAGAGTGATCTGAAATACCTTTCAATTTACCTCCATTTTTACCCATAAGTGCAAGAGTTGTAATACCTAAATTTTTTGCAGTTTCAAAAGATTTTATAATATTCTCACTATTTCCCGATGTGGAAATTCCAACTAAGATATCACCTGAAGAGCCTAAAGCTTCAAGTTGCCGTGAAAAAATTTCTTTAAAACCGTAATCATTTCCAACACTAGTAAGTATTGAAGTATCTGTAGTTAATGCTATGGACCTTAAAGCACGGCGATCTTTTTTAAACCGGCCAACTAGCTCTGCTGCTATATGTTGACTATCAGATGCACTGCCTCCATTTCCACACCAAAAAATAGTCCCATTTTTTTCCAAACAACTTGCTAACAAATTACCAAATGATTCAATAGAGCCAATGTTAGATTCTATAGCTTTATTTATTACTTCAAGATGATCAGAAAAATTTTCTTTTATAAGATCCTGCATAATTTTTAACTTCCAAAGACTTTAGTTTTAAAATTTTCAATAGTCATTTTAACTTATATTTTTAAAAATTAAATAAGCTTTAAATAGTAAATTCTATATCTTGAATAAAAAAAAGCCGGCTTAGCCGGCTTAATTTTCTAATGAGCTGTATACGATTCTTTTTCTAAAAGCATTTTTATTCTTAACTTTTCCTTCTTGTATAACCTAATCCTTGAATCAGGTACGTAATTTTTGTAAGCTTGCTTGACGATATTTTTTAAAGCTTCATGTCTATTCTTAAGCTCTTTGAGGTCCATACTGCTCCTTTTAATTTTTAATTTAAATGAAATTGTATTTTTAACTCCTTAAACTTACATAAATAACTTTATACCTATTAAAAATAAATTCTAGTATTATTTGTATTAAATTAATATAATTTTAATATGAGTCTCATTGAAAAAAAAGTTTTAGAAGAAATTCAATTTTATGTCACAACAAAATATTCTTGTGGTTACATAAATGGTAGAAGCGCTCAGTCTATTGTTGCGACTCCCTATAAAAATGTTAATAGTAAAACTTTCAATACTCTTATAGATAAGGGTTTTAGAAGAAGTGGTCAGTATGTATATATGCCAAACTGTAAAAATTGTAGTGCCTGTATACCCATCAGATTATTAATATCAGCTTTTATTGCTAGCAGATCTCAAAAAAGAATAAAAAAACATCTTGATAGGTTAACAGTAAAAATACTACCTCTAATCTTTAATGAAGAGCATTACGCCTTATATGTTAATTACCAAAATATAAGACACCCAAGTGATGTGGCAGGTGAAGATAAGTTTGCTGACTATAACGATTTCTTAGTCAAAAGTAATGTGAACTCCAAACTTGTAGAATTTAGACTAAATGATCAACTTAAAATAGTCACAATTATCGATATTGTTAATGATGGTATTTCAGCGGTCTATACTTTTTATGATTGTAGTAATCAAAAATTAAGTCTAGGTACAATTTCTATACTTTGGCTGATTAATTATTGCAAAGATAAAAATCTGGATTTTCTTTATCTTGGTTATTGGATTAATGAAAGTCAAAAAATGAAATATAAAACAAATTTTAAGCCCTATGAGTTACTGATTGATGGTGTTTGGCAAGAAGCAACATGATAAATAGCATGTTACAATTTTCTTTTTAAGCAAACATTTACTGATGAAGAAATTATACATATTTGGTGTGGGACTTATAGGTGGCTCAATAGCTCTTAAATCTCGTGATTTAAATATTTTTGATAAAATAATTGGTGTTGGCCGAGTTGGTGGTAATTCTTTAGAAAATCTTGTTAAATCTGGAGTGCTTGATTCATCAACTAAAAAAATTAATAAGGAAATAAATGAGGCAAGTTTAATCGTTATAGCTACGCCCGTATCCCAAACAAAGCTTATTTTAAAAGATATTAAACCATTCCTAAATCCTAATTGCATCATAACTGATGTAGGAAGTACAAAATCGGACATTATGAATGAAGCTAAACTTATTTTAAATGATAAGTTTTCACAATTTATCGGCTCACACCCAATCGCTGGATCAGAGAAGCATGGTGTATCTGCAGCACAAAAAAATTTATTTCAAGACAAGAATATTATCCTAACCCCTAATAAAGAAAACTCCATAGAAAAAATTTTAGAACTTAAAAAATTCTGGGAATTATTAGGTGGGAAAGTAACAAATATGCAAGCTAATGACCATGATCAAATATTTTCAACGGTCAGTCATTTGCCTCACCTACTAGCTTTTGGCCTAGTAAACCTTATTAACAACAAAGAAAATAAAAAGACTTTATTAAATTTTGCTGCTAGTGGATTTAGAGATTTCTCAAGGATTGCTGCAAGCTCTCCAGAGGTATGGAAGGATATAACTATGCAAAACCAAGAGATGATAATTAAGGATCTAAAATTATTTCAAAAAGAGATAGTAAAATTAACTTCTTTTATAGAAACAAAAGATCAAAAAAAATTAGAGGTTTATTTACAATTAGCTAGCAGCACAAGAAAAAGCTGGTCAGAAGAAAATTAAGTGAAGCAAATAAAACTCAGAGCATCCCTGGTTGCAAATGGAAAAATCTATCTACCTGGCTCAAAAAGTATCACCAACAGGGTGTTACTTATGTCAGCGCTATCTGATGGAGAGACATTAATCCAAAACTACCTTGATTCAGATGATACTCATCAAATGCTAAGTGCGCTAAAAAAACTAAAAATTGAATTTAATATCACAGAAAACAAAGACATTTTAATTAAAGGGTGTAATCATAAATTTCTCAATAGGAATGCTAAATTATCATTAGGAAATGCAGGCACAGCATTTAGACCACTTACTGCAGTTCTTGCCATTATGGGTGGTAAATATTATCTAAAAGGTATAAGTAGAATGCACGAACGTCCTATTAAAGATTTAGTTGATGCTTTAACCCAAATTGGGGCTAAAATTGATTACATAGATAATCCAGGATACCCTCCCCTTAAAATATCTCCTGGTAATATAATGTGTAAGAAAAATATCAAAATCAAAGGAAATGTTTCAAGTCAGTACTTAACGGCACTATTAATTGCCGGACCTTTGTGCAATCAAGATTTAAAAATTCAAATAATTGGCGACCTGATTTCTAAGCCATATATTAATATAACTTTAAAACTATTATCGAAGTTCGGTATTAAATATAAGAATAACAAATGGAGAAATTTTGCTTTACGTTCTTCATCTTTATTTAAGAGTCCAAAAAAAATTAAAGTTGAAGGGGATGCATCATCAGCATCTTATTTTTTTGCAGCTGGAGCAATTGGAGGCTCAGTTGAAGTTAGTAATATTAATAAATCCAGCATCCAAGGTGATTTAGAATTTTTAAAAATTATAAAAAAAATGGGCGCAAATATTGAATACTTCTCAAACTCTATTAAAGTTTCGAAAAAAAGTCAATTACTTGGTATGGTTATTGATTGTAAAGACATTCCCGATGCAGCAATGACACTAGCTATTCTTGCTTTATTTGCAAAAGGATCTACAACTCTTAATTCTATTGCAAGTTGGCGCATTAAGGAAACTGACAGAATCTTAGCAATGGAAACGGAGTTAAAGAAGCTGGGTGCTTCCGTTAAGACAACTAAAAACTCAATAACAATTAAACCCCCAAAAGTTATAAATAATAATATTATTATCGATACTTACGATGATCATAGAATGGCAATGTGTTTTTCTCTAGTGTGTCTAGCAGATAAAAATGTTGTAATTAATGACCCTGAATGTACAAATAAAACATACCCAAATTTCTTCAAAGACTTTGGGAGTATTATTTATTAAAAATAAATATCCATTGGTTATTGCAATAGATGGCCCAGCAGGTTCTGGAAAAGGCACAGTAGCTCAGCAACTATCTAGAAAGTTAAATTATAATTACCTTGATTCTGGAGCAATTTATAGAGTCATTGCTTTTGCAGCTAAGGAAAAAAATATTCAATCAGAATGTGTAGATAGATTAATGGACTTAGTTGATGGTTGCGAAATTAAATTTATTGAAAATAATGTTTGGCTAAATGGTGACAGAGTCTCAGATTTTATTAGAACTGAAACAATTGGAAAATTAGCCTCGGAAATTGCAATACACAAGAAATTAAGAGCTTCTATCTTAGATTATCAAAGAAGTTTTTGCAAGCTGCCAGGACTTGTTGCTGAGGGTCGGGATATGACAAGTATTGTTTTCCCTAAAGCCGATTTGAAAATATACTTAAACGCAAGCGTTGATGAAAGAGCAAAAAGAAGATATAAACAATTGATATTAAAAGGAATTGATGTTAACCTCAAAGAGATAACTGAAGAAATTGCTATAAGAGATTCAAAAGATAAGAATAGAGAAGTATCTCCTCTTGTTGTAGTTAAAGAAGCGTATGTTTTAGATACAGATGATATAGATGAAAATCAAACAGTTGATAAAATTTTAAGCTTATTTAAAAAGTTATAAAAGGACCTGGTAACCCAAAATTATCAGAAAATATAAATTTGCCCATCGCTAGTTGGGATTTCATAAGTTAAGGTTAATAATTAAATGGCTACCACAAATATTTTAAAAGATACAAATCCAGAAAGTTTTGCTGCACTATTCGAAGAAAGTATGGCGCTTAAAGAAATGCGTCAAGGTGAGGTAATAACTGCTGAAGTTATTTCTATAGAAAGTGACTTCGTTATAGTAAACGCTGGACTAAAATCAGAAAGTGTTATTAAAACAGAAGAATTTTTAGATGATAAAGGTACAATTGAAGTTAGCTTAGGGGATCATGTAAAAGTCGCTATTGAAAAGATAGAAGATGGTTATGGATCAACAATTCTTTCTAGAGTTAAAGCAAAACAAATGCAAGCATGGATTGATCTTGAAGATGCAATGAATGATGGAACAATTGTTAATGGCTTTGTTAGTTCAAAAGTTAAAGGTGGGTTAAGGGTAACAGTAAATGGAATAATGGCTTTCTTACCTGGCTCGCTAGTAGATATTAGACCTGTAAAAGATACGACGCCATTTGAGAACAAAGAGTGTGAATTAAAAATAATCAAAATTGATCGCAAAAGAAATAATGTAGTAGTTTCGAGAAAAGCAGTTATTGAAGATCAAACTGGTACCAACTTAGAATCTGTGATTGAAACTTTGATAGAAGGATCTACCGTGAAAGGTATAGTCAAAAATATAACTGACTACGGTGCATTTGTTGATTTGGGCGGAATTGATGGGTTACTTCATATAACTGACCTTGCTTGGAAACGGATAAAGCATCCTTCAGAAATTTTAAATATTGGTGATGAAATAGATGCTCGTGTTCTCAAGTTTGATAAAGAAAAAAATAGAGTTTCGCTTGGCCTTAAACAACTAGATGATGATCCATGGGTAGGTCTTAACAAACGTTATCCAGTGAATACAAAATTATTTGGTAAAGTTTCAAATTTAACAGATTATGGTGCTTTTATTGAAATTGAAACTGGAATTGAAGGACTAGTCCATGTTTCAGAGATGGATTGGACAAATAAGAATATACATCCATCTAAAGCAGTTCAATTAGGTGATGAAGTTGAAATAATGATCCTTGAGATTGATGAAGGCAGAAGGAGACTTTCTCTAGGTATGAAACAATGCAAACAAAACCCATGGGAAGAGTTTGCTACCAAGCATAATAAAGATGACAAAATAACTGGTGAAATTAAGTCAATAACTGATTTTGGAATATTTATCGGCTTAGAAGGTGGAATTGATGGATTAATCCATCTTTCTGACATATCGTGGACTGAAACAAGTGAAGAAGCAGTAAGGAAATATAAAAAAGGTGATAGTGTTGAATCTCTCATAATCGCAATTGATGTCACAAAAGAAAGGATATCACTAGGGGTTAAGCAATTAACAGAAGATCCAAACCCCTCAGCCAATGAAGAAGAACAAGGGAAATTAGATTCTAAACCAAAAGATGAAAAAAAAGTTTCTAAACCTAAAACTTCGACAAAAAAAGAAGCTCCTTCAAAAGATATTGAGAATGCTGGAACAACTAGTTTAGGAGCACTACTAAAGGCAAAACTTGATGATGGAAAATAATGACTAAATCAAAACTTATTAATTTATTAGCTACTAAATTTTCTCAATTAGTTCATAAAGATGCAGAATTATCAGTAAATTTAATTTTAGAAGCAGTAAGTGACTCTCTTAATAATAACAATAGAATTGAAATAAGGGGATTTGGAAGTTTTAGTCTAAATTATAGGCCTTCACGTATAGGGAGAAATCCTAAAACTGGAGAAAAAGTAGACGTTCCAGAAAAATATGTCCCACATTTTAAAGCAGGAAAAGAATTAAGAGTACGTGTTGATAAATAAAAATAATAAAATAAAAAAAGCATATTCTTAAAGTTTAGGATATGCTTTTTTTTTAATATAAAAATATAATACAAAAATATGGTTGAATTCGAATTTTGGTGGTTATTGGTCATACCCTTCTTCTTTGCACTCGGCTGGCTTGCTGCTAGGATTGATATTAGGCAAATAATATCTGAAAGTACTGACCTGCCTTCTGCTTACTTCAAAGGTTTGCATTACCTAATTACAAACCAATATGATAAGGCAATAGAAGCCTTTAATGATGCAATCAAAATAAATAATGACTCATTAGAGTTACATTTTGCTTTAGGTGCTTTACTAAGAAGAACAGGTCAAATTGATAGAGCAATTAATCTTCATGTAGACCTACTTAAAAAAAGAGAGCTTACACCAGAGCAGCGAGAGTCAGTTAAGGCAGAATTAGCAGAAGATTATTTTAAAGCAGGCTTGTATGATCGCTCAGAAGAAGTACTCTTAACTCTCAATAAAGAAAAGTATTATCAATTCTCATTAAATACCTTACTGGAGATTTATGTAAAAGAGCATGAATGGGAAAAAGCAATAAAAACTGCTACTGAATTAGAAAAGGTATCAGGTGTATCCTTTAGAGTCTCGATTAGTCATTATTATTGTGAGATTGCAGTAAGTCAGATATTAAATAAAAAATATACTCTAGCAAAGAAATCCTTAAGTCAGGCACTCAATGAATCAACAAACTGTACAAGGGCTAATATTATTCTAGGTGATATCTATGCTGAAGAAAAATTATATGAAGAAGCAACAGTTTATTGGAAAAAAATCGAATTCCAACAACCAGAATATCTTGGCCTTGTGGCCCCAAAAATTATCAATGCTTTTCAAAATTTAAATAAAATTAATGAAGGGTTATCTGTCCTTTCGAGATTTTTTGATATTTATAAACTTAAATCCTTACTTAATGTTTTATATGAAACTGTGTTAACCAACGAAGGTGCAAGTCAAGCAGAAAATATAGCTAGAAACGAATTAATTCAGAGGCCCAGTCTTTCCGCATTAGATAAATTATTTCAAGCCCAAGCTATAGGAAAAACAAACAAGATAGATAATATTGAATTAATTCAACAAACAATAAAAAATACTATTGGTGATAGAAGATTTTATATGTGTAATCAGTGTGGGTTTAAGGCACGTCAATTTCATTGGCAGTGCCCTGCATGCAACGCTTGGGAGTCTCTTCCATCTGAGCCTGCTGATATAATTCTTGAGGCTAAATAATGAATGCTATTCCAAAATTGTTTGTCGCTGTTGATAAAAGTAATACAAAAGAGGCGAAAGAATTAATCCAAAAATTAACTCCTAAAAGCTGTGGAATCAAAGTTGGAAAAGAATTATTTACAGCATGTGGACCAAAAATTATTGACTGGATTCAATCAAAAGGCTTCGAAGTATTTCTCGATTTAAAATATCATGACATTCCAAATACGGTAGAAAAAGCCTGCTCTGTAGCATCTGAAATGGGGGTGTCTGTTCTAAATGTACATGCTCTTGGTGGCAAAGAAATGATGCTATCAGCGAGAGAGGGCATTGATAAATCGAAAAATAGGCCATGTTTAATTGCTGTTACATTACTAACAAGTACCAATAAAAAAACCCTAGAAAGTATTGGATTTTATGCACCAATAGATAATATAATTCTTAATCTAGCTACAAGCGCAAAAGAAGCTAAACTAGATGGGATTGTATGTTCGGCAGAGGATATTTCAAAAATAAAAGCTTCATTGCCCGAATCTTTTCTTTATGTGACGCCAGGTATTCGTTTTAGCAACAGTCTTAATGATGATCAAAAAAGAATAGTAAGTCCATCAGAAGCAATAAATATGGGGTCAAATATTTTAGTTATTGGACGTCCAATAACTCAGGCAAAAGATCCCGAAGGTGTGCTTAATCAGATTATCAATGAAATTACGTGAATCAAGCTTGATTAAATTTTATTTATTATCACTATCTACCATTGATTCAACATTTTTTAAATCTAATCTATGTATCAAGTGCTCATACTTGTTAATTTCAACTGCCTCTATTTCAATATTTGAAAAAGAATCATAAGGATTCTCCTTAAAAAGTAAGGAAATTTTTGATGACAATTCTGGAATGATAGGTGTTAAATATATACTAAGCAATCTAAAGGCGTGTAGGCAGGTTGAGCAAGTTTGATGTAAATCTGAATTAGTCTTATGTTCACTTTTATTTTTTGCAAGAATCCAAGGCTCTTTAGTGCTTACAAATTCATTTAAAGCTTCGACTTGGCTCATTATAAGTTTAGTTAACTTACTAAATAATCTTAATTCATAATGCTCTAGAACTAAATCTTTCATATCAGTTATTCCTAAGATTAGTTCTCTAGCTTTTTTATCTTCAATATTTTTTATTGGGACTAGTTTATTTTCAAAATACTTGCTAATAAAACCAGATGTTCTACTTGGAATATTTATAAACTTACCTACAAGATCGCTATTAACTTTTGCAGAAAAATCTTGTAAATTTAAATCTATATCCTCCATCGAATCATTTAATTTAGACGCGTAGTAATACCTCAAAAAATTTGGATCTTTGACGTTATCGAGATAACTTCTTGCAGTTATGAATGTACCTCTTGATTTAGACATTTTTTTACCATTAACAGTTAAAAAACCATGTGCATAAATCTTAGTTGGTTTTCTATAACCTGAATATTCTAATGTAGCTGGCCAAAATAAGGCATGAAAATAAAGAATATCTTTGCCAATGAAGTGAACTAACTCAGTGTCACTATCCTTATTCCAGAAGTCATCAAAAGATAATTTATTATTATTTGAAAAATTCTTAAAGCTAGCCATATATCCTATTGGTGCATCTAACCACACGTAGAAAAATTTTCCTGGTGCATCTGGAATTTCAAAGCCAAAATAAGGTGCATCTCTAGAGATATCCCAGTCTGATAACCCTGCTTTAAACCATTCTTCTAGCTTATTCCTTGCCTCTTTTTGTAAGGTTCCTGATTTAGTCCATTTTGATAAAAAATCA
>MDTF01000007.1_pt1 | contig 14277 bp, 3 predicted proteins | sample 811191 | NCBI WGS metagenome assembly MDTF01 (sample SAMN05326649, study PRJNA326480) | marine metagenome | isolation source: seawater | place: Southern Ocean | collected 2011
AAAAATAAGAAAAAGAGAAAAAAATTTGAAAATTTGAGAAACAAAAAATGTTAGTATAAGAATAAGTTATTTGACTAGATCTAAAAAGAAGAAATTTTACTAACCATCGAAGCAATAATCATAATCATCCAGATCACCACTACCACCAGCTAAGCAACCATTAATTTTTTCTGTAGAACTCCTTTGAAAACATTTAAGACCAGAATTACAATCTAAATCAGAATCGCAGTCACCTTGGCAACGATCACATTTGCCTTGCGGTGTACAAGTATTGGCACCATTATTTTTATTTTTAAAAGCAACTTCGTCATAGCAATAGTCATAGGTTGTGACATCTCCTGCTCCACCACTTGTACATCCTTTCACAGCTTCTGTACCACTACGTTCTTTGCATTTGAGAGCACCAGAACAATCGTTGTCGTTATCACAATCGCCTTGACATCTAGTACAAGGATTCGCTGGAGTACAACCAAGTGTTCCAACCACGACTAAATTTAATTCATCTTTCGTTAGTGGTTTACTACCACCATTTGATATTTCAACATTAAATCCTATTTTGTTACATTTGTTTTGTACTGGAAATTTACCACATCCCATATTTTTCCATTCTGTTGCAGCAGGACCAACATCACGATATGTTCCAAATATATTTGTCAGTGGTTCATTCAAATCATGGGTGTAACTGAATTCTTTGTTACAAGCGGTGCCACTTTTAAAAAGAACACGAAGTTTTCTAGATGCTTTGTTGTACCAATCTGTTTTTAATTCAGTACCATCATCAAAAGTATCTGAATTTGTCCATAAAGCTGCATCGTAATCCCAAGTATTTTTGGAACCCTTAATTTTAGCTGCTAAATGCCAGCCCCATGTCACGGTTTGAATTTGTTCATCACCTGTAATGACAGTGTTTGGATTACCATTTATATCGTCGTGTGCTATTGCTTCCACACCTGTTCTTGTATATGTACCACTGGGTCCTGGTCCAGAATCACGTTTGTACCAATATTTACCAGGTGCCATTGTAAAAGTATCCCAATTCCAAATATGTTTGGTTGGTGGTGAACGAATCCAATTAGTACCTTGTTTAGGTTGAAATAAATATTCGTAACGATTGTCTGTATCTACATCTTCCACTTTTAATGCATCTAAATGGTCTTGTGTAGCTAATTTCCATTCGTCACCTTTATCGTAACGATCTTCTTGTGTCGTTTGATCAATTCGTGTACAATAACCCATAAATGTTTTACCATAATGTGTATTGGTATTTGGACTAATAAAAATATCATGTCTTAATGGACCTGGTTCAACGCAATGCTTGTCATCAATGAAAAGTTCAAAACGACAAGTGTCTCCAGCATTACATCTCCAATTATCATAATATTCAATTCTTAATGCTGTAGCTTCTTCACCTTTTAAAAATTCAACCGATCTAGAATCCCAAACCGAACCCCAACTTGGATCATGTGTAGTTAATTTACCATATCTAGGATCAAAACTATCCAATTCGTCCACTTCTAACATCCACGTCGTACCAGGCCAACCTAAATAGGGACTTCCATGTGTATTACTGGTTTGTGAATCTTCATACACTCTTAATTCGTGGTCACCCGCTGGAATTTTATCACCATATTGTTCAGTACTACGACAGATGGCAAGAATAGATGTCGGATGATGTGTGTTGGTATCACCACTACCATCTACATGAACAGTATTATGCATTTTGCCAGGTTTGTCACATTCGTAACCATTAATTAATAATCTCCATCTACAACTGCCAGGATCTCCAGAACATCTAACAGTATCTGAATAATGAATGCGTAATACCGAATCGGATCTTCTTTTTTTAAAATTTAAAATTCGACTTGTACCACCATTTGTTGTAGTGTCTACAGCATTAGATTGTGCAAAATATTTGTCTACTGTTCTTCCTTTTGGTGTTCCTGTATTGCAATCTGCAACACCAGGAAGACAGCCAGGATTGTGCAACAACTGTGTAACTACTGCACCATTTGCACCCCATGTACTGAAACCATGTTGATATTTGGTATCCGTCAATGCAGTGGTGTAACTCGCAGAATCACTGTAACCTACACCACATTTTTTATTGGACATCACATCATCACCGAATTTAGTAATATCATCAAATTTACAAAACAAATCGTTTGCACGATTGGAAAGTGCATTGCCTTTTGGATCGGTTTGTACTACTTTGTATTGTTCCGTACACAAACTACGCAACATGTTATCACTCATTTTTCCACTTGAATCTTTGGTCATATCATTTTCTAACAATGCATTTCTTGAATTAAATTCTGCTGTTGCTTTCATATCTGAATTACCAGCAATTTTGTAGACTAGAGTCCAACCACCGTCATCTGATTTTTGATCGCAATAGACTTCAAATGGTTCCACACCTTCGTTTGGTTGAATCCAATAGATACCATTGTCTTTGGCCCCTTTACTTTTTAATACTTGGCAATCTCTACCTGGACTTTTTTCACTTGAACCATCACCAGCAGGTACACCTACGATACTTCCTGCAGGATGAAATTCACAACTTGGTTGAGGTACGCTTCGAACGGTGACTAATTCGTCTTTAGACAATGCACGATCAAACAACATAACTTCATCAATACGACCATTAAAATTATCATTGCCAGCACCATCTTGATCTCCACCACCTGAACCAATACGAAAATCTTCATCGTTTTGTGACATGTCTCCGTTGTAATTACTTGTTCCACATTTTCCTGTATATACTTGAAGTGCATTCACATACATACGAATATCGGTACCATCAAACGTCAAAGCAACATGTGTCCATGTATTGGGTGGAATCAATGCATCTCCAACTCCCATAATTTCACATGGATGAATTTTAGCTTTAAGAACCACAGAATCTGTTCTTGGACAATTCCAATCGGAACTTTTACTACTGGACCAATCTGTTCGCATACATTTACCAACACAGGTGCCAACACTATCTGCTGTTTGTCCACATTTATTACTGGCACAATTACCATTGTTACTGCAGACTCCACCAATCAATAGTTTGCCTTTTGGATCTTCTAAATACAAGGAAAAGGCACTTTGTTTATCGACAACTTTTCCTGCACCTAATGGATATACCCAGGCTGCTGTCGTAAGTTTGACTACGTCAAGAGCAGAACTCGACGTGTCAGGAGACCGTGTACCACTACCAACACCTTGCCAACGATACGCTTGACGAACTTTACCATTGTTACGTGGCAACAGACCAACCATTTCACTCAAATGCAAACCATTCAAGGAGGAATCTTCACCGTTTCCATCCAAGGGCCAATAGGCAACTAAACCACTAGGAAGTCCAGAACCAACACCGTTGTCAGCCATGAAAGTTAAATATTTGCCGTCACACCATTTTCCACAATTTCTTTGATTCGCCATTGTTGATTCTGCCCCGATACCTCTTGGTATAGGATCGACAGTAACCACACGACCACTCAAACTATGTGGAAGTTGTGCACCTGCATAATCCCAGGTTGTACCGGCAGATACAGAACCCAATGGATCAATACAATAACTCCAACCCGAAGTTCCAGTACCTTTGCAACCTGGTACAGGAGAATCATCACATGTTAATTGTTTAGAAGTACAACCAGTTTTGGAGGAATCTCTTACGAAACATATTAAATCACCACGACATTCAAGATCCGAGTCACAATCACCTTCACATCTAGCTCCACCTGCAATACCATCGGCACGTGGTGAGTACAATTCCAAAACACCCACTCTTTCTTTATCAAGAACTGGACGATTGGCTTTCAATGATGGAATATAACAGTAATCCCATCCGTCACTTGTACCTCCAAAACATCCTGGAACTTTGTTGTTTTGATCTCTTTGCATACACAACGAATCTCCAGAACATTCGTTGTCATTGTCACAATCACCTTCACACAAATAATTACCTTCGTTGTTCATTGCTTTTAATTCACCGTGATTTAATACTGCACCATCCGATCGATATACAATACTGACATCTTTTCCACCATGTCCAATACTACACGTGGTAGATGCAAAAGATAAATGATTGTCATCGCTTTCACCAATTCGCCATTGCTCACCAAATTCTACAAAACGATCACCCCAACCAATATTTTTAGGATCAGTCATGGAACGTTTACATTTGTAATCAGTGCGTGGTCCAACATATTGTCTTCCATCACACCTCCAGATCATGGCAGTCTTGTCATAATCACCATTGTTGATGTGATTGATTGCTAAATGTTTATCATCGTAGCGACATATTCTCCATTTTTTATCAAATTCAATAGTTTCATCACCGACTACTACACCGTTAGATTTGCCACCAAAACCACGAACTTTATTCCAAAGTTCTTGGGTTTCACTGGCTTCTTTCTTGGCTTTTGGACGATAAAATTCAATTTCTTCCATAGTAGTGTAATACGAACCCGGTACATAACAGTAATCGTGGGAAGCAACGTCCCCTGATCCACCTTTTTTACAACCTGGAACTTTTTCACTGCTGGAACTTCGTTGAAAACATTTTAAGATTCCAGTACATTCGCTGTCATTGTCACAATCACCTTGACACATGGCACATTGAGATGCAACAGAACAATCTCCAAAATTTTCTAACGATGCCTCTACTGTATCGCCAGTTGGAAATTTTAAACTTTCAGTACAATAATCATCCGCATCTTTATCTCCCGCACCACCTTTAGCACATCCGGGAACTAAATCACTACTGGAATCCCGTTGATAACAAACCAGAGTTCCTTCGCAATCGTTGTCACTGTCACAATCACCTTGGCACAAACTGCATGGATCGTCACCAATGCATTGGTTCTGGACTTTTAAATATGGTTGCACTTTTTGAACTGTTATAATGACTTCTTTCGTCGTAATTGGCCATTGAACTATGTCATCTTTTTTATTTTTTTCTACTTTACTAGTCATGAAATCTAAACTGTGATCACTTTTCGTCCAAGAATTTTCAGCATAACAAGCATGTGGTTCTTCAGCTTGCCAACTTGCACCAGTGGCACTTTTTTCCATTTCTTCGACTGCTTCAGCACATTCATGTTGCGTTGTTGATTTCCACAAAACTTTTTTCTTGGAACTAGACGTACCTGAACCTTTTTCCCAATTCCAATTGTTGGTCTTGTGTTGATTGTACGAAGAGACCCAAGTTCTACCATAATTCCAATGTCGTGTAGAAACAAATCCACCACTTGCAGGTTTTAATTTGTTGCCATCATTGCTATCTTTAATTTCAATTTTAAAATTATTATTACTATCACTTCTGCCTTTGGTTCTAATTCTCATTTCACCAATTTCAGTAGCTGCAGTAAATTTAATAGTAATAGTTACTTTTTCATTCGATTCAACCATCCAATAACAAGTGTGCGTATCACCGTTATGGCAACTCATGGCAGTACCTCCACTATCTAATTGACCTAAATTAGCTTTAATACCAGAACCATCAAACATATAACCAATGTTGTAATAGACACCGTTGTCATACGTATTGGCAGAAGTTGTAACGGTAGCAATGCCATTTTTTGGCTTGTATTCATTGGATCCTGCAGCACCACCGCAATCACGATTTGTACAACTTAAATCAATTTTTTCACCCATTTGATTTTTAGAACTTTCTTCACGACTGCCATCTTTTTTAAATGTAACTATAGTAGTACCTTTGCCATCAAATACTTTGGGTTCATCGCCACATCCTTGACATTCTGTTTCGACATGCACAATTTCAAACGTATCACCGTTATTAGTTGTACCTAAACGAAAATTACCTAATTGTATATAATTTTCACCGCCTGGAAGACGAACATCTGCAGTTTGTTCAGCGACACCAATAGTATATCCTTTTTCCATGGAACAATCGACGTCACATCCTGGCATGCCATCTTGAAGACACCCAAGACCACCGGCTTCTTTGACACCGTACCGTATCATTTTAACATCTCCACCCGAGACCCAATTAAACGGTGTTGTATCCGAAGAAGTATCCATATCATCAGTGGAAGCCATTCGTACCCAAAATTGTACCATTTGATTCGTATGCGCTGCTTTGCCATGTGGTTTTTCATTGGCAACAGCACCACTCCAACCACCACCTTGACATGCACCACAATCATTGTCACACCCAGATGCAATACCGCCATAAAACAAACCATCACCTTCGTCATCTTTACCGTGACATCCACAATCACGTTTAGTAGAATCTTTTGGAACGACAGCCCAACTAGATCCACCAGGTTTAGAACCACCGTTGACGGACAAAGAAGTTGCACGACAAAAAGTGGCACCACCATCACGATCAAACCAGGCACGAGCTTGATCATTGTTTGTTTTGACTTGTTTTAATGCAATGGTATCGTCAACTGTATCTACAAAAAGATGTTCATCTACTTTGAAAGAAACGTAATTTTTTGCTTTATTTCCAGAATCAAATCCATCCCATACAATAGCGACTTGATTGTAATCCGCACCGTGTTCAAGATCTGGACCTAAATTAAAAGATTGTGTATTTGTATCGGATGTATCTGATTCTTCATACAATTGAACAGCAGACATATCTAAAGCTGTTCCACTGCCCACTTCTAAAGAACGAACCCGATAACTAGTACAGCATTCTGTTTTGGTCACAGCTTTTGTAGTTTGAATGGAAAATTTATATTCTAAATTATTCGTATTGTCTTTGTTCGTCCACTGTTTAGTAGAAGACGTACCATCTTGATCTTTGCGACATTCACCTGGAAAACCCCATTTTTTAGAACCGTCATCATCGTAATTACAAAATTCCCACCACGGATATGGTTTACCGTCGTCTTCCAGTTGTTTGGTTCTTCCTACAGTAGCATCCCCAAACGTATCATAAATATCAAAATCAACACCAAGAACATTAAAATCTGATTTCCAACGTGTATGTATGAGATCGTAAATAGAAGCATCTTTTGGTACAGGTGTTAATCTTCTGTAATAAAGATTCGAATATTTAAATTCACAAGTAGCACAAGTACGTTTGATTATTTTAGGTTCAGGTGCAGCATCAAACATTGCATCAAATTCAATTTTTCCAATATTAGCTTCTTCACCTTGTTTTGCCATGGTAAGAATCCATTGATGAGTTCCTGAATCTGGTGAATCGATATAAATAGACCATTTTGCTTGTCCGACATTTTTACCAATCCATTGTGAACCGACTGCACCACTTGGTCCACAATCTCTAGGAAAACCTTTACCTGTACTATCGTAATTACACGACGACCATTTGTTTTGATTGTTGACAGCATCTTGATACGAGGAATACAAATTGAAATGATTGTTGCGTTCATTATCTGTACTTTTCCATTCCGTATACATATTTTCATATAAATCGAACGAACCGATCGTTTTTAATCGTTTGTAATAAATTTCACGATGCGACGCAACACAACTTTCACACAAAAATTTCACAATTCTAGTTTTAGAAGCAGAAAACAAACGATTAAATTCTTCTTTACCAACACTGTTCATTTTGTAATCGGTGTCTGATTTCATAGCAAACACCCATATGGCAGGTGATGTATCTTTGTTCATGGCATAGTCACGTTGTTCGTCGGCGTTCCAAGAAGTAACACCGTTGCCGTTTTCTTTGGTATCATCCAACAAGGTCCATCCAGTATCTGAATTTCTACCTTCAATGACCCATTTGGTAGTAGCTTTGGTTTTAGTTGAACCACTTGTTAAGGAATAATAACCAACCGAAACAGGTGAAGCATAAGGACCAAACTCTTTTGAATTTAAATAACCTTTCGAAGTACTATCCGACCAAGATACATCGGTACCAATTTTTGTAGCCGTCAATTCATTCAATTGATAAAAATCATATTTAGCATCACCCCATCCTTCTTTGCAACTGACACTGTCCGTGTGTTCTTGGTAACAGATGCCAGCTTTGGTACCAATTCCAAGAATAAAGAATTTACAGGATCCAATAGCTGCACAAGCTGCTGCACATTTTTCTAATCCATCTGAACCAGTAAATGTACCAAGATTTGTTTCGGAAGAATCACAATCGGAATTTTCACGAATTTTAATGGCAGTAAAGCCACTGGATTGGGACGGACTAAATTTAATACCTAAAAAGGCAAGACCTTGTTGACCACTGGAGGGTTCTTGAGCAACGAGACGCCACCCAGTACACTCACTACCAATGCAAGTAGCTGTTCTTTGAGAAGCAGCAGGTTCAATTTTCATTCCATTAATTGCCATGTAACCATTAATATTTGAATCCGCAATTAACCAAATTGTAACGGAACCCGACGCATCTGCCATAGCACGAAAAGGTTTAGTTGTATAACCACGACTAACACGTGACGGTGCGGATGTCAAGGCTCCTGCCATATCCGTTTCATCCCATGTCCGAAAAGCACCAATTTCTTTTTCTTGATTGGCTCCTGTTTTAATTGTAAAATCAGTTTTTTTCTTTGTATCTGCATTGTATCCATTGGAAGAATACGTATACAATTCAATCATATACGCCGTATTTGCTGAAAAATTAAATAAAAAAAAAAATAAAAAATAAAAAAAAAAAAGTTGTCAGTGAAAAAAAATAAAAATTACTAAATATTCTCTTCAATTGCTTACCGTCTAATCCTTCTACGACCCATTTCATTTCACAATCTTGATTGCAAATGACTTCATCGTTCCACATTTGTAAATTAGAAATGGAGTTATCGGCGGAACCCTCATTTTTACAATGCGTGTAACCCATTCCACGCAGCGTCAAACCACTGCCTACTACATGTACACTTTCCACTTTCGTTGGAACATCTGTTGGATTTATAGCAACCTCAACATCGTCCCATCCCGTTAATTTAGATGAAGTAGAACATCTGAAATTAATTAAATATTTAATATTTGCTTGTGGATTTTTAGGGAAATAACCTTCTGCAGCTCTTTCAGTCTGTTCAAAACCACCATTCAACAAGGTGGGTGGTCCACCAAATGCAAATTGTGGTTGGTACCACACAGAAGAAGTTTCTAATATAGCTGGACGATCACATAATTTAGAATAACAAATCGAAGTAGTATCTTCGTCACCATTTAAATTTTTTCCATTTGTCGTATCGTAACAAGTACCATCATAAGTGGATTCACCCAATGCATTGTTTGTATCACACAGATCACTGTCTGTAGAAGTACAAAAATAAGTGCAACTGCCCAACGTTTGCTTAATAGTAAAAGCTAAACATTTAGGATCATTTGCACATGTCGTTTGACATTCTTGCACATTGTTGTGTCCGGTACCCGACAATGTACCGTAAGGTCCGTGATCGGTCGATGGTTGTTGAGTACTTCGACACAATCCTTTACCAGGTACACGTACCCATTCTATATCAATACCTTCACGAACACAACCATCCGTTGGACATGTTAGTAAAACTACGACGAGACCAGGTTTTTGTAAAGTCACGGTGTGACTTCCTGGATCTGCAATACTATCTTTAGTATAGATGATCCAATCAAAACCTAAACTACTTTTCAGTTTCCAATTTTGAGTTGATTTAGTGTATCCAGTAGGTACACGAACACTATCACTACTAGCACCATCATAGGCACGAGAATCAATAGCTAAATGAATTTGAGTACGTACTCGTACACGAAATGTTAAATCGTGTTCTTTGTCTTTGTTGGATCCTGATACACCTTTAGAGGTACAACAATACACTTCACTATGTGCAGGTAAAGTGGTTGGTTTATTTCCAAACACGTCTTTATATGTTTTACACAATCGAGTAGTAGGATTATCATTACCAATATTGACCCATTGATTTGTACATCCAGTACCACATCCAACAGGTACCCAAGAATCTTTACTACGCATACCTTGATGTGGCATGTCTAATGTACCTCGTGGACAAATTTCAGACCAATCACACAGACGTTGATTACCATTGTTTTGACATTTTGTTTGCGCCGCTGTCCATGTAGCTGAACTTGATAAAGATCTTTTAATTAAATCACTACCTTTGGTTTGTAAAACAACAGCACCCAACAAATCTTGTGGAACATTTGTAAAGACATCTGTTGGAGCAGTAGACCAAGCTACACGAGTAGCATCCGTTTCACCACTGTCCACATCACTGACTAATTTAGTTATTTCAGTTCTGGAAGAAGCTGTAGATTCTAAATCGTCTACGTAAGTAACGTCGTATTCTTGTTCGCTACTTTTACCTTCACGATCAAATCCAGCATGAGTGACATGACCAGTAGCATGACGTAGAAACATGGCTACTGGTGCAGTATTAGTCAATGCTACACTAAATACTTGACCTTTTTCATAGTCACGGTAATAAATTTCCATTTCTATGTTGGCAAGATCACCACCGGGTACAAGTGTAATTGTTGGAATTGGTTCGCCGTCTTGGGTATCGGCAACAAAATTAGATGGTGCTTTATTTTTAGAATTAGGTGTAGTCAGACCTAAGTACATGCGACCCGCTTGCGCAGGTGTAAATTTAGTGACACCCGTACCTTTTGCATAATCCCCACGAAGATAGACTGCACCTATGTATTTACCAGGAATATTAATTAATTCATGACTGGCACGATTGGAAGCAAATTTTACGTTTTCATATAACGTATCCACTTGTCCCATATTCAGTGTAGTTGTATCAGTTTGTGCAATGGTCAAACTGGCCAGTGAAGTATCTAACATGTCTGTCCGCAAAGAAGACGCACTCCAAGCATTGGCACCTCCATAATTAGAAGTAACTGCACAATTATCTGTGGAACAAGAAGTACTACCTTTCGCACATGGTTTATTGTTCGCTACAATACATTCTCTCGTCGTTGGATCTTCTAAAGGTGAAAATTGTAAAGCAAAACCCATGGCAATATTCATATCGGAGGGACAAGTAACTGTACTGCCACGTGCCGAAGATCTTTGCAACGTTCTTTCTCTAGAAGTTCGCAAGAAATTTTGAAACAATCGTTTGGATGCTTTTTTTTTTCGGATTGCTGGATCGGATCCATCCGCCGGACTTTCGGTACCGTCCAATGATATTTTGACTTGTTGCATGCCATCGATGGAATAGGTCAGAGCAGTAATGGGATTGGAGGAACTGGATTGAGTAGGCCACGGTACACCAAATTTAATAGAACCACCTGATTCACCGGCTGAAAATATGGAGGGGATGGATTCCTCAGCATGGGTATGGGAAGGGGTTAATAATAACGCAATTATCGTGTGCAATAACACAAGCACGATTTGAATCATTTTGTTGTTGTTTGTTTTGTTTGTTTAGTTGTAATGGTTATAAAACGTAGGAAAAGGATTTGGGAAAATGTTAACTCAACTATATCGAGGGTTAACTGTGTTGATTTGGAATAGGGCAATCAGTAAAAAATGTTAGTTTTTGTTTTTCGTAAAATTATATAAAGGATTGAAAGGATTTTTTTGATTTGTCAGAAACAGATGGGAGGAAATGAAAAGTAGATGCAGATTCGCGTGCACACATTTGTTTGATAGATGTGTGAGGTGTGCGATTGAGTAAGATGTTTTGTTGTTATTCTTACCGAATGTATATTTTATAAATTATTTAATGAAACTATCCTTAATAAGACTCTTGGTTGCTCCGGGGAGCTGTAATTTTTCCTGTCTGAGAACCAAAGAACCAAAGAAATACAAAATATGTCCTTAACACTAGATCAAATCGCCATTGAAATAGCGGCTGCCGATCGTGAACTCGAACAGCTGGCCGCTCTTGATGACAACGTAGTGGATGACGTCGACTGCGACACCATCAACGAAGAAGATCTTCCCACCTTGGATAAAACTATGACCAACGTCGTAGTCATTGACAATATGCCAAAAGTTGGAGATGCAAAAATTAAAAAATTAACCAGTGTGCTGCGTAAAAAATGTATCAGTAACTTCTCTTCGGGTACGTTTGAAAACCATTTAACCATGCCTATGAACGAAGCCACTTCTAAAACGTATGGATTTGCTTTTGTAGAGTTCGAAACATCGCAAGCCGCTCGTAAATTTAAAGCAAATATTAATGGATTTCAATTTGATAAAAAACATAAATTTAGTGTCAACATGTACGACGAGATACAAACGTATGCCGACACATCCAGTACTTATGCAGCACCAGAAGAAGTGAAATTTGATCGTCGTGACGATTTATATTGGTGGTTAAAAGACGGTGATTCGAGAGATCAATTTGTAGTCAGACAAGCTAAAAATACGGAAGTCATGTGGATTGAAGGACCACAAATTACACCACCAGACATGTGTCACGATGGTCCTCCCAAAGAAAAGGCGCAAGGCAAAACGTGGTGTGAAATGGAAGTGCATTGGTCTCCCGAAGGATTATATTTAGCTACTTTACATCCGCAAGGATTAATATTGTGGGGTGGACCGAATTGGAGAAAAGTACAAAGATTTGCACATACACAAGTCTGGAAATGTCAATTTTCACCCGATGAAAGATTTATGATTACATGGGATGGAAAAGAAGATGCAAGAACGAAATCTGTAATTGTTTGGGACATTAAAAGTGGTCGAAAATTAAGAGATTTCGCTTACAATCCTACGGAACACGGTCCTTGGCCATGTTTTCAATGGAGTCACGACGGAGAAATGTTTGCTAGAAAAGGACCAGGTGTAGTAGCTGTGTACAGTACACCGGATTGCAAATTATTAAATAAAAAAAGTTTAAGAGCACCAGGTATTCAAGAATTTTTTTGGAGTCCATGTGGATACAATATGAAAGAAGGTGGTGTTTCCAAAACAGGTGGTACACCGGTCATAGGATATTGGTCGCCAGAAGTTGAAAATAAACCGGCTGTAGTACGTTTGTTATGTATGCCATCCCGTAAAGAATTAGTCAGTAAAAATATGTTTGAAGTGCAACACGAAGTAGATCCAGACACGGGTGCCGTCACCAAACCAGGTATGAAATTTTATTGGCAAAATGCTGGTGAATATTTAGCTGTACAAGTAACGAGACATTCCAAAACAAAAAAAACAACGTATACAAATTTTGAAATATTTAGAATGAAAGAAGCGCATCAAGCTGTTGCGATTGAACATTTAGAACAAAAGCAACAAGTCGTTGATTTTACATTTGAACCAAATTCCTACCGATTTGCCTACATTTATGGTGACAGTGCTGCTCGTGGCAACGTTGATTTCTATACGATGGGTAGTGGTAGACCGGGTGATAAAAAAATGCAAAAATTATATACATTGGAAAACAAGCAAGCGAATCATTTATATTTTAGTCCAATGGGTAATTATTTAGTATTGGCAGGGATGGGGAATATTAATGGACAGTTAGAATTTTGGGATGTCGATGCACAAATGTCGATGTCTACTCAAGAACACTTCATGTGCAATCAAATTTCATGGGATCCATCGGGACGTGTCGTTTGTACTGCTGTTACAAGACCAATGTTTGGTAACGACGCTAGTATTCGATATCAATTAGAAAATGGATACAAATTATGGACGTTTCAAGGTGCACCAATGTATGAAATACAAAAACCAGAATTTTATCAATTTGTGTGGCGTCCACGTCCCGCCTTGTTGATATCACCTGAAAAACAAGAACACATTAAACGAAATTTGAAACAATACGCAGCAAGATTTGATGCTAGAGAAAAGATTGTAAGATTAAGAAAGAAAAGAAAAATTTACAACGAAAGAATGGAAAAATTTAAATCTTGGATGATTGCATCTGATATTCGTGACAATACAGGTAAAATGTTTAACGACAAAAGATCTGCAATGGGTATTGTAATGGAATCGAGCGACGACTACGAAATTGTAACGGAAGAGGTGGAAACAGAACTTTCGGTGAATACAGAAACACTTGTGTAAATGTAAATAGTAAATAAGATAGAGATGCGATTAAAATGTACGATTGTTGTATTTTAAAAAAATAATGTGTAGTTGTACGAGAAAATTCAAAAGAGATAAGCTCGATAAGAAAGGGATTTTTTTGTTTAATTGTATTTGATATATTTTGATTGTAGAACAGCTTAGTACACGAACTGTGGAACTGTTGAATTCTTCCAGAATGAAGAACGAGTGGCAATGATGTCCGAGCATCGATTTTCCTTTTTTTTTAATTGTATTTGATATATTTTGATTGTAGAACAGCTTAGTACACAAACTGTTGAATTCTTCCAGAATGAAGAACGAGTGGCAATGATGTTCGAGCATCGATTGGTTTTGTTAAAAAATTGACATTTTTGTGGGTT
>MDTF01013632.1_pt1 | contig 14274 bp, 13 predicted proteins | sample 811191 | NCBI WGS metagenome assembly MDTF01 (sample SAMN05326649, study PRJNA326480) | marine metagenome | isolation source: seawater | place: Southern Ocean | collected 2011
CATCATTGATGACTTCGGTTTAAAGCCTCTCAAATCCCCTCAGGATGAAGACTTACACGACTTAATCGATGAACGATATGAACAAAAATCAACGATCATTACCAGTAACCTGGACTTCAGCGAATGGGGGCAAGCCTTCCCAAATAAACTACTTGGTGCTGCCACGCTCGATCGACTCAGACACAATGCTTATCGACTGATTCTGGAGGGCGAAAGCTATCGAAAATTACGTGAGCACAGTGATCAGACTGGACGAGGAGGAAAAAGCGAGAAATAATCCCCCCTGTTTGAGGGCGAAAATGACGGTTTTAAGTGGCTCCATTAGTCCGCAAATGGGTGGCGCCATTAGGGTGCCAATCGACAACTCGACACGGTAGAGTTTCTGGATGTGGTTCAGTGCCCAGTCGGCTTTGCCACTGCCTTTACTGCCAGCGCCTTTTTTCGCTTCCATAAACTTCCGTCTCGCATGAGCCCAGCAACCGACTAAGGTGGCCTGCGTTTGTTCGTAGCCCTGATAGCCATCCACTTGCAGATAACCATCATAACCGTCGAGGAAGTCCACGGCACATCGCCCGGCACGGCTATTGTGATAATCGTACAGCACGATGTTGGGTATCACCGAGCCGGTGATGGTCGCTTGCGGTGAGTCCGCTCCGGTTGCATAGAGCCACATGTAACTGGTCGCTTTGTCAGAATCGACAACCTTCAGCGATGTTTCATCCGCCTGGATAACCGGTTGTCGTAGCAGATGTTGATGAAGTTGGTCATAAAGCGGCTTAAATAACTCAGCGCAGCGGATTATCCAGTCTGCCATGGTCTTACGGCTGAGTTCGATGCCGTGCTGCTTGAACATAGCTTCCTGCCGGTAGAGTGGCAGACCATATTGATATTTACTGGTGATTATCTGACTTAACAGGCTTGGCGTTGCATAGCCTTTGGGGATGACGCTATGTGGTACAGGCGCTTGTTTGACCGTATTGCTGATACCCTCTTTTTCGCAAGTACGGCACGCATACTTCGGACGTACATGCTCAATCACTTTGACCTGAGCTGGAATGAACTGTAACTTCTCAGACTTATCTTCGCCGATGCAGTGCAGCGTGCCAGCGCAGCAATCACAGACTTTGTCTTCATCAGGGATATCGTGGACGATGACTTCACGCGGCAAGTCTTCAGGCAGTGGTTTACGCTTAGGTTTATTGAGTGTATAGCTGATGGTTTCCTGCTCCGTCGTTTCAACATCGGCAGCCAGTTCTTCCGCCTCATTAAACAGTTCACCCTGACCAGGGTGGCCCTCGGTGCTTTTGCCAAACTGTTTTTGCTATGCAATGCGGAACTGCTCTTCCAGGTATTGATACCGGTTATTCAGTTCCTGGAGCTGTTGCTCCAGCTCAGCGATGCGGCGTTGATAATCTTCTTCGTTCATAAGACTATTATCGCCGATTAAGGTACTGATTACCTGATGTTAATCAGACTATTTCGCGATCGATAATTGCTGCTTATGATCACCGGTTATAAGCCGGAAGCCGTATAGTTCAACGGCGAGTGTCCTATCACATCAAAACCCGACAACAACCACTGCAACTGCTGCTCACTCAGGTGCATGTACTGTAGTTCAGAGTCTGACTGCCATTTGAAGCGATGCTTTTCCAGGCGTTTATACCACAGGGCAAAGCCGGTTTTATCCCAGTACAGCACCTTCAATTTATCCCGCTTTTTATTACAGAAGACAAACAGCGCATCCCGGAACGGGTTCAATTCCATCTGCTGTTCTACCACGACAATTAGGCCGTTAATGGATTTACGGAAGTCGACATTCCCCAGATAAAGATAAATGTCAGAAGGCTCGACGAACATCCTCATTCGTTCAGCGCCTTCATCAGGCTGGCCAGCCACTGTGAGCTGACATTGGCTGGTAACCGCAATGTCGAAGCCGCGCATTCCAGCGAAAGGGTCTGCGTGTCATCTTCAATACGGGATTCAAACGTGGTGACTTCGCGCTTGACGTGAACAAACTTATTGCTGGTTCGCTGAAGCCGGATATCACTGCGTCTGGCGTAAAAAGTCTGAATGTATATCTGATGCTGCCGGCAAAATTCCACCGCTGATAATCCGCTTTTTCCTGACGTTCGAAAAGTGCCAGCCAGGTATTTACGTCTCGTCGTTGATATCGCATGCGTGTTCTCCTTAGTAAAAGAACACCATGCCGGAGCTATTTCAGAATTTGAATGTGGGGATCACCGGACGCTTACGGTAAAATTTACGGAAAATGGATTCCCGAAGACAACCCAGATTACGTAAAAAACTTGGCTGAGAAACTAGGCCAAACTTATTAAGTGAGAGGATGTTAATAAGCTCTATTAATTAATAGAGCTTTTTTTGTATCTGGAGACCTTTTGGCCCCTATTTGGCCCCATCGATTTTCATGCAGCCAGAGACCACTAAATACGAGGGCTGTAGCTTAAAACGGCATTTTCATGCCTGGAGGCAGTGGCATGCCACCGGTGACGTCAGACATTTTCTCTTTTGACGTTTCGGCAACGCGGCGCGCGGCATCGTTAAATGCTGCAGCAACCAGATCTTCCACCATGTCTTTATCGTCTTCCATTAACGACTCATCAATCTCTACACGGCGTACGTTGTGGTTACAGGTCATGGTGACTTTTACCATGCCCGCGCCTGATTCACCCACCACTTCAAGATTGGCCAGTTCTTCCTGGGTTTTCTGCATGCGCTCCTGCATTTGCTGCGCCTGCTTCATGATGTTGCCCATTCCGCCTTTGAACATAATAGTATCTCTCTAATAGAAAAAATTGATAAGTTGCGACATCGCTACTCAGCGAGGCTGAATACTGTCTTCCAGTACCTCAGCATTGAACGCCCCCACCACAGAGCGGATCACGTCATCAGACTGAATAACTTGTCGGGCATGACGTTGTCGCATTGTATTAATTTGCTGTTGAATCTGAAAAGGTGTATCGGTGACCTCTGCAAACTCTAACTGCACAGTTACCGGCGATTGTAGCACTTCTGACATGGCAGTCGACAACTGTGAAGCGGTAGTTTCATTAACCAGATGCTCCTGCGCCGGATCGAGCCTGAGCAATACCTTATCTTCAGTGCGTTCAAACAATGAGTGTAAAGCAACCTGCTTGAGTAATCCCGCAATAGGCATGGCCTCAATCAGCGAGCTCCATTTATCGATTTGACTGGCAGCAAGCAGCTTATCGCCGTTTTCAAGATAAGCAGGTAAATCACTGTACGTATCAAATGATAAGTTGGCAGCCTGATTTGGATCGAAGGTCGCCGACTCCTCTGCCACAGGTTGCGACGAGTTATTAATGCTATCGATTCGCTCAAACCCGGTATCAGCGTTGGTATTGCTAACCTGAGCTTCATTGACCGGCTCAGCATTTTGACCTGGTTCATCAGCCATACCCTGACTGTTTTCTAACACCCAGGGTGGCGGCGAGTCAGCCTCTGCTTCCTGATGCTCATGAGGCTCATTCTGAGGCGCTACATTAGCATTATTGGGCGTTGGCTGAGTTGTTTTAGTTGCCTCACTGTGAGGCTGTGATTCATCATTATGTGCGGCCTTGGCTACCAGCGAAGGTTTAAACTCGCGGCTAGTCGTTGCCGGCTTTTTTGCAGCTTCAGCTTTGTCCTCCGCAGCCTGCTGTTTGAGTCGTTGACGCAACGCCAGCATGGCAGCGGTATACGACACCGTAGCCTGCTCTTCCTGAGCAGGTGCTTCAGGCTGCGGTTCCGCAGGTTCTTGATAAGCAGGCGGAGAGTCTGCTGGCGGCGGCATGTGCTCATCCGGTGGATTATTGTGGTACTGCTGGTACGCGTCGTAATCCTGCGGCGGCTGCTCATAATGCGGTGGTTGTGATGACGGCTGCGTTAACGCTTCGCTTTGCTGACGAAAATCTTCCGCTTCATCCATCAGCTGCTCTGCCTCAGAGGTAAGCTGTTGTGATTCATCGGATGCTTCGGTCTGGACGGCCGGTTCAGCATTTTGTTCTGCCGTCTCAGCTACTGTGTCAGCCTGTTTTTCTGCTTGTGCTGAGGGCGCAGAGGCTGCCTGATAACCTGCATCGGGTACTGTTCGTGCCGGCGCTTGCTGAATAACGGTTTCCCGCTCGCCAACCGGCTCTACCGGGGCAAAGGTCATCATGCGCAGTAAAGTCATTTCAAACGCGCTGCGCGCATCGTTGGCAAAGGGTAAGTCTTTACGGCCCTGCAAAGCAATCTGATACAGCAACTGGACTTGCTCCGGCGCAAAATGCCGGGCCAGCTGATAAATAGCTTTGGCAGTGTTGGTCTCCAGCTTACACGCTTCTGGTACCCACTGAGTAAGTGCTATCTGATGTAGCAGGCTGGCCAGTTCTGCCAGCACAATACTGTAATCAGGCGCGAGTACGTCAATTTCTGCAGCCTGATGAAGTACTTCAGCGGCATCCTTTTTACCAATCGCAAACAGGATTTTCAGCAATTGCTGGCGATCCATCAGGCCGAGCATATCAGTTACTATGCTGCCGGATACCTGATTATTGCCTTGCGCTATCGCCTGGTCGGTCAGACTCAGGGCGTCACGCATACTCCCCTGGGCGGCTTTAGCCAATAATCCCAGCGCAGACTCTTCAAAGGCGATCTGTTCCTGCTGCAATATGTGCTGTAGTTGCTGACCAATCTGATCCCGGGACAAGGCCTTGAGATTAAACTGCAAACAACGAGACAAAATCGTGATGGGTAATTTTTGCGGATCCGTGGTGGCCAGCAAAAACTTAACGTGAGGCGGTGGCTCTTCCAAAGTTTTCAGCAAAGCATTAAAGCTGTGCTTGGACAGCATATGCACTTCGTCTATCAGGTAAACCTTGTAGCGCCCGCGGGTTGGCTTGTACTGGACGTTGTCCAGCAGCTCACGGGTATCTTCAACTTTTGTGCGAGAGGCAGCATCGATTTCAAGCAGATCAACATAGTTACCCTGCTCTATCTCGACACAGGTACTGCACTGACCGCAAGGGTTAGCACTTTGCCCCTGTTCGCAGTTAAGGCTTTTCGAGAATATCCGCGCGATTGTGGTTTTACCTACCCCACGCGTTCCTGTAAACAGGTAAGCATGATGCAAGCGATCGTTATCCAACGCATTGCTGATCGCCGCAACAACGTGCTCCTGGCCAACCAGTTCAGCAAATCTGCCCGGCCGCCATTTTCTTGCCAGTACCTGATATGCCACCGTTAGCTGTCCTTATTCGCCATCAAATTCACAAATACAATAAGGTTCCAGCCCCAACGCTTCAAGCTTTTGGTAGCCGTTTAATGCCGGCAAACCGATCACGAAACCAGCATGCTCTACCACACCACCCAGGTTACGAATAAGCTTAGCTGTAGCAGAAATAGTGCCGCCGGTGGCTAACAGATCGTCGATCAAAAGCACCTTATCGCCGGGGTTGATAGCATCCCGGTGGATTTCCAGGGTGTCTTTGCCGTATTCGAGCTCGTAGCTTTCGCTGAGTACGTCGCGGGGCAGCTTGTTAGGTTTACGTACCGGGATAAAACCGACTCCCAGCTCAAGCGCCAAAGGAGCGCCAAATAAAAAGCCGCGGGCTTCAGTGCCTGCCACTTTATTAAATCCATAAGGTCGGTATTTGTCGAGCAGCATAGAGATACACTGGCTAAACGCCTCGTAATCTTCTAATACGCTGGTCACATCACGGAATTCAATGCCGGGCTTTGGATAGTCCGGCACTGTTTTTACAACTGATTTTATATAATCTGCACTCATGCCTGTCCTTTATAATTTTTTTTTTAGCATGAATTTATTTGATCAGGTATGTAAAGATACCTGCTAGCGTAGGAAGCAATGGAAACGCGACTAACGCAACCACAATTGCCAGAAAATACCACCAGTTAAACACTTCTTTAAAATCTTCGTTACCAGCCATGAAAATTCTCAAATTTAATTAAGCTAAAAAAGGGGGGTAAATGGTAATCGAAAGCGGTCTGAATTGACAGTGCAAATATGACGCCCAATGAAAAACCGGACATTCATTTTATCTATATACCGTTAGGATCCGCCGGGATAACAGCGCCACAGGATAACCACTGGGTCAGCAACGGTTTCAGCCCCTGATGCAGTGTCTCAACAGAAAACTGTAGGGCCTGTTGGTGGATGGCTGCCACCAACGAGTCAAAACTATGGGCCTCATTACTGAGTAATTGCAATGCCAGCGCAGACAGTGCCGTAATATGCTGAAACTGCACCTGATGCTGCTCGTCACGATAGAGCAGATAGTAATGCATCGAATCGGCAGATTCGGGCCTGAAATCGGGGCTTATCTGATGCACAGGGTAGTGATAAGCAGCCAGCTCTGTTAATGGTGAGGCGGAGAACTGCGAAGGTATACCACCCTGCTGCCAATAATTTACCGGTTGCTCAGCTTCCCTGACTGACAACGCCAGCTCAAGCCATTCATAATGCGCGAGCTCCGCCATAAAGGGCGGATCACTTTTAACCGGCTGATATTCATTACTGAGGTATTCAACGAACTCTTTACTAATGTGGATAAAATAAGGAGAGGAGCACTGGTGATCGATGAAAAAGCGTCGTATCAGCGCCTGCCACTGCTCTTCAGCATACAGGCTGTGTAACACCGGAAAGCCGTTTTGGATAAATCCCAAAACATTATTGAAAAACAACGAGCGATAAATTTCCATTCTGCGTTGGGTTTCTGCCGACTCGTTTGTTGAGTTTTGTGGCGCCCGGATGCTATTGGCGAATGATTGTAACTGCACCTGTAATGTCATTAGGCTACGCCCTGCTGCTCAGCGCCAACCGCCTGCTGGATTTGTTTGATGCGCTGTACCTCATCAAGCAACACTTCTAATGCCGGGATGTTAAAATCACGTTCCAGTAACGTTGGGAACACATGGTGCTTGCGGTAACTGTGCGCCAATAAATTCCAGACCGGCTCAATGACGTCGCTGCCATGGGTATCGACCCGGAGATCTTCTGCTTCTTCATAATGGCCGGCAATATGCCCATAAACTATGCGTTCTGACGGCAGACCATCAATAAACGTGTAGGGATCGTACCGGTGATTAATCGAGTTTACATACACGTTATTGACGTCGAGCAACATTTTACAGTTGGCTTCAGACAACACTGCATTGATAAACTCGAGCTCTGTGAGTTGCTGGTTAGGCGCAATATAATAAGACACGTTTTCCAGTACCAAAGGGCGCTCAAGAATGTCCTGAACCACTTTTACCCGCTCGGCAATATAGCTTACCGCTTCTTCAGTAAACGGTATCGGCATCAGATCGTATAAATGGCCGTCGGCCGAGCAATAACTTAAATGCTCACTGTACAATTCGATGTTATAGCGATCGAGAAAGTGCTTAAGCTCTTGCAAAAATCGGTGATCCAGGGGATCCGGACCACCAATAGACAAGGATAATCCATGGGTAGTGAACACGGCCTGCTGCACGCAACGATTAAAATCCTCGCGGTACTTGCCGCCCAGCGGGATCCAGTTTTCAGGTGCTACTTCCCAAAAATCCACATTTCCGGGAAGAACAGGCAGCACATCATCCAACATTTCCCTGCGTAGGCCCAGACCAGCACCCTGTAACTTAACAGCCATGAATTACTCCAGAGATGACTGGCTTAAGCGGCACCACCGCATTTGCCTTCACCACATTTACCTTCTTTCTTGGCTTTTTTGTCGCCACCGCATTTGCCTTCGCCACATTTGCCTTCTTTGTTGGCTTTCATGCTTTCGCCGCATTTACCTTCACCACACTTACCTTCTTTGTGGGCTTTCTTGCTTTCGCCGCATTTACCTTCACCACACTTACCTTCTTTGCTGGCTTTCTTGCTTTCGCCGCATTTACCTTCACCACACTTACCTTCCGGCGCAACCTGCATGTAGCCAGACTCTAACTGTTGAGCACCAAACGGATTAACCGTATCGGCCATCGCCATAGACGACATGGAGGTTAAAACTACTGCACCCAGCGCGCTTGCAATACCGTTTTTGTTTACTTGTTTCATTGTCTTGTTCCTATCGGGTCAAATAATTGTTATCTCTTTCACTATAGACCGGAGGCTATAAAATTTTATTTCGTTTATCTAAAAAAAAACCACTTATACATCGTAAGTGGTCTTTGTTACTTGCACAATATATTTATCAGTCTGCTTTATAACCAATCCTGAATCCACCCCAGTGACGATTATTAACAAAAATAGGGGCTGACAGATCATGCATAACCTCGCCGGTATCCCGCTTATAAGTTTGCAATAGGAAACTCTCCGTATTACTGCCACAACGTGAACCGGTGTAATCATTAAAGATACGTTTGGTGCGACTCTTAGCAAGGTCTGTTTCATAATTGCCTGTCATTTTATGACTAAACTTTTTATTATGCGTGGGGAAATAGCCGTTCATATCCACCGCGCCGGCGTAAATAATAAAGTCGTTTTGCTCCAGAATTGGTTCTTGCAACACGGGAAGCTCGGCATCGGTGAATTTGTCGAAGCCGGTAGTGAACTTCTGCGGATTAGTATTGGGCACCGGTTGGTAATTAAAGTCAAATAATGCCTGCTGTGACAGTCGCCCTTGCTCAATGGCCTGTTCAAACAACCTGCCGATACGCTGTGCGGATTCCTGGGCAATGCGCTGCACTCTGGCATTGCGGTTATGCAAATCGAAAACCTGCAACTGGCGGAAAATATCCTCGGTCTGGTGACTCAACGCCAGTACCTTCTCTGACACTTCCCCTAGCTCAGCTTCCAGGTGACGGGTATTTTCATGTAACTGCATTGCATTGGCACTGATACCGCGATTGGCCTCACCATGTTCATCCACGGTGTCTTTCATTACCGTCATAGATTTAGCAGCGGCGCTTGAGGCTTCGCTGGCGGCTTTAATTAAATCAGATGACTCAGTGATCATCTGGCTCATTTCATCACCGGCATTCGCTACCTTTTCAATGGCCATTACAGAATTCTGGCTACAATGATTGATTTCACTGAGCACTTCATCAATTCCCTGCGTCGCGTCAGTGGTTTTCTTGGCTAAGTCACGCACTTCGTCGGCCACTACCGCAAAGCCCCGGCCCTGTTCTCCGGCACGCGCAGCTTCGATAGCGGCATTAAGCGCCAGCATATTGGTCTGGTCGGCAAGCTGATTGATGGTAGTGGTAATACTTCCGATGGATTCTGCACTACTGCGTAGTGTCTGAAGCATAGCCTTTGAGTCATTAATCTGACTAATTAGCGTGGCTTGTTGGTCGAGGAGATTATTAAGTAACTGGCGACTACGCTGCGTCATTTCGTCAGAAGTCTGTATCTTATCTTCTGCCATTACGGCATGTTCAACAAGTTGCTGGTTACCGGATTCGATATTTTCAATACGCTGAGCAATCTCTTTGATACTGTCGACCTGCTGGTTGAACATTGAGGTTAGCTTATCTAAAAAGTGCGAAACACTTGCACCACCGATAGCAATCCGGCTGGCCGACTGACTTATCATTTCACCTTTCTGAGAAAACTCATTAACTGACTGGGGCGTATCTTCCTGAACCCCATCCTGTTTCTGTGAAGCAACGTAGGTAAATCCACACGACAACAAGCCGACAACAAAAGCAACAACGCCTAATGATAACTGGAAAAACCCGAGCGCGAGACTACCGATACAGATTATAACAAACTGACTGATTGTAATTTTCACAGCGATTGACTTCTTAATGTATTGTTATAACAAACCGATAACAACTATAGCTTATGTTTTTGAAAGTTACTGTGAATTATAGACAAAAGTATGAAGCAAACAGTCGTAATGTATAAGAAATTACTGGCGTTATTTGATACTGAGTTTAGTGTTTACTGTGGCGCTCTTATGTACTCCTCAGTTGTGGAAAGGATATGTCGAATAAGTACTTTGTACTTTCAGAGATGACGGGGCTCTATTTTATTCGCGCTGTGAACAGTGCGCTTTTGAACTCTACGGTTCGACGAAGGGGGTCCCGGTCTTCGCTAAGCGAAACCGATGTATGGACTCCTCCCCCCGAGGGAGGTAAGTTATTTCTTGCACAAATAAACAGGAGTCCATACATGTATCAAGATAACGTAATTGCCCTGGATTTAGCAAAGAATGTTATTCAGGTTTGTATTTTAGATAAGCAAAACCAGATTAAATCGAATCGAGAGTTACGCCGTCAGCAGGTGCTTGGCTGGTTAGCCAAACAATCCCCTTCTGTTGTTGCCATGGAGGCCTGCGGCAGTGCTCATTACTGGGCGAAGCAGGCGCGGGCACTGGGCCATCAGCCTGTGTTGTTATCAGCCCGCTTCGTGAAAAAGTTTGTTGAGGGTCATAAAACCGATAAAAATGATGCGGTAGCGATTGGCATTGCGGTACGACAACCTAGCGTAAAACCGGTGGCCATAAAAAGTAATGACCAGTTGGCACTGCAAGCACTCGAGAAAATGCGTCAGCACTATCAGGATGTGGCGATTGCCACCAGTAACATGGTTCGTGCCATCGTGTATGAGTTTGGCATGGTGATACCACAAGGAGAGAAAGCCTTCCGGGAACGTATCCCCGATATTCTGGAAGATGCTGAGAATGGTTTACCGATGATGCTTCGAGTGCCGCTTCATCAACAATATCAGTTCTGGATAAGTTTAAAGCAACAAGTCAGGGAGGCTGAAAAGCAGCTCCGCGCTCAACTAAAAACACATGAGCAATGTAACGAATTACAGAAGCTCGATGGCGTGGGGCCGGTCAATGCCCTGAACCTCTATCTCGCACTCGGGACGCGCGGTGAAGCCTTCAAGAACGGCCGTGAGGCAGCCGCCTGTATTGGCCTGACACCCAAACAACATAGTAGCGGAGGAAAAGTCGTGATGCTGGGTATCAGTCAGCGCATTGCCAAAAAGCAACTCAGGGCCAACCTTATTCAGGGCGCCCTGGCCAAAATAAAAGTCGTCGCCAAACGTCCACCGAAAAATACCCGCGAAGTCTGGATGAAGCAATTAATTGAACGGCGAGGATTACGGCGAGCCGCCGTGGCATTAGCCAATAAAACCGTCAGGATGGCCTGGGCCATGGTGCACTACCAACAGCGCTATCAAGCCCCTGAGTCTGTAGCAAGTTAACCAGGTTCTGCAATACCAGTAATGCGACGTTAATCAGGTCAGACCGTCCCCCAAGCGCCTGTTCATCCCGGCGGTTGGAAAAACCTTGAAGCCGTAAAAGGCATGGGGGAGCGAGCACATCAATGGACAAGGCTAGCTACCTGTTAAGAGTCCGAATATACGCACGCATCTCACACCTGACAGCATCGCAAAATAGGTATTGCATGACAAGAGGAGTCCATATACGGGATGACGGTTCTTTCTTTTGTTAGCGCTGTAAACAGTGCGCTTTTGAACTCTACGGTTACACGATGGGGGTCCCGGTCTTCGCTAAGCGAAACCGGGATGACATTCTCTCTTTTATTGAATTATGCAAGCTCTCACATGGGGGTGAAGTCAGACCGTTATGCCAGTGGCATAACGCAGCTGGCTGAACGCGAGCCATGGATAGCGAGCTGGATGCCCGCTACAGGGACGTATCACTAAAGGACGCTGTTCGAAGAGTATTAATGGATATGACCCTCGATGGTTGGGTCTTCATCAGAGTAGCACGCCAGTGCCTTTCTAAGATAAAGGGCTATCCCTATGAAGTTGATAGTAAGCGTCCGGTAATCCCCACATTTAAATAATGAAATAGCTACGGCATGGTGTCCTTTTCAAAAGGAGTACATCATGCGACACCCTCAACGAAGCCGGCAAGAATGGCGACAATTATTCACACAGCAACAACAGAGTGGCCTGTCGGCCGTCGAATTCTGCCGACAACACCATATCAATATCCAAACCTTTTATGCCCGGCGCAGTGATATACGTTTGCAACAAACTCAAAGCAAGTTTGTTCAAGTGAAACACGAAGTCACCACGGTTGAATCCCAGGAGTTTACTGCGACTGAACAGATAACGCTGGATTATGGCGTGGGACAACTCAGTTTACCCATTACCGTACAACCGCATTGGTTAGCGGCGTTGATGAAGGCGCTTCGCGAATGAGGATGTTCGTAGAGCCTTCTGACATTTATCTTTATCTGGATAATGTCGACTTCCGAAAATCCATCAACGGCCTGATTGTCGTGGTGGAACAGCAAATGGAATTAAATCCGTTCCGGGATGCGCTGTTTGTCTTCTGTAATAAAAAGCGGGATAAACTGAAGGTGCTGTACTGGGATAAAACCGGCTTTGCCCTGTGGTATAAACGCCTGGAGAAGCATCGCTTCAAATGGCCTTCAGACTCTGAATTACAGCACATGCACCTAAGTGAGCAACAGTTGCAGTGGTTGTTGTCAGGCTTTGATGTGATAGGACACTCGCCGTTGAATTACACAGCTTCCGGCTTATAACCTGTGATCATAACCAGCGATTATCGATCACGAAATAGTCTTAATAATGTCGGGTAATCAGTAGGTTATTGCATGATAATAACGTCATGAATATTGATATCGAGAATTTACCAGACGACCCGGCGACATTGAAAAAAATGTTGTCGCAGGTGATGGCGCGTTATCAATATCTCGAAGAGCAGTTCCGCATCGCACAGCAAAAACAGTTTGGTAAAAGCGCCGAAGGCCATCCAGGTCAAGGTGAACTCTTTAATGAGGCGGAAGAGCTGGCTGCTGAGGATACGCAGGCAGAGCAGGAAACCATCAGTTACACACGCAATAAGCCGAAGCGCAAACCGTTGCCTGAGGACTTGCCGCGTGAAGTCATCATTCACGATATCCCTGATGAAGAAAAAGTCTGTGACTGCTGCACCAGTGAACTACACTGCATCGGTGAAGATAAGTCTGAGAAGTTACAGTTTATCCCTGCTCAGGTGAAAGTGATTGAGCATGTACGGCCGAAGTATGCGTGCCGCACCTGCGAAAAAGATGGCATCAGCAACACGGTCAAACAAGCGCCGGTACCACGCAGTGTTATACCCAAAGGTTACGCAACGCCGAGCCTGTTAAGTCAGATAATCACCAGTAAATACCAATATGGCCTGCCATTGTACCGGCAGGAAGCCATGTTCAAACAACACGGTATCGAACTTAGCCGTAAAACCATGGCAGACTGGATAATCCGCTGTGCTGAATTATTTAAACCACTCTATGACCAGCTTCATCAATATCTGCTACAACAACCGGTTATCCAGGCGGATGAAACCACATTGAAGGTGGTCGATGCGGATAAATCGACAAGCTATATGTGGTTGTATGCCACGGGGGCAGATTCGCCAGAAGGAAAGATACCGGATACGGCTATCCCGAACATCGTGCTGTACGACTACCACAATAGTCGGGCCGGGCAATGTGCCGTGGACTTCCTTGGCGGTTACAAAGGTTATTTGCAAGTGGATGGCTATCAGGGCTACGAACAAACACAGGCTACCTTAGTGGGGTGCTGGGCCCATGCGAGACGCAAGTTTATGGAGGCGAAAAAAGGCGCAGGCAGTAAAGGCAGTGGCAAAGCCGACTGGGCGCTGAACCACATCCAAAAGCTCTACCGGATAGAAACGCAGCTAAAAGATAGCTCATCAGAAAAACGCTATGCCATACGACAGGAAAAGAGTCTGCCGTTACTGAACCAACTGCATACCTGGCTAACCAAATCCGTTCAACAAGTGCTGCCGAAAACCAAACTGGGGGAAGCGATACAGTATTGCCTGAACCAATGGCACAAACTGGAACGTTACACATTAAATGGTCAGCTTAGCATTGATAACAACCGTGCAGAGCGAGCCATCAAGCCGTTCGTCATCGGCAGGAAAAACTGGCTGTTCAGCCAGACTGCTACCGGCGCAAACGCCAGTGCTATCCTCTACGCCATCATCGAAACAGCAAAGGCTAACGACCTCAACGTCTTTGAGTATGTCATGGACTGCCTGGAGCAGCTCAGCAAACCCGAAACCGATATCGAGCAGCTACTGCCATGGGAGTTAGCTAAGCGCTAGGTGGAATTGCCGGACGCTTACAGTTGATAGCGGTGATGACACTTTATTAAACGCCAGATGCAAAAAAGGGCTACCCAAATGGATAGCCCTTTTTCTTAGAATGGGAGCCTGGCGGTGTTCTACTCTCACATGGGGAGACCCCACACTACCATCGACGCTAACGTGTTTCACTTCTGAGTTCGGAATGGATTCAGGTGGGACC
>MDTF01011993.1_pt1 | contig 14272 bp, 22 predicted proteins | sample 811191 | NCBI WGS metagenome assembly MDTF01 (sample SAMN05326649, study PRJNA326480) | marine metagenome | isolation source: seawater | place: Southern Ocean | collected 2011
TCGTCCTGCTCCGCCACGTCGTGCGGCTCCATCTTGCGGAGCTTGAGCACCTGGCGCATCACCTTGGTGTCGAAGCCGTTGCCCTTGGCTTCGGCGAAGATCTCGCGGATGTTCGCGGCGATGCCGGCCTTCTCTTCCTCCAGCCGCTCGATCCGCTCGATATACGAGCGCAGCACGTCGCCCGCGATGCCGCCGGCCTTGGCGGCAGGGGTGATGGTGTTGGTCATGGTGTCGATCCTTTCCTGACGCCGGCCGGAAGGCCGGCGACGTAGCGGCGGGCGCGATCCAGGGCGCCGGCCAGTGTGACGGGCCGGTAGTCGGCGCGGATGTGCGCGAGGGCGCGGAACTCGATCCGGATGCGGACGCGCCAGTCGTTGTGATCCCTGGCGGCTTCGGTGCAGAGCCCCGGAGCTGCCGCCAGACGTTCCGCGCCCGGCTGGTCGAGCGCCGGCAGGGACAGCGTGGCGATGATCGAGACCACGTCGGCGCGGTCGGAACGATGCTGGACGATCAGCCGTCCGGAGCGGTAGACCAGCCGCCGGCGCAATCAATCAGATGCCGGATGGTGTGCGTAGGTCGCGCGGCCGTCGGGGTGGTTGGCAGTCAGGGTGCTGGGATCGGTGTCCCATGCATTGACGTGATCGGCCCCAGAGTGGTTTGCCGCGTGCCACTCGATGACTTCCTGCGCAGGCGTTGCCTGCGCGGTACCCGCGATGCCGCCGACCTCGGTCATGATGGCCTCTCCTCTTTGTGACGTGATTTAGCTCAGGGTCGCCGGCGGCGCGGCGTTACCCGCTCCACCGACGGCCGGACGTCGTCCACGCCCTGCAGAAGCAGTTCCGCGGCATGTCGCCGTGCCGCCGCGGCCGGGTCAATCCACCGGCCGTCGGCATCTGGCGCCGGCACAGAGACGACATCAACGCCGTCCCTCGCCCCCCAGGCGACCGGCACGTCGATGAAGACACCCACAGCGCCGAATCCCTCCTGGTCGACGATTCCGTTCAGCCACGCGAGCGGCTCCCGGAGACTGCCCAGGTTGACCTGGTTCCAGCGCATCCGCCCTTCTCGCCAGATCCTCACCAGATCGACGTTAACCAGGCAATCCAGGTGCTTCATGACCGCGAACCGCGTAACGTCGAAACATTCCGCCAGATCGCATGTGCGAAGCGGGCCTCGCTCGATGAGCAATTCGATGATGCGCCGACGGGTCGGATCCGACAGCGCTGACCAGATGTCATGACGCTCCATTATTCATCCTTCTCATTGTCTTCGAGGACACGATCACTCGATCGTGCATGCTCGGAGCTGTGATCAGTCCCCTCGCGGGACGCACGGTCCTCCACAAGGGCCCAGAACCTGGCCTTGAACGCTTCGACAAGACCCGTTACCGCCCCCGTCATGGCCAGTAAATCCCGGCCTTAATGCGTGCGTCAGTGGCGGTCATCAGCTGCTCATGGGCCGCTTTGACCTGCTCAATGTCTGGACCCATGCACGCGTCCATATAGGCCATCCCCAAATGGGGCACCTGTGCGTGGTACAGCCACTCCCGCCGATATGGCGCCTCGGGAATGACCTCTGCCAGCCGACGGTCAATGTCGACGATCAGCCGGGCCCGTTCCTCGGCGACAGGGTCGTCGAAGATTTGCGGGTAACGCCGCATTTCGTCGAAGCGCCTGCGAGGCAGGCCCAGAAGCTTAGCCTGTATGGGCCTGGTTATGGCCCAAGCCTCGACCACGGCCATGTAAGACGCCACGGTTCTCGCATCCATGAGACTACCCCCGAAGCGCGGACACACTCCCGCGATCACCGCCACGACGAACTGGCGGCTTTGACGTGTCGATATTCTGTGGATTGTGGAGGATGCCGACTGTTCTTGCCCTCATCTCCACTCCTTTATTATCTCTCATGTTACTCAACGATCAAAATGCTTTCTCAATATTTATTATTCAGATTGACGTTCATTTTGAATTATTCAGAATGGACATCTGATCTTTTTAATGTCATTCCTCCCCCTGGTTCAGGTAAGGTATTCTTGTGTCTGAAACTATACCTAGTAGGTCTTAACAAATGGTCGACCTGATCGTATTCATCTCTACTTTACTTATCTGGTACATGGCTGCATGCATCCCTCTGGTCATACATGAGTTTGGTCATTATTCCGCCGCACGCCACTGTCTATGGCCTGTGTCACATGTGGTTATCGGTAGTGGCCCTCATCTGTTCAGCATTCGTCTTCCGGCGCATGCACCATGGCATGTTCGCTTATTTCCTATTCGTGCCGCAGTGTTTGTGCCAATGGCCGCCATTCGCTCCGGGACGATTTGGCAGCAAGTCAGATATTTCTCTGCCGGGAGCCTATACAACATCGGATCCAGTCTTCTTTTGTTTTCCGCATCCATTGCCCTCACATCTAAGGGTACTGAATCTATCGCCGCAGACATGTTGCGCTCGATATTTACTGACAACTATCTTCGCATTATGATGGCCAGCTTTGGCGATCAGTATTTTCCGAAATTCCTATGGCTTGCGGGGCTCATTTCTTTCTGCATCGGCGCGATCAATCTCTTGCCTGTCGGACCACTGGATGGGATGCAGGTGGTCCTCAGTCTGATTGAACGACTACGCAAGCGCGCCCTGTCGCAGCGTGCTCGGATCTCTCTGCAGATCGCATCCCTGGCTGCGGCAGGGATCATTGGGTTCTTTTTCGTCTGAACTTGAAGGTCGCGAACATCCGACCGCTACTTTATAATGTTGAATCAATGGGTTGTGAGCGAGGATGCACCAAATGTCGCTCCATATGATCTATGAGATCAAAGGTACCCGCTGTGATCCTGCGGAGGCAGGATCACAGCGCCAGCTCGAAAGCGCCTATCGCGCGTCGATCCGCCCTGCCTGCCTTTGTTGTTCCGCCAAGCCACCGATGTATGTCGCTCGGCATGGAGGGCAGTTCATTGTGAAGCGCATGCCAGGGACTGGTGCTCTGCACGCCCCGCATTGCCCCGCCTACGCCCCTCCCGTTGAGCTATCAGGCCGAGGCAGGGCGGCTGCCGCGATTAAGGTGGTGTCGACTGACCTCGTCATACGCCTCGCCGTCCCCCTGACGGCGAATACCTCTCAGGACCGTAGCAACGACGTTCCTCCGACCAACAAGGCGACCGCCGGCGATGCCGTCATAGGCAACCCGGCGACACCATCGCGGCTATCGCTCCTCGGGCTCCTTCATCTGCTCTGGGATGAAGCCAGCCTCAATGTCTGGTCGCCAGGCATGACAGGAAAGCGGCGCTGGTCGGTAGTGCGGCACAGATTGATGGAAGCTGCACAAGACGTGCGTGTGGGGCGGAGACGGCTGCGGGACCACCTCTTCGTGCCACCGCAATGGCGGGAGCACTCCCCTCAGGAAGCCTGTGAAAGCCTGCGGCAACGCTTCCTGGCACAGGACATGAATACTGGCCAAATGAGCCAGCAGATCATCATAGGAGAGATGAAAACATGCACCGCCACGTCACAGGGCGGATGCATAGTGATTAAGCATCTGCCGGGTCTACACCTGCAGCTATCCCGGCAAGCTTATTTGATCTTCATCGGCGGCATGGCTGACGCCATGGCCCTGCACCAGGCAGGGAACCCAGATAAGGGAACGCGCTTGGTCGTGATATGCCTGACGACGTGGCAGGATGGCGCGCTGCGTATGGTGCAGGGTGCTGGCATGACGACCACTGACTCATGGTTACCGTCGGCTTCCCTGCCAGCGTATCAGCTGCTGCGTGCTCTGCAACCATCTCGCCGCATGGTGGTGCCGCTGTCGTACGGTCTTGAACCTGAACAGCTGCCCTATGCGATACTCACTGATACGGATCCCACTACCCTTTGCCTGGGCCGTCCTGCTGATGCAATGGATGGCTATCGTGTCTGGCTATGGGAGCCGTCCTTCCAGGTGCCATTGCCTGCCTAGTCCACGCAGGAAATGACGATCACGATCGGTGTGGGCGCCGTTGCTGGCTCCCACCAGATAGCGTCGAGACCTTCGTCATAGATGCAATCAGCCGCCTGCGCGGCTATGTTGAGCGCTTCCGAGGCAAGCGCCACCAGCTCGGCGGTGGAAGCAGAAAGTGATGCCATAAACGCGATCGTGCGGACTGGCAATGACACCTTCCAGTCTACGCTGGCACCCGTTCCTTCATGCACCTCAACAGTCCAACGAACGTTGCACATCTCCCAATTCTCCATCACCGTTTTCTATTCGTCTATTATACCACACGTGCGACTTTTACACGGCCTGACATCAGACACATAGCCCGGCTGCATCGGATGCAGCCGGGCTTTTAGCGCAGACTTCGAAATCGAGCTCATTCAATACGCTCGAATATTACCGCCTCTGAGTGTATGGTTATTGATTGGATTCGTGCATCCCAATCATGACGTCGCAGCCTTCTATGGGCCCGGCGACCCGCCTTCTTTTTTTGAAGCCCATAGGCCGCCACGAGATCTTCGACACGACACGCATAGATTCCGATGGCCATCACCTTGTCTGCCGTCCGGAATTGGGAAGTGCTGCCGTTTCTTTTCAAAAATGTGACACGGTATTCGGTCATTTCTTGCCCCCGGTAAAGGGGTGATGCGCAATGATCTTGGCAGAAGCGGCCTCATCGTGCTTGTGCGCCGCATCCATGATGCGGCTGAGGAGTGTCATTTCGGACGCTGCCTGAAGCAGTGGTGGGATATGCAAACGCTTGCCGTGGGGCACGTGGCCAGCGTCCGCCACACGGTGCCAGTCGAGGTAGTCCCTGAGGAGCGTCACCAGGAGGTCGCCCGCGTCGTCACAGCTGGCAGCGAGTGATGCCATTGGCTGCAGAAACTGGCCCCGAACACACGCCCAGCTGGACGGCGGGTGGTACGTCACTGTGGTCAGGTCGATCGCATGCAGAATGCCATGCTCCTGCAGCGCCTTGGCCAAGGTTGCCATGGCTGCCTGTTCACCGTGACTGGCGTGTTCGACCAGTTGTTGAAGGCCTCGGAGGCCTTCAACATGACCGACGAGGATGTCGGTCATCACCATGGACATGATCTGTCCGGTAGCACTGCTGAGCGTGTACCTCAAAAGGAGGGTGGCGCAGCATGCGGGATCGTCCGCTGTGAAATGCATCGGATCGTCCTCCGAAAGGTGGGGCGCTGCCCCTGCTGATGAAAATCAGTATATCACATTCAGTGACGCGACCAAATTTGGGGCGAATATCGACAATACTCCATGTTCCGACTCATCATGCCAGACAATGATTGTGAGGCGATATATACATACCTCCGCTCATCTGGGCTCCGGATCGCCGATCAATTTCTGAATGGGAATAGTGTAAACGCGAAAGGGCGGCATCCAAAGATGCCGCCCCACTACAACGTCTGCCATTTTGTCGCTATCCACCCGGCGGCTGAGCCGGGCGCTGGTGTTACCCAGCTCAATTAGACTGCCACGCTCTCTGTGCGTGGTCAATCAGCCTGTGACGAGGCGTTGGGTCACAGCACCATCCCGTCGACCAGGTCGAATGTGGGATCGCGGCGTTGAGAGCAAATGACTGATCAGCCGCAGATTCGATTCGACGGTCCGCTTCTCTTTTTCTATGTCGCTGAAGGTCCGCGGGTGTCCGAGGACCACCGATTGCTTCTCGGCCGACATCATCAGGTCGACCAGGGCGCTTTCAACCGTTCCGCCTGCGAGCAGAATCGGGATCGGCGTCACTCTGCCAGCCCTGTCCAGGCGAATGAGACGCAGTTCTGGCGGTTGACTGACTCTATGGTCCCATTCGAGATGGGCCCAGACGCCGCTCCCCTCGTCGCCGGCGACGTCTGCATAGATCGTGCGGCCGCTAAGCGCCGCGAAAGCTGCGAAGTCCAGCTGGAGCGGTAGTTGGTAGCGAGCAGCGATGTGCCGTGCCTGATTGGTGTAGCGATAGACGACTTTGTCGCGCCGCCACCCATAAATGGCTGCGACCAGAGTCACGTCGCAGGCCGTGTCATCACGGCCCAAGAGATCCATGACCGGGATCCCGAGAATATCAGCGACGGCTGCAGCTGCCATACGGATGGGAAGCACACACCATTCTGGCCACCATGGAAGACCCTGGCCACGCTGTGCATGATACTGATCGCACCTCTCCCAGATGCCCGGATAACGGCGGGTGAGGTCGACATACTGAAGCTGAGCCGGGTGCCTGCCTGGCTTCATGGCCGATGCTTCGGAGCGATGACGGTGATGTCATCTGGGGGAAGATAGCCCTGCAGCATATAGTGGAGTGCGACGTCCACCGGGCCTGAATGCACGCCATCCTGCTCCCATTGGCGCACAGCGTCGCCTGGCTTCCGCCCCGACAGCCGGAGCGCCCGTCCCAGCTCGGAATACGACAGTGGGCGGTCCAGTCCCCACAACTCACCCAGGCGCCGGCGCGCCTCGCGAAGATCGATCATGAGCTGGGACCTCCGAGCAGAAGCTTCTGGATGGTGTGAGCGAGGCGCGGCTGGCCGGGCGCTGACCAGCTGTGGTGCACGCAGGACCCTGCTCCGACTTTCGCCAGCCGATTCAAAAATTTGATTGCCTTGGCGTTGTTATCAGGGCCGCAATAGATGACGTCGATCCTCCCGGTCATCTGGTCTGCGATCGAAATCGCCAGGTCTTCCGTACCTTCATTCGGCTCCCCGTCCGATATGACGAGCGTTGCCGCGGGTCGGCGTTTAGAGGCTTCGGCCAGTGCCGCATGAATGGCCGTCCCGCCACTCGGGTGCGGTAGCTCCTCTGGCCGCGCGACCGATACCGCTACAGCACTGAAAGCGATGATGCTCATCTCCGGCCGGTAGACCTGTTTCAGGGCCTCGACCAGGTGGTCATACCTGGTGCGGCCGCCGGCCGGGCTCGCCATCGAATACGAGACGTCGCACAGAATCAGTGTCGGGCCATCCGTGTGCTGCAGCCGCGAATAGCGCGCGGTCTCCCCTGTGGTGGCCGGCAACGTCCTGGCTGCCCGTGTCAGCATCGCCTGCATCGGTTTGGCGAGGTCGTTCGCCATTGTTCACCTCCAATCGAATTGGTCACCCCGAAGGTGATAGTCCCCTTGGCGTGCGCCCATTTTGGCGAGAATCTCGATCAGCGTCTTCTTCGCCGGCATCAAGTGCCGCTTCACGCTGATCCGCTTGGTGTCGACGTTATAGTCGGCGAGGTGATCGGGCTGGAATCGGTCGTGACCGAGGTTGACCATCACTCGTCTGCCCTTCCGCGTATCAGCGCAGACAATCGAGATCTCCGAGGGCTTATGACCGGTAATCACGGCTACTGCCCGGAGAAGGTCCTGTTCTGCCTCGCGTTCCAGGGTGGCTGCCGTGTCGACCATCTGTCGCGCTTGATGCGCTTCGGTCAACAGGCCGGCGGCGACGCGGCGCTCGTATTCAGCGCGGGCCAGTTGGCGACCCGCCTCCACCGCTGCCGCTCGATCTTGCGCGCGGAGGGCGGCGGCCTCCGCCGTACCACCGCACTGCATTGCTCGGTGCCGTTCCGCTTCGGTGATCACCACCTGTTCAGCTGCTTTTTGTGCAGCTGGGTTGCGCCGCGATGCTTCGCGCATCAGTGATCGGAGGAGAGCGATGATCTGATCATCGCTCAGCTCCGAGAAGTCCAGCTCGTCCTCCACCTGCTACTCCGCGATAGACGGGAAGACGATCGACAGCGTCGGCAGCCAGCCCTGGCGCGCCATGTATTGAAGAACGTCGCGCGCCTCGGTCAGCCGAAGCGTCCGTCGCTCGATGATAGCGTGAGCGGACGTTTCGGCCCTGATGGTGGCCAGCATGATCGTGCAGGCATCGACCAGTTCCGGCCGCAGTTCCGGCGGCACCTGAGGCATCTCGTCGGTCTGAATGTCGGCAATTGTCGCCGTCAGATCAGCAATTTGACGGCGCCTGAGGGCCTCAGCCCACGCGATCTGCTTGTCGGAGCCAGTGAGTGCCGGAAGACCGTCGACAGCATTCGCTGCCGCGACCGCCTTCGCCTCCTCCGCCTTTTTGCAATCCCAGCACAGTTCCTGTGATTTGCGGGCCGCATAGCGGTCCGCATCAGTACGATTCACACCCTGGACACGGCTGGTGTGGCCGCAGGTGTGCGTCACTCGGGCGAATGCCATCGGATTGTCCTCCGCTGGGTGGGGCGAAGCCCCGTTGCAATGCTTTATTCTACCATATGTGTATAGCGACCGATAATCAGGGTTGGCGTGCCTGCTTGACATCCTCCCCGGCCTAAAGGTCGAGGCTTGTCGCGCACCGCGTCAACCGGACGCCGGACGCAGTCGCTCCTGCGGGCCATCCGGATCGAAATCCTCAGGACGATCACCAACGACCGGCAGCAGCATCGCTTCCGTGATGAGGCCCCAGGTCAGGCTTACGCCTGCCTCCTGGAACTCGCGGAGCGCCTCGCGCCAGAGCGCAGGCGACGGTAGCATGCTCGTCCGCCCATCATATGACCAGCACGCCTCCATGGTGGCGGGTACATTCAGCCAAATCGGGCAATCTGGCAGCCTCACGACGTAACCGATCAGATCCTCATGCATTGCCGCAAGCAGACCTCGGTAGCAAAGGTCTGCGATGTGCAAGCGGCGGCTTTCTGCCCGGGGCCTCTGCCACCCGATACCGGTGCGACGACGATCCTCCGGCGCACACCCAGCCGCAGCGAATCGCGCTTCCCATTCGCCGATCACCCCGAGGAGGTCATCAATGGTCGGTGGATCGATTGTCATAGCGCTCTCCTTTCCTCAGGGTCGAGACCGGTCGATGGCGGGTCTATGTGCGCAATTCTCCGCACATTCGGTGCCTGCGCACCGCGCGTGGATCTCATCCCCGCAACTTCATAGCCGCAGATCGGGGGGCCCGAGTAGATGGACCAGAATGCAGCCTCCCGATCGCCGCCGGATGCGATTGCCCACCCGATAAGGTTGCGAATGTCGGTGATCAGCCTGCGCACGCGAGCACGTCGATTCCGATCACGTGAGCGCCACGTGATGGCGATGTGTGCCAGACGAGCGCGGGCCTGCCAGGCCAATGTGCATGCGAAAGATTCGTATCGGAGTCCGCCTACCGGCAGATCCTCGATCCATGGATGTGCAGCGCGCAGGCCTGGTGCGAGATTTTCCGGCGGCACGTCTGACATGACGACCGCGAAATGGGCCACGACGTCGGGCCATGCCATACCGAAGCCGCCGTCACGGCTGCGCACATACCAATCAACACGGCTACCGGCCGGTGATGGCGGATGATCAGAAATGCGGACCTCGAATGACGGGACCTCATGGAGGACAGGCATATTGACGGACAAGTAGACGCTGCCGGTTGAGGCAGGGCCATAGCTGATGTAGGCGTCCGGAAAGAGATAGCGGAGAGCGGCGTCCAGTTTCGACGCGATGCCCATCGCTAGAGCACAGAGCGTGTCAAATGCTTGCATTTCCGCCCGGCGCGCCGCGAGGTGTTCCTGCAGCCAGTTTTCCGGTGCAGGCCCGTCATCCGGGAGCCAGACAGGTATCGGCTCCGCGTCGCTGATCGCCGACACGCCTCCTGACCAGTGTCCAGGTGACACGACCCACTGGTATGCTTCGCGCTCCGCTTCGTCAGGATCGCGGGACGCCGAGCAGAACGCCGTCGGTGCCCAATCACGCCCGCCCTCACACAGCCAGAGGCGCCAACCATCCTCTTCGGGGCGGAAGTCGAAGCTACGGCCGCCGAAGCGCAACACCGTTACAGCTGCTTCAGCAGCTGACAAGCCTGGGCCCGCAACCCAGGTTCCATCTGCTTTCATGACGGAGAATGTCTGCATGGAGAATGTCTGCATTTGGTAGCCCTCTGCCGGGATCCAGCCGGGATTACGCTGGCCACGACAAGCTCAACGACGCGATGACCCGCTGCGCGGCATGGATGCCGGCGTTATTCAGCCGCACTCAGCCCCAACTTGACAAGGCCATCCCGGTCGCCTTTGCGAACGAGCGCATTGGCGGTCTTCATGAGCACCTGCGTGGCCTGCGCCGCTCGCAACTGTTCCGTCAGATTCGAGACCGCCTCTGGATCGTCGGCGGAGATTCCGCCGGTTCCTACCGCGGCGGCCTTGGCGCGGAGCGCATCAGCCCGATCGCGTTCCGTAATACAGGTCCGCATCGCGTGGTTGGCTTTCTCAATGGCGCGGCGATGCCGCGCCTCGGAGTGATGACCCACCAGGATGGGTTGGCCGAAAGGAATGCCAGATGCTTCCTCTCTCAAGTCTGCGCACTTGTATGCGGCATCGGCTCGGACCTCCGCGCGATCGGCCGCGGCTTCGAGGCGGGCGCGACGCGCCTCGATTTTGGTTGCATAGCTCATTGTGTTATTGCTCATTGTGTCATTTCACCAAGGCTTAATAAGCGGAACGGGGCGGTTCCTGGGCCCGGGTCGCAGAGACAATCGCATCGTCCTGCTCCTGCGCAGCGACGATCAGCGCGCTGATAATGCGCATTTCGGCCGCGAGATTGATCAGCTCCGGTTGATATGGCTTGACGGCAAATGGCGCCACTCCGGCATCAGCGGCGAGATGCCAGTAGAGGTAGGCGCTGAATAGCGAGTGAAGCACCTCACAAGCATCTCCGCGGTCAGCAGCTAAGTCCTCGATCGGATCGAGAAAGCGGCAGCGGACGCGATGCCAGATGGTGGGTCGAGGCTTGGTGGTCGCGACGAGCTTGATGGCACCAGAGATGCCCTGCTCTGCCATAACATCGACAAGCGCTGCCATGAGAGCGCGGGTTGCGGGACTACTGGTCTCCATCATCTGGCAAAGACCACGCAAGCCAGGAAGTCGCCCCAGCAGCGCATTAATCATGACCATGGCCATGATCTGCCCCATTTGTCCGCTCAGCTGGCGCCGAAGGACAGTGATGGTGTGGGTAAGCGGATCGGTTTTTTCAGGCATCGGATCGTCCTCCGAGAGGTGGGGCGTCGCCCCATACCATGGCTCTATTTTACGACATCAACCGTCGTGTACCAAACAAGCAGCCGCATGAAGGGCGGTGACATAAAAATATTCAACGCCAAGTAGATGCCACATACAGCGGTGTCTGAACGGCTGCGACCAGTCGTGCCTGATCGCCGCGGCGAATTCGGATTGCAAGAGCAGCCGGCTGCAAGGATTTGGGCAGATCGTCAAGAAAATCGCCGAGCGGCGCCAGGTTCCGGGTCCGCTTGAGTGTCTTCACCATTTCGATATGCAATGTCGCGGGATCCAGCTCCGCGAACAAGCTCCGCAGCATGGCGTGGCGTCGCGTGTTGGCGACCTCGGGCACCGGAACGCCCTGGGCTTTGAGGATTGTAACGGCTTCCGCGGCGCGCAATGAGTCGAGAACGGCCAGCGGAGAAATGCGCCCAGGATTCTCGGTGGCGGTGCGTTTCTTCTGGATCCGATGGGTGCGCGACAAGCACATTACTCCGACATCTTCGGGAACCGTGGCCAGAACGCCGTCGACATGAGTTTCACTGGCGATGACATTTACGGCGGCAAAAATGTTCCGATAGTCGTCGATCTGATTTTTTAGTCGCGCGAGCGAATCCCGTTCCGACTTGATTTCGTAAACCGTCGCCGTGCCGTTCAGAATGACGAGATCCGCCTTGCTGGTCCCGGCCCGGAATTCCGTCAGCATCGATGCCGTCCGGAGAGAATGCGTCCCCATCAGGATCTTATGGCTGATCGCCGCCCGGTAGACATATTCGTCCCGCTGCCCTGCAATCTTCAATCTGTCAAAGGCCGCGTCGAACACGTCGCCGACAGTCACCTCCGGATCGCATATGCGATCAAGGCCGGCATCGACGATCAGGCGGCTGAACAGCGCAGAGCGGCCTCGGGTCGCCAGTTCCCTGAAAACGGCCGCAGAGAACAGTCGGCTCAGCGCAGAGCGCTGCATCGGGCGACGATCAGCCTGCGCTCGCGTCTCATTCCTGGTCATCAACCGGCCTGCTCATGAACTGGTCCATGCGGCATACTGCTGAGAGGCAGTCTGCCACAAGACGGCTCATACCTATCGGCTATTTCTTGGGTAGACAATGCCTTTGCGCGTGGCGCTTAGGCTTCCCGAGGCAGCAAAACGGTTGGAGAGCGGAAGGTGTTCTCCTCAGCGCGTTCGGGACGGCTCACGGAAGGCAGACGCTCATGGCCTCGCCGACCACAGCGCGTATGGTGTTCATTGACATATAGGGCCATCGGCCCTATTATTAAAAACGTCAGTGGTCAATGGTGCCCGCCAACGGAGGAGTAGCCGAAATGGCCCGAACCCCTGAAAGAATTGCGGTCGAGATCGTCGAATGGGATCTGCGCGACGTGGCCGATCTGCGTGTGCTTCTGCAGGAGCTGGCGGCATGTCGCGACGAGAGTGGCGAGCCTATCGACACGCAGGCTTTTGTGGATATGTCGATGCTGCCGTCATTCGATATCCCCCCCGATATCGACACTAGCTATCCGGTATGGGCGGTCGATAAGAGCGGTCGAGCACTTGTTGGCGACAACGCGGATCGCATCGAAACTCTGGATCAGGTTCGTCGCCCGTGAGTCCCTCCGAACTTCGTCAGGCGCATCATTCTCTTGGATTAAGCGCCGAGGGTGCGGCGCGGCTGTTCCGGGTGTCGAGCGGCCGCACGGTCCGTCGCTGGTGGCTCGGAGAACGTGACATCCCAGGTCCAGTCCTGTCATTGACCGAGGCTCTGATAGAGAGCCGTGAGGTGCGGCGATATTTTGGCTTGTCCCTGCCTGGAGATTCTGCCGATTAGAGAAATCATTGAGATGTATCTGACGGCTATGCCGTGTGGCCAGAGGAAGGCTCGACTGATTCTCAGTCGAGCCTTTTCCTTTGAAAGTGGGTGAACCCGCCAGCCTGTCGGGCGAGAGCGTCTTTAGTTTCGCGCGCAGCGCCTCGGCCGAGGGGCGAGCGCGTCGGTCCGCGCCTCGTCCACCGCCGCGGCCAGGCCCTGAAGGGTCGGCTGTTCGAACACCGTCGCCAGCTGCACCCGGATGCCCAGCTCCCGTTCGATGCGGGCAACCAGCTGGGTCGCGCGCAGCGAATGGCCGCCGAGTGCGAAGAAGTCGTCGCCGCGCGACACCGTCTCCACGCCCAGGATCGCGGTCCAGATCCCGGCCAGCGCCGCCTCGGTTTCCGTCGCCGGTGCGGCCCCGACGCTCTGCCCCGGGGGGATGCCGTCCACCGCCGGCAGGGCCTTGCGGTCCAGCTTGCCATTGGCCGATCGGGGCAGGGCCGGGCTGATCACCCAGCGCGCCGGCACCATCGGCGCCGGCAGCCGGGTCTGCAGCCAGGCCGCCAGCCGGCCCGCGAAACCGGCCGCGTCGGCCGGCATCACCCTGGGCTCGACATGGGCGACCAGCGTCGCCTCGATCTCGCCCGGCTCCACGCGGAAGCCGCGGATCTTCACCTGGTCGTCGGCCCGGCCCAGATAGGTCAGCCGCCCGTCCCGGCCGCGGATCACCCGGTCGCCGGTGCGATAGACCAGGCCTCCGTCGGGCCGTACTGGTTGTCGATCGCAAACGGGCTCTGCCGGCACCAGTCGCGCACCGGTACGGTCATCCGCAGCTGTTCCCCGGCCGTCGCGATCAGCGCAACCGAGGTCGGGATCCGCTCGGGATGGGCGGCCAGCGCATGCAGCATCACCACCGGCAGGAACAGCCGCGCGACCTGATGCGCGCGGATGAAAGCGGTCAGCGCCGCCGGGTCGCGCCGGACCGTCTCGTCGGCAACCACCAGCGGGCTGCCTTCGGCCCAGGCGAGCGCCGCCTCCTGCATCGACACGTCGAAGCCCAGAGGCGCAAAGCCCAGCGTCGGCGCCGGCACGGGATGCCGCGCCCGATGCCAGCCGGTCAGCTGGTCCAGCGTCCGCCAGGCCACCATCACCCCCTTGGGCGTGCCGGTAGAGCCCGAGGTGAACAGCAGATAGGCGGGATCGTCGGGCATGGCCGTCACCGGCGCAGGCTTTGCCTCGCCCTCGGGCAGCACCATCACCGGCAGATCGGTCAGCGACCGCAGCCGGTCCAGCTGCGCCGGATCGGCGATGATCGCCGCCGGCCGGCCGATCTCGATCATCGTCTTCAGCCGTGCATCCGGCAGATCGGGATCCAGCGGCATCGCCGCCGCCCCGGCCAGCCACACCCCCAGCAGCCCCATCCCATGCGCCCGACCGCGCCCGAGCATCAACCCGACCGATCGGCCATGCGCCTCGGGCAGCAGCCGGGCCA
>MDTF01015694.1_pt1 | contig 14269 bp, 12 predicted proteins | sample 811191 | NCBI WGS metagenome assembly MDTF01 (sample SAMN05326649, study PRJNA326480) | marine metagenome | isolation source: seawater | place: Southern Ocean | collected 2011
GAAGATTGTTTCTTTTACTTCTTTTGTCAAATACATGCCAATATTATTTAAATGATTTTTATGTACATCAATGATTTTTTCATTGAAGACGCAAATGTACAATTATTTTATATGCTAACCTATAAATTTTACAGCGATAAATAGCAGCATAGCTTATGGGTAACTTGTTCTAGGCGAGAAGATTGTAGTGCTAAATAAGGGCGTGCTTTTTTTAGGCTCTTATGGGTTGATTTTGTATTAAATCTATATATAAGTTGATTTGTTGTTTTAGATCTTTTCTCTCGTAAATTCCGTCCAAGAAACCATGTTCTAAAACAAATTCTGATCGCTGGAATCCCTCTGGTAAATCTTTTCCTGTTGTATCTCTAACAACTCTTGGCCCAGCAAAAGCTATTAAAGCATTGGGCTCTGCAATATTGATGTCTCCCAACATTGCAAAAGAAGCAGTTGTTCCTCCTGTTGTTGGGTCAGTACACAAGGAGATATAAGGTATTTTTGCTTCTGCTAGTTGTGCTAATTTTGCTGAAGTTTTTACTAGTTGCATTAAAGACAAAGACGCTTCCATCATTCTTGCTCCTCCAGATTTTGAAATCATCAAAAAGGGAAGGTTTTTTTGGATTGAATACTCTATAGCTCTTGCAATTTTTTCTCCAACGACGCTTCCCATAGATCCTCCAATAAAAGAAAAGTCCATTGCTGCAATTACAATGTCTTTGCCCAAAGATTTTCCTACCGCTGTTCTTACAGCATCTTTTAAATTGGTTTTTTCTTGTGCAGCTTTTAAACGATCCGGATATTTTTTTGTGTCTTCAAATTTAAGAGGATCTTTTGCCGTAATTTTAGAATTTAATTCTTTGAATTTATTGTCATCAAAAAGCATTTCAAAGTATTCTTTACTACCTATTCTAACATGATAGCCGTCTTCTGGGCTTACATATAGATTACGTTTTAATTCTTCAGTATCTATTATTTTACCGCTAGGAGTCTTATACCATAAGCCTTTTGGGGTATCTTTTTTTGCTTCTGTAGGTGTATTAATTCCTTTCTCTTTTCTTTTAAACCAAGCCATATACTAGTAGTTAGTCGTCTGTTTTGTATTATTAATTTAAGGAAATATCTCCCAAAACAAAGTTGACAAATTTAATGGAATAATATGTAACTTTCCAATAAAAAAGAAAGTCTGTTTAAAGATTGAATTATAATTGCGATTCAATCTTTAAACAGACTTTATATATTTTAAAACTGATCTTGCTATAATGTATCTACATTATTTAAGTCCTCAAAAGCTTTTTTCAATCTAGTTTTGAAGGTAACTTCTCCTTCGCGTAACCATTTTCTTGGATCATAATGTTTTTTATTTGGCTGATCTACACCATCTGGATTTCCAATTTGGTTTGCTAAATAATCCGACTTTCCTTGCATATAATCTCGAATTCCTTCAGTAAAAGCATATTGTAAATCGGTGTCAATATTCATTTTAATAACACCATAGCCAATAGATTCTCTAATTTCTTCTAGGGTAGAACCTGATCCACCATGAAACACAAAATCAATTGTATTATGAGCAAGGTTGTATTTTTGAGAAACATGTTCTTGAGAGTTTTTTAAGATTTTTGGAGTTAATTTTACATTTCCAGGTTTGTAAACTCCATGAACATTACCAAAGGCTGCGGCTATTGTGAATTGAGGACTAACCTTCATTAATTCTTCATATGCATAAGCAACTTCTTCTGGTTGTGTGTATAATTTAGAAACATCAATATCTGAATTATCTACACCATCTTCTTCTCCACCGGTGATTCCTAACTCAATTTCTAAAGTCATTCCCATTTTAGACATACGCGCTAAATAGGTTTTGCAAATCTCAATATTTTCTTCAATAGGTTCTTCAGATAAATCAATCATATGAGAACTATAAAGTGGTTTCCCAGTGGCAGCAAAATGCTCTTCACTTGCATCTAGTAAACCATCTATCCAGGGTAATAATTTTTTTGCACAATGATCTGTATGTAAAATAACAGGAACTCCGTATGCTTCCGCTAATAAATGAATATGTTTAGCACCCGCAACACCACCAGCTATTGCTGCTTTTTGGTTTTCGTTAGATAAACCTTTTCCTGCATTAAATTGTGCACCTCCATTTGAGAACTGAATAATTACAGGAGCATTTAAATCTTTAGCTGTTTCCAATACAGCATTGATAGTATTTGAGCCTACAACGTTTACGGCTGGCAAAGCAAATGCTTTTTCTTTGGCTAATTTAAAAATAGCTTGAACTTCTTGACCAGTTGCAACTCCTGGTTTAATATTGTGACTCATTTTTTTTGTTTTAAATGATTGGAATTTAGGGTTCAAAAGTAATCAAAATATAAATATTAGAACAAGATTTTAAGTCAGATGAGTTTAAAAATCATCGAAATCGTTGTAGGGAAAATAAAAATATTTTTTAAAAAGGATAATTTATTCCAATATTATAAACTGCATTTGAGAAGTTGTAATTTTTAAACCACCTCTTACCCTCTAAATAAGGTTCGTGCATCTTAAAACCGAGATCCAATCTAAAAACTAAAAAGCTAAAATCGTATCGCAAACCAAAGCCAGACCCAACAGCTATATCTTTAACCGAATTTATTCCATTAAATTTGGCATCTTCTTCTGCAAAAATAGAATTTGTAATATCCCATATATTCCCTGCATCAACAAATAAGGCTCCTTTTAAACTTCCAAACATGTCAAATCTATATTCTACACTTGTTAAAAATTTTAAACTACCAATATTATACTCCAAACCGGAATTTCTTTTTCCTGGTCCTAAATCGTATGTCTGCCATGCTCTAATATCATTTGATCCACCAGCAAAATAACTTTTTGTAAATGGTATTGCAGAATTATCGTACGGGATAATTGCTCCAATGAAACTTCTAAGTCCAAATACAGATGAATCATCTATTTCCCAAAACTTCTTGTATTCTATATCTGTCTTAAAATATTGAGCTAAAGGAATTTTAAAAATAGTTTTTCTATTATTAATATCTCTTTTGTTAGAAATTAAACCTCCAATATTTCCCGAATTAGCTACTCTAATTTTTAAGAATGAAAAATTATTATCCCTAAAATCTTGTTGGTTATTGTAGGTAATTGAATATGCAATTGTTGGAATTAAAAAGTCAGATGTAATAATATTGTATCGATCAAAAACATTCAAATTATCTTTGTATGCCACTGGATTGGTTGATTCAAAATTGGTATTATTAAAAACATCCCTCATAAATGAAACGGTCTCTTGCTGCCTCTCTAAATTGTAATCTGGATCATTAAAAAACTCTTTTGCGATAGAATTAAGTTTAATATATTCTGAATTGTATATGTCAAAGTAATTTCCAATTCTCAAATTACGTACATACTGAGTGTTGAATATTTCTAATTGTATTGTTTTTTTTTCGTTGTATTGCCATTTATAATCAATTAAAGCCGTTAAGGTTTGTCTGTCTAATCCAATATTTTGTTGAATACTTGTTCCTAAGGTAAACATTGTCCTTGGGGACATTCTCTTAGGAACTGTTTTGCTGAGTCCGAAAGGTGCTAAAAAACGCGGAAATTCTATAGATGCATCTGCTCCAATTTCCCAAGAATTAAAAAAACTCCCTTCTTTATTTGCATCTTGTGAGGCATTAAAAAAAGAACTTAAAAATGAAAGTTTAAAAATTTCAGCTCCTTTAAAAGTATTTCTATTAATGATGGAAAATTTCCCAGAAACTCCTAAATCTCTTATGTTGGAATGTGTGAGCTCTGTTTCTAGATCTAAGCTAAATTTATCTAGAGGAGTTAGGAATATATTCACATCTAGTTGGTTATCTATACTCTCTATTGTTTCGTATGTAATGTTAGTAACTTTAAAGTTTCTTAAAGATTTTAGATGTTTTCTTGTTAAGTTCCTAAGAGAATCTGTGTAGACCTCATTTGGTCTAATAAAGATAGATTCTGATAGTAATTTAGGATTGTATTTTATTTTTTTATGGGCTAAAAATGTAATTTCCTCATGGCTTAAAGAATCTAGATATGGATTATCTTTTTTGCTAAAAGAATAATCAGTAAAAACAGTTACTTTTCTAAGTGTTTGAATTTGATATGGTTTTAAGGTATATTCACCATTCATATCCAAAACTCTTTTTTTATCAAAAATAACAAGATCTATATTAGTCTTGTAATTATTTGTTATGGCTGAATCTATATTATAATACCCTAAATCATTCTCTGTAAATAGATAAACACCATTATTTCTGTAAAAAGCTGTGATTCTTTTCGCTTCTTTAATAAAATTAGCTTCAATAAATTGATCTCCAGTTTTTAAAAATGATGACATCTTTTTTGATTGATATAAAGAATCTAAAACAGGAGATTTTATATCAGTTCTTATAGTGTCTAGAAAAGTTGGTCTTCCTTTATTTATAAGATACTTTACAACTCCCTTCTTCTTTTTAATAAGCTCTTTTTCTGAGTTTACTTTTACACTAAAATATCCATTGTTTTTATGGTAGGCTAGTAAGTTATTTACAGTTCTTTTAATTTTATTATTATTAATTATTACTGGAGATTGACCATTTCTTAAAAACCAATTATTTAAGTCAATCATTTTGTTAGCATAAGAAATACTTTGTTTCTCTGAAAAAATATTTTTTATAAAATTGTATGTTTTAGTTTTTTTCTTTCCCCATTCTGATGATTTTTGTGGTTTTGTATTGTCTCCTAAATTATAGAAATATAAAGAAAGCGGAAATCCAAATGTTTTGCTATTGGGCTTCTGAACCAATAACTCATTTAAGTCAGGGTTTTTGTTTTTCTTATCATTAACAATAATAGTGTTTTGTATCAATAAAAGCTCGGTGTCTTTGACTCTTTTCACGGAGCTACAGGCAGCTAACATAAATGTTAATAAAAAGAAAATAAAGATTTTTTTCATGTAATGCATTCGTAATATAAATTCAAAAATACTACTTTTGAAGACTTTATTAAGATAAAAATTTTTTCGAGGTGTTTACAAATACAATAGCCTTTAGTTCTATAAGTCTTAATTTAGTAAAAGTAGTAATTTAATAAATTAATGAGTCTATCTAAAAATCATTTAAAACTAATAACAAGTTTATCTCAAAAAAAGTATCGTCAAAAGCATAAATTATTTGCTGTTGAGGGTGTAAAAGTTGTGCATGAATTTTTAAATTCCTCTTTTGAATTAGACATTTTATTTTCAACAGAAACTAGCTTTTCATATATTGATAATTATTTTGAAATTTCTGAGCAAGAATTAAATAAAATCAGCACATTAAAAACTCCAAATAAAGTACTTGCTTTATTTAAAATCCCTGAACAACAGCGAGTTGATTCTACAGGTTTAATAATTGCTTTAGACACTATTAATGATCCTGGAAATTTAGGAGCTATAATCCGTCTATGTGATTGGTTTGGTGTTGAGCAACTTGTTTGTTCTAAAGAAACAGTAGATTGTTATAACACTAAAGTTATTCAGGCTAGTATGGGGTCATTAACCAGAATAGTTATTCATTATACAGATTTAAAAGAATATTTTGAGGGTCTTTCAATTCCGATTTTTATTGCTGATATGGAAGGTGAAAATATTTATAATACAGAACTCCCATCTTCGGCTGTTTTGGTGATGGGTAATGAGGCAAATGGGGTTTCAGATTCAATAAGAAATATTGTTGATGCTAAGATTTCAATTCCAAGGTTTGGAAATTATCAACAAACAGAGAGCTTAAATGTTGCTACAGCAACAGCAATTTTATTAAGCGAGTTTAAAAGATAAATTCTATTCAAATGCAAAGTTTAGAAAAACACCTCGTGTAGAAAACACATTGATAGGGGAGGTCCAGGGGCTATTGCTATTATTATCGTCAATAAGTTCTCTATTCATAGCAAACACTCCACGAATAGAGGGTGAAAATTTAAAAAAATTTAAGTAAATATCAACTCCAACTCCAAGTTCATACATAAAATTCCTAGTTTTCATTCTAAATTCTCCACTAAAATTATCGTCAGAATTCTCTTGATTACTAGAAAAATTATGATCATAAGAAACACCTGCAAGAACATAAGGTCTTACATTGTTCCATCTATCAGTACTAAATTTCAAAATCAGAGGGATATGTAAATAGGTAGATCCTATTTCACGAATACTGTCTGTTGCTGTTAATAAAGAGGGACTATTATTATAGTAAATACTTTTTGAGTTACTAATTAAACCGGGTTCAATACGAAGGTTAATGTTTTTATGTAAACGAAGATCTGCTATTAAACCAACATTAAAACCAGGAGTTGGCTTAATTTCTACAATAGTAGTTGGGAAATTATTGGGTCTGTAATTTACTTTAAAATCGTTTTTATTTATCCCTAAATAAAAGCCATAATGAATTTTTGGATTATCAAAAGTAGGCAGGTTGTCTACCTTTCTTCTTTGTTGAGAGGATATCTTTATACTAAATAAGAAACAAACAGTAATGAAGACTACTTTTTTCATGTTATTTTGTTGCGGTATATATGGTAGCAACACCAAATGTAACAGGTGTATATTCTGTATTGGTAAACCCATTTTTTATTAAAATATTGTCAAAGATCTGTCCAAAAGGAAAATAATTTGCAGAATCACCTAGGTATGAGTAAGCTACTTTGTCTTTTGAAAATATTTTTCCAATAATAGGTAAAACAAAAGAGGTGTAAAATTTATACCCTTGTTTGAAAGGAAATTTCGTTGGATTTGAGGTTTCTAAAATAACAAATGTGCCAGAAGGTTTTAATACACGTCTTATCTCACTTAAGCCTTTATCTAAATTAGCGAAATTTCTGACACCAAAAGACACTGTTATGGCATCAAAAGTGTCGTCTTTAAACGGCATATTTTCAGAATCGCCAACAATCATTTCTATTTTATCGTTTAATTTTGCTTTTGCAATTTTTTGTTTCCCTACAGATAGCATTCCTTCAGAAATATCTAAACCAATTATTTTTTTTGGATTTAATGAGGTCATCATAATAGCTAAATCTCCCGTTCCAGTCGCAATATCTAAAATTTGTTGTGGATTGTTTTTAGAAATAATTTTCACTACTTTTTTTCTCCAGCTTATATCTATACCAAATGAAATTACTCTGTTTAAATCATCATAGTTTTTAGAAATGTTGTTAAACATTGTAGCGACTTGTTCTTTTTTCCCTAAGTCTGAATCTTTGTATGGTTTAATCGTCTTTGACATAGTTTTTTTTATCTCTTGTGGATAGAAATTAAAAATAAATTCATTGTTAATTACCCATTTATAGCAACTACTTCGTTAATTTGATTTGGAAGCATATCCTTTAGCATCGTTTCGATTCCATTTTTTAAAGTTATTGTTGAAGATGGGCAACCGCTACAAGCCCCCTGCAAAACCACATTAACAACTTTACTTTCTTCATCGTAAGATTTAAAAGCGATATTACCACCGTCTGACGCGACAGCAGGACGAATATACTCATCTAAAATAGCTATTATTTTTGCAGAAGTTCCTTCTAAATCATCTACAACAAGATTTTTTTTATGCGCTTCTTCTGTGACAGTTTTTGTTTTTGGTAGCTCTTTTATGATTTTTTTATCATCTTGTAAATAGCTGCTAATAAAGTTTCTCACTTCAGAATAAACATCATTCCATTCAACAACATCAAATTTGTTTACGGAAATGTAATTTTCTGAAATAAAAACCTCTTTTACAAAAGGAAATCCAAATAAGGCTTGTGCTAATGGAGAAGATTTACTTGCTTCTTCAATATTTTTGTACTCAACATCTATAGAAGTTAACGATTTGTTAGTCCCAAATTTCATTACTGAAGGATTAGGAGTTACTTCAGCATAGACTTCTATGGGCTCTTTTTTTCTTGAACTTATAGTCTCTTTTACAGCAATATTTCCTGTTTGAAAATACGCTTCAATTTGATCTCTGACTTCTTCTTGTACATTTATCCATTCAACAATATCAAATCGTTGAATAGCAATAAAATTTGCTGTTATGAATACCTTTTTCACAAAAGGAAGGTAAAATAATTGCTGGGCTAGAGGAGAATTTTTAGCATCATCAATATTGTTAAACTCATAACTACCGCCATTGATTAAAATCTGATTGCTTACAAATTTTAAAATATTTTCGTTGTTAGTTGTTTGAATTGTAATTGTTTGTGAACTCATTTTTTTATTGTTGACAAATGAATCGCAAAATTAATGCAAAAAAGTGAATAGATATGATAAATAGACATAAAAAAAGATTCTCAAAATATATGAGAATCTTTATGATTTTTTTATGTGATATGTCGCTATAGGCTTAATGAAAACCCTGCCGTGATTATAGTGTTATCAATATTTAATTCAGCCGCTTCTACTTGACTGTATTGTGGGTAAAAGTTGTACAACCCGGTTCTGTTATTTGTAGAGTATCCAAGGTCAAACTTGACTGTTCCGAAATTATATCCAAACCCTAATGAATAGCTTTGTAAATTATCTGACTTGATAGCATTTATATCTGGACTTTGTTCATATATATAACCACCTCTTATACTTAATTTATTAATCCGCCATTCTGTCCCAACATTTAAAGCACTTGTTTTTCTTAATTGATTATCGAAAAATAAATTCTCGTCTGAAAAATCATCTCCAGATAAATTTAAGCCGTTGTAATTTCTTAAGGAATAATCTAAACTTATCAACCCAAACTTTCCAAAAATAATCGCTGCACTTGCCGTCAGCTTACTTGGTGTTTTTAATTTATAAAGGAGTCCTTGAGTCGGAAAATAACTACCAGATGTATTCTCATAAATAATATCTTCATTACTAACTTCTATTTCAGTATCTCCTAAAAAACCGTCATTATTTGTGATATTTGTGTTTTCAATAATTTCAGTAAACCATGTTGGTGATTGATAACTAAGACCTAATCTAAAAGCGTTGGTTGGCTTATAAATAATTCCTGCACTCATAGAAAAACCTATACCAGTAGTGTAATTTTCTTGATAAAAACGAGCATTTAGGATGTTTTCATTTCCATCGTTATTTTTTTCTGTTAAAATTGTCTGCTGACTGAAAGTAAGATCGTAAAAATTTAAACCAGCCCCAATATGCAGCTTTTCTTCAAAAACGCCTGAAAACGCAAAGCTCAATTCAGATAAGTCTCCGTTGTAAAAATTTGAAAATTGTTGATTATCAGCAATGTCATAAAGTATTTGAAACTCGTTACTGTCAAGAGGAAAGCTGTCAAATGAAGCAAATCCACTATTGCCTTTAGCAGTAAATGTATTTTCAAAATCTGCTAAAATCCTATAATTTACACCTATGGCTAATTTAGACCATTCATCATTAGAACTATTGTCAAAAGTAAATACAAAACCAGCATTAGATATCCTAAAAAAATCTTCTTGTGATGTTGTTGAATTTCCGTAATATTTTGTCAAATAATCAGTGCTTTTAGATTGGAAAGTAATTGAAGCACTACTTTGGTTAAAAACAGATATTCCCGCCGGATTAATAGTCATGGCAGTTACGTCACCTCCTAAGGCACCAAAAGCACCACCCATTGAAACAAATCTAGCGCTTCCGTTTCCATCATTTCTTGAAAACATAATAGATAAGTCTTCATAACCGATTGATTGGGAATAGGACGAGAAATTTGTTGCAGCTAAAGCCACAAAAAAAATAATTATTTTTTTCATCGTTGTTTAAATTTAACCACCACGTTTTGTAGTAGATCTTCTGGTTGGAGAACTACTCCTAGATGGAGAGCTGCTCCTAGATGGATAACTACTTCTTGATGGACTTGTAGATCTGCTTGGAGAGTTCCTTGTTGAGGAACTTCTTGTTGACGATCTTCTTGGCGTTGGCTGATTTCTAATTGAAGTTCTGGGAGGAGTCCTATTAGTTTTAGTGGTTGAACGTTTATTAGTAGTAGGTTTAGTTCTTATTGCTTTTCTTCTACTTGTAGTACTAGAAGAATTATTTGTTCTTTTAGTTGTTCTTCTATTTGTCTTGTTTACAAATGAATTTGCTCTTCTAGTTGTAGAACTTGAATTCCTTCTACTGTGTGAATTGTTATTACCAAATCTTCTACCAAAATAATGATTACCTAATCCATTATAAGCATATCCATTACCATAATGATACCCCCAATTTGAGAATCCATAACCATACATGCCATAATTATATGGATTGTAAGGGCCAAAGTTGTTATATGGATTGTTAAAGTATCCGTATCCACCCCAATAATAACTGTTATTCCATCTATTTCTCCATCCTAGACCCCAAGGCCTTCCATATCCAGAATTAAAATAACCATAATTTGAGAAATATGGGTTGTATTGATTCCATTCGTTACCCCACCCATAACCATTATTATTTAAATTAATATTAATTACAACATTATTATTGTCTTCATAACCCCACGCACTATTAGGATTGTATTCACTAATATTATCTGTAGAATTTTGAATAGTATCATTAACAGAACTATAGGTTTCTATATCTGTAAGTATATCTGTTCCATTTATATTATCGATTCTTTCTAATTCTTTCGTAAAATAATTATTTTCGTAATCTCTATATTCTTCACTGTTAGCAACGATTACATTTTGTCGGTTTGTTTCTGAAGAATAAATACCATCGTTGTTAGGAACGTTTTGATAAATAGTACAAGACGTAGCAAAAACAATCATAAATAAAGAATAAAGTGATATTGAGATTGATTTGTAGTTGTAGTTTATTTTCATAATGAATTATTTAGAGATTTGTAAAAGCGTAAAATGATAGCTAAAAATTAATTTTTTTTATTGTCTATGCTTAAAATACTTTAGTTTTGTCTTTGTATTTTGTTAATAAACAAATTTACTATAATTTTTATAACAATTAATTAACAATATCTGTGCCAAAGTTTGGATTATGAGTAAGAAATTAACAAAGAGATCAGAAGACTATTCTAAATGGTATAATGAAATTATACAAAAAGCAGATCTAGCTGAAAACTCCGCCGTAAGGGGTTGTATGGTAATTAAACCATATGGATTTGCTATTTGGGAGAATATGCAAGCGGAATTAGATAGAATGTTTAAAGAAACTGGACATCAGAATGCTTATTTCCCATTATTCGTTCCTAAAAGTTTATTCGAAGCTGAAGAAAAGAATGCAGAAGGTTTTGCTAAAGAATGTGCTATAGTTACACACTATAGACTAGAAAATGATCCAGATAACAAAGGGAAGCTTCGTGTAGACCCTGAAGCTAAGTTAGAGGAGGAGTTGATAGTTAGACCTACCTCCGAAGCAATTATATGGAATACTTACAAGGGATGGATTCAATCCTATAGAGATTTACCTTTATTAATTAATCAATGGGCAAATGTTGTTCGTTGGGAAATGAGAACAAGATTGTTTTTAAGAACTGCTGAGTTTTTATGGCAAGAAGGCCATACAGCTCATGCAACAAAAAAAGAAGCCTTAGTAGAAGCAATCCAAATGCAAGAAATATATGCTGAATTTGCAGAGAATTTTATGGCCATGCCAGTTGTTAAAGGATATAAATCTGAAAGTGAACGCTTTGCTGGTGCTGAAGATACCTTTACAATAGAAGCATTAATGCAAGACGGTAAAGCATTACAGGCTGGAACATCTCATTTTTTAGGTCAAAACTTTGCGAAAGCTTTTGATGTAAAATATACTTCTAAAGAAGGAAAACAAGAATACGTATGGGCAACTTCTTGGGGGGTGTCTACTCGTTTAATTGGAGGGTTAATTATGACGCATTCAGATGATTACGGACTAGTATTACCTCCAAAATTAGCGCCAATACAGGTTGCAATTATTCCTATTTATAAAGGAGAGGAGCAATTAGCTGTTATTTCTGAAAAAGTAAGTCACATTGTAAAATCTTTAAAATCAAAGAAGATCTCAGTAAAATTTGATGATAGAGATACCTATAGGCCTGGAGCTAAGTTTGCAGAATATGAACTTAAAGGTGTTCCTGTAAGAATTGCTATTGGTAATCGTGACCTAGAAAATAATACTGTAGAAATAGCCAGAAGAGATACCTTAGAAAAACAAACAGTTTCTCAAGATGTCGTTGTTGATTATGTAGAGAATTTATTAGAAGAAATTCAAGAAAATTTATTTAAGAAAGCTCTTTCTTACAGGAATGACCATATTACAGAGGTAGCTTCTTTTGATGAGTTTAAGGAAGTGATTGATAACAAAGGTGGATTTATTTCTGCTCATTGGGATGGAACAATAGAAACTGAAAACAAAATTAAAGAATTAACAAAAGCAACTATTCGATGCATTCCAAATAAAGCAAAAGAAGAGGCTGGATTCTGTATTTTATCAGGTAAAAAATCAGTCAGAAGAGTCTTATTTGCAAAGGCCTATTAAATTTTTTAAAAAAATATTGCAGAATTTTAAAAACATTGTATATTTGCATCCGCAATCGAAAGATTTTTTATCATAAGATTGCAATTGGTCCGTTCGTCTAGGGGTTAGGACGCCAGGTTTTCATCCTGGTAACACGGGTTCGATTCCCGTACGGACTACAAGTTTTATAAAAAAAAACATAAAAGAAATGGCAAATCACAAGTCAGCATTAAAGAGAATTAGAAGTAACGAGACAAAAAGGTTACGTAATAAGTATCAGCACAAAACAACACGTAATGCTGTAAGAGACTTACGTGCATCTTCAGACAAGAAAGAAGCTGAGGGTATGCTATTAAACGTAATTTCCATGTTAGATAAATTAGCTAAAAATAATATTATTCATAAGAATAAAGCTGCTAACTTAAAATCTAAATTAACGAAGCAGGTAGCTACTTTGTAAGTTAATCAGATTACATATAATAAAAAAACGCTCTGAATATATTCAGAGCGTTTTTTTATGCTATTATTTTAGATAGTATTTTACCAATCATAACTTTTTTGAGCATCTAATTTTATAAAAATAAAGAGTAGGAGTGTAAATCCCCAAAGAGAAGATCCTCCATAACTAAAGAAGGGAAGAGGAATTCCCACTGTTGGAAGAAGTCCTATCACCATTCCTATATTTACAACTATATGGGAAAATAAAACTGATGCCACTCCATATCCGTAAATTCTTCCAAATTTATTAGCATGTTTTTCTGCTCTATTAATAATTCGAAAAATAAGTGCTATGAAAAGAATAATTAGAAGACTAGATCCTATAAACCCCCATTCTTCTCCAACTACACTGAAAATATAGTCTGTATCTTGTTCAGGCACAAAGTTTCCTTGTGTTTTATCACCTTCTAAAAATCCTTTACCCCAAAACTTTCCAGAACTAATGGTTTCTATAGATTGGTTTGAGTTGTATCCTATTTTTTGAGTGTCAGTAGTTTTTCCCAATAGAACTTCAAACCGATCTCTTTGGTGCTTTCTTAAAATATGGCTGTAAGAATAATCTACTGTTAGGATAAAGAACATAGAAAGGACATAAGTTGCCAAAATCCTCATCCAATTAAATTTCAAAAAACGATTATTCCTGTAGATATTATAAATGAGATATGTGGTTATAATAATAAATAAGGAGCCAATAATGATTTTTACACCTACCAAAATAGTGGCTATAAATAATATGATAGCTGTACAGCCAAAAATTATATATGCTAATGTTAATCCTTCTCTATTTAAAACAAAAAAGAACGCTAAATAAATAATTGCAGAACCTGGGTCATGAACTGCAATTAAAAAAGCGGGTAAGAAAATTATAATAAAAGCCTTTAGTTGATTTTTTTTAACATCTAAGTTATATTTTCTATTACTCATTAACTTTGCAAGGGCTAGTGCTGTAAAGGCCTTTGCGAACTCTGACGGCTGTAGACTAACACCTCCAAATCGATACCAAGATTTTGCTCCGTTAATTTCTGTGCCAAAAACAAAAAGACCAAGTAGTGATAATAAAGAAATGATGTAAAAAATACTTGAAAATTGTTGAAAAAACTTCGTGTTGATAAATAAAATCAAAATAATAAGTGGAATGCTTGATAAAATCCAAATAAGCTGTTTGCCATACCTTGAGGAAAAATCAAATATTTGAATACTTTCATCTGAATGAGAAGCTGCGTAAATATTTACCCATCCAAATCCAACTAATAAGAGAAAGAGAAGTACGAGTAGCCAATCTATACCAAAAAAAATATTATTTCGTTCCTGTCTCAAATTTTTTAGGTGCTAAGATTTGACTTTGATATATTGAAC
>MDTF01009483.1_pt1 | contig 14267 bp, 13 predicted proteins | sample 811191 | NCBI WGS metagenome assembly MDTF01 (sample SAMN05326649, study PRJNA326480) | marine metagenome | isolation source: seawater | place: Southern Ocean | collected 2011
CAACATCCTCACTAGATGCAGAAACTGAAAATAAGATTCAAGATGCTATAAATTTTTTAACCAAAGATAGAACAACAATTGTTATAGCTCATAGATTGTCAACAATTCTAAATTCAGATAAAATTTATGTAATAGATGCTGGAAAGGTTGTTGGTGAAGGAACTCATGACCAATTGTTGTTAGGTTCAACTGTTTACAAGAACTTTTATGAAAAACAAATTAAGAAAGTGTAATGTTTTTTTTTTATAAAATATTAATAAATTTAATTTTATTTTTTTCACCTATAATTATTTTAATCAGATTATTACAAAAAAAAGAAGATCCATTAAGATTTAAGGAAAAACTTGGTTTTTACTCACAATACAAATTAAAAGGAAAATTAATATGGTTTCATGGTGCAAGTGTTGGAGAAATACTGAGTGTAATTCCATTAATAGAAAAATTAGAAAGAAATAAAAAAATAAGACAAATCTTAATAACTTCAAATACCCTAAGCTCTTCTAAAATTTTATCAAAATTAAAATTGAAAAAAACTATCCATCAGTTTTTTCCAATAGATACAGACTATAACACTAATAAATTTTTAAGTTACTGGAATCCATCAATTGCAATTTTTATAGATTCTGAAATATGGCCAAATATGCTGACAAATATTAAAAAAAATTCTATACCGTTAATGTTAATTAACGCACGAATAACAAAAAAATCTTTAAAAAGATGGAAATTTTTTTCCTCTTCAGCTAAAGAATTATTTCAAAATTTTGATATATGTTTATCTTCAAGTTTAGAGTCTAAAAACTATCTTAAGTTACTTGGAGCAAAAAAAATTTCTTATATTGGTAATTTAAAATTTACTCAAAGTGAAAAATCTACTGACGAATTAAGTGGTAATATAAAAAAATTCTTCTTAACAAAAAAAATATGGTGTGCCTCCAGTACGCACGAGCTTGAAGAAAAAATATGTGCAAGTATTCATAAAAAACTTAAAACCAAGTATAAAACCTTATTAACGGTTATAATACCAAGACATATTCACAGAACAAAAAGAATTATAAAGGAGATAAAACAATTGAATTTAAAAATTCACTTGCATGACTCCAAAAAAAAAATTGATAAAGAAACAGATATATATTTGGTAAATTCTTTTGGTCAAACTCAGTCCTTTTTCAAAGCATGTAAAACAGTTTTCTTAGGTGGCTCAATTATTGAACATGGTGGTCAAAACCCTTTAGAGGCAGCTAAATATGGTTGTCAAATATTACACGGTCCAAATGTCTGGAATTTTAAAGAAATCTACAATCTTTTAGAGGCTAATAAAGTGTCAAATAAAATTACTACAACTAAGCAATTAACTCTTAAAGTTGAGCAGATACTTAATAGTAAAAAGAATTCTAAAAATTTACAATTAAAGATTAAAAGTCTTGGAAATAAGATTTTAAATTTAACTTTAAATGAGATAAATTTTTATATAAATAAATAATGAGATTAAAAAAACCAAAATTCTGGGATTATCAACATCCAAATTTTTTGTCTTATATTCTATTACCACTAACTTTTCCTATAATCATAAATAATTTTCTTTTAAATTTACGAAACAATATAAAAGATAACAGTAAAACAAAAAAAATTTGTGTAGGGAATATATATGTTGGTGGTACAGCAAAAACACCCTTAACAATAAAAATATATAAAATTTTAAGCGATCTAAATATAAAAACAGCCACTATAAAAAAATTTTACAAAAATCATTATGACGAACAAAAAATACTTTCTGAAAAAACTATTCTTTATTGTGAAAAAACTAGAATCAGTGCGTTTCACAAAGCAATTCAGGATAATATAGATGTTGCAATCTTTGATGATGGGCTACAAGACAAGTCAATAAATTATGATCTAAAAATTGTATGCTTTAACAATATAAAATGGATTGGTAATGGTTTTTTAATCCCTGCGGGACCTTTAAGGGAAAAAATAAATAGCCTCTCGAAGTATGATGTTGCATTTCTTAACGGGGATGGAAAAAATAATTCTAAGTTAAAATTATTACTAAAAAATTATAACGCAAACATTGAAATTTTTGAATCTAATTATAAAGCTATCAATATTAAACAATTTGATATTAACGAAAAATATATAATTTTTTCTGGAATTGGTAACCCTGAGAGTTTTAAACAAACACTGATTAATAATGATATTAAGGTAATAAAGGAAATAATCTTCCCTGATCACCATAATTACACCCAAAAAGATATTGATTATATAAGATCACAAGCAAGAATCCTTCACTCAAAAATATTAACCACAGAAAAAGATTATATAAAGATTAAATCAGATAAAAATAATGATATTAAATATTTAAAAATAGAGCTTGATATTAAGAATGAAGATAAACTAATAGATTATTTAAAAATGCATATATGAAATTAATTAAATATTTTATCCAATTTTTAATTATAACAACTCTTCTTCTGATTTTTAAAATTTTAGGATTAAAAATTGCCTCGTTTATTTCTAGTAAAATTACATCATTCTTTGGGCCTTTTTTTCGATCTAAAAATCTAATAAAATCAAACATATTAAAAGCATTTCCAAACATAAATCAAAATGAAATTGAAAAGCTTTCAAAAAAGATGTGGGGAAATTATGGAAGAATTCTTGCAGAATATGTTTTTATAAAAGATTTTAGAGGGCCTAAATTTAATAATAAAATAAAAGTTAATGGTCAAAATATTCTAGAAGGAATTAAAAAAGATAATAAACCTGTAATATTTATTTCAGGACATTTTAATAACTTCGAATTAATGGCCCTACATATTGAAAAATCAAATATTAGTTTGGCAGCAATTTATAGACCACTTAATAATAAATTTTTAAATTTTATAATGGAAAGGGTTAGAAAAAAATATATTTGCAAAAATCAAATCAAAAAAGGAATTTCTGGTACTAAAAAATTACTTACTTTTTTTAAAAAAAAAACCTCAATAGCATTAATGATTGACCAAAGAGTTTCACAAGGCATTAAGTCTAAATTTTTTAATGATGAATGCTTTACAACCACTATACCTGCCCAGTTTGTCAAAAAATTCAAATGTAAGGTGGTTCCTATCTATATTGAAAGAAAACATGACACAGATTTCGAACTTACCATTCATGATCCCATAGAATATTTGGATAATGAAACAATCGAATCTATCACTGCAAACTTAAATAATTTATTAGAAAAAATGATTTTAAAAAATCCTGAACAATGGATTTGGTCTCACGATCGCTGGAAGTAGAAAAGTAAATTTTTTATTTTTTTAAAAATTTTTAATTAAAATTATTTATTTTTCAGGGTGGACTTATATAAATTTATATATTTTTTAGCAATATAAGGTGCATCTAGTTTGCTTATTTTATTTCTTAATTTTTTTTTGAAATTTTTTTTTTTTATTTCTAATGATAGCCAATCTATACCTTTTTTTAATTCGTTTGAATTAAAGTTTTCAACAACATAACCACAAGTTTTATGATCTATAATTTCTGATATGCTGGTGCGCTTAAAACATACTACAGGTATCCCACAAGCTAATGCCTCCAACCATGTTTTTCCAAATGCTTCCTGTATTGAAGAAGCAACAAACAAATCAGCACAAGAGTATATTTTGTTTAATTTTTTCTTATCGTCAACAAATCCCAAAGATCTATATTCTATACCAATTTCATTCAACACTTCATGTGACCAAAAACTTCCAAAAATTATCAAAAAATATTTTGAAGTATCTAATTTTTTTAATGATTGAACAAATAAATTCCATCCTTTTCTTTTGCTTTGAGGATTTTGCGCTCCATACAATATAACTATTTTTTTTGTACTAACCTGTAAAGCACGTCTAGCATTACTTCGAGAAATGTTTTTAAAATCCTTTAAATTGACATTGTTATATATACGTTTTATCTCTTGTCCCTTTAGTACATAACTTTTTTCTGCTTTAGCTTTCAACCAATCGCTAATAGCAACAAATTGAATATTATTTTGAAAAAATTTCTTTTTATATCTTTTTATAATTTGTGCTAAAAAACTTTTTTCGTATTTTTTAAAATCCATAGTATAATGAGCTCCTCCAGTAAAAGGCCACATATCTCTCATAGTCCAGATTATTGGCTTGTCCATTTTGGATATAGATTTCATCCCAATAAATCCCTGGTTAAGCCAATGTATATGAATTAAATCAGCTTCTTTATATTCTTGAAGTTTTGTAATATCAAAACCTAAAAAACCAAAAGTAAAAGTTGAGCGTGGACTATGAAGAAAAGTTACTTTTAAGAACTTTTCGATAATCACAAAAAAAATATTAATTAATTTGTTAAAAAAGCTATTATTAATTAAAACTAATTTGTTATCTTTTTTTTGGAATTTATTTTCATTATGCCCCCTAGGCATGTCATTTAATATTTTAGAGTCTATTTTTAATTCAAGCAAAGCATCGTGTAAAATAGCTGCACCTTTAAATGCTCCACCGGTAGAAGGCCCCCCAACAATATGTAGTATTTTCATATTTAAGAATAAAACTGATTTAAATTTTTAAAAACATTTTTAAAAAACAATTGGTATTTTTTAATTTGATTAATATGATTATATTGAAAATCATTTTTTTTTCCAATTTGTCTATATTTTGATCTTTTCATCAATATATTTGAATTGCGATCTACATAAATCACATAATCAGGCTTATTCATCAAACGCAAATATTTATTTATTTTATTTTTAGGAAATGTACTTTTGTTAATGAGAAAAGATGACCTCTGAATAAAACCTTCATCAAATATAATTATAAATTTTTTTTTTATACTTTTTGCAATAAAATATTTAGCAGCACTTTCTTCCATCCAGTGTTTATAAATTTTTCTTTTATCCTTATCATTTATAAGTTTTAACTGATCTAAATAAAATTTAATAAATTTTAAATTTTTTTTTTTATAAAGAACAAATATTTTTTTACAAATATTTTTATAGGTCACGAAAAAAATATTTGTAAAGCTATTCTTGGAAAAAGACCTATCAACACTATTATTATTTTGAAATGTAGTTGTATTTTTTTTTTTTAATTGACTTAATCTTTTTTAAAAACTTAATTAACCTCATGTATTTAAGGGATATTTTTTCTAATAAGTTTAATTTGAGAAATTTATGAGAATAATCAAGAATTAATGTGTTTGATGAAATTATTATCCTTTTATTGCTTTTAACAAGATAGTTTGCATAAAAAGTTTTTCCACAACAGGGTGGTCCAAAAAATTCAATTATTATCATCTTTTTTATTTATAATATAGTTCGCAAAACAATCTGTTCAACGTTTTTTCTTGCATTTACGGCACAGTTTAATACTTAGATTAATCTTATTCTAAAGAAATTAACATGTATACAATTCTTCAATCTTAAGAGGTTGAACTTAAATAAAATTAAATGAATACAAAAAAAAATATATTTTTTTCATCATTTAAAATTTTAGATAAAAAATTAAAAATTTTTTTTGTTTTGGTTGCAATATCATCTATTTTAATATCTTTCATAGAGCTTGTAGGAATAGGCTTGCTAGGAACATTCATTTTGTTTTTAACAGATATTAGTGAGTCTATGAAACAAATTAGTAACTATAAATTTTTTTCATTTTTATTAACTTGGGACAAAATGGAGATAATTTATTTTTTTCTTTACTCAATTTCAATTTTTTTTTTAATAAAAAATATAATAATATTTGTGTACTTGTATTTTTTTAACAAATTTAGAATTTTTTTTAATTATCAAATATCTGAAAAGGTATTTTTAAAAAATATTAAAAGTAATTATGAGTATTTTCTAAGTCAAAAAAAATCAAAGATTATTCATGATATTAATATTGAAACTGAACGGTTCACTGGTGTATTTTTTTCCATTTTAAGTTTGACCAAAGAAATATTTTTAGTAATATTTTTACTTGGCGGTATCTTTCTAATAAATTGGAAAATTTCATCTATTGTTTTTGCATTATTTATTTTGGTTTCGGTAATTATTTTTAGTTTTATCAAGAAAAAACTATATTTATTAGGAAAAGATCTTACTTTTTTTACTTCACAGTTTTTAAAGAAACTAATTGAAAATCTTAATAATATAAAATTTATTAAAATAAGAAATTTAGAAGACTATATAACGTCTAAAATATTTTTTTATCAAAAAAAAATTTTTGAAACATCTTTTTATCAAAGTGTGTTAGTCATAATTCCAAGATTACTTTTAGAGGTAATATCAGTAATGGCTCTATGCTTAGTAATTTTTTTATATATCAATACATCCGAACCAATTGAAAGACTGCTTCCTACTTTAAGTTTTATATCTTTGGCTATTGTCAGAATGCTTCCATCTATATCAAGTATTAATACAAATATTAATAATATAACATCTAATGCTCACTCCTTAGAAATCATCGTTAATTATCTCAAAGATGAAAATACATTCCATCAAAAAAAAATTCATGATGAAGTCAATATCAAAAAAAATAAAATTACAAATCTCAAATTTGATGGTGTGAGCTTTAAATATAAAATTAAAGATACACTTTTTGAAATGAAAAATATAAATCTTGAAATTAAAAAAAATGATGTACTGGGTGTAGTTGGCAGTAGTGGATCTGGGAAAACTACTTTTGCTGATCTTGTGTTAGGTCTATTAAAACCTGATAATGGCAAGATACTATTAAATGATAATAATTTAGAAAATTTAGATTATAATGATTTTAATATTTCTTATATTCCACAATCTGTAATTCTCATTGATGAAAATTTATATAAAAATATTTCACTAGGCGAAAGTATGGAAAATTTTGATATGAAAAAAATGAATGATGCTTTAACTAAAGCAGATTTAAATAATTTTGATAAAGATTTTTATCAAAGAAAAATTGGTGAGGATGGTATGGAAATATCTGGTGGTCAAAAACAAAGGATTGGGATAGCCAGGGCTTTTTATGGCGAACCTAATTTGCTTATTTTAGACGAACCAACAAGCGAACTAGATTATAAAAGTGAAGAAAAAATAATGTCAAATTTAATATCAGCAGAAATTGATATTATTATAATAATCGCTCATAGAATAAATACTTTAAATATTTGCAATAAACTACTGATATTGAATGACGGAAATGTTGTAGATTTTGATACTAAAGAAAATATAATTTTAAAACACCCAGACTTAAAAAAATATTTTACACCAAAAAATTAAGCTACTCACAATATTTATTAGATCATTTTTATCAATTTTTTATACAACACTGTATTACAAATATTTTTTTCGAACATTTGCCCAAAAGTGTCAAACATATGATTGTAGCTAAAATTTTTAGTATAAATATTTTTAAGCCAAATTAAATAATTTGTCTCTTTTGACAATTCATTAGTTTTTATTGTTTTTACATTTAAACTATTTTCATATATGTAAATTACTTGCCTCGCAATTTTCTTTATCTTACCTGTATCAATTTTAGTTTTATCCAAATTACTTAATAAAAAAAAATACTCTTTTATAGATTTTGCCTGAGTTGCTATTCCAGAATCTGAGTATGGTGCCGACCCAGCTATTATTACCCTTTTACCCTCACCTGCAAATTCCATACCAATAGTGCCTCTTCCTGTAACAACAGTATCACAAACGCTATAAAGTTTTTTAACTGAAATGTTATTTGGACAAAGAACAATGTTATTTTTTTTATATTTTTTCATAAGATTTTTAAAAATTTTTTCTTCATTATATAGCCTAGAATTTGGATGTTTTTTAAAAATCCAAATATTCTTATTATCGTTATGATAAACAAATTTTAGTGTTTCTTCAAATTGCTCATAATAATCATTAAAAATAAAATTCCCTAGTGCATGAGGTGCGTCAGCAAATGCGTGACTTGCAAATAAAATTTTTTTACTTTGCTTTCTTAAAATTGAATTTAGAAATTTTTTATCTTTGTTGTTTCCTTTGTTTGCAATAAAAAAATCATTAGCAGTGTAATGATTTTGAGTTTTTAAATTTTTTCTACGGTTATAAAATCGGTTTATTGTTTTAAGAGGTATTTTTTTTGCTATTCTTAAAATATCTTTTTTTGTTATACGGTCCAGTCCATCTTGATAATAATTTTTTTTATATGAAATTAAGCTTATGCTATGCTTATTAAATCTATAAAATGTACTATTTTTAATATTTAATGAAGTTGCAATTCTAAGTGCTAAACCATTATTTCTTGATTTCGTCTCAGTGCCAACTAATAACCTTTTTATTTTAAAATTTACAAAGTAACTTCTGATTATATAAAATCTAAAAATACTACTAAAAAGTAATTTCAAAAAATAAAAATCAACTCTTTTCTTTATAAATCTAAAATTATATCTGACATATGAGTCATAAATCAAATCACCAATAAAAATTTGCTTTATATTAAAATTATTAATTAACCATTTAAAACCGTTCAAATAAATATTAATCACAACGCGTATTGTCTGTAATAAAGTAAAAAGAAAGAAGATAGGACGACGTATGAATTCTACTAAGGAAAAACCTTTTACAAATCTTTTATATCCCAATTTTTGATAAATTTTTTTTATAAGTGAGTTGTTATTTTGATCTGATAAAATCAATGTGTTTAACTTATATTTGTTAGATAATGCTAAAGAAAGAATTGAATACATAAACATATTATCCACTCTTTCTCTATCAACAAATAGTAAATTTTTTTTGTATTTATTCTCTTTATAAAAGTTAAATTTTTTTTTAAAAAAAATGTTTAATTTTTTAATTTTTATTTTTTTCTTTAAATAGCCAAGCATTAAGTATTTATTTCATTTTTTTGAAAACTGATGAAAGCATATTTCCAACTGCAGGTGGTGAAAATGTTGATAATTTTGATTTATAATTTTTAAGTTGTTTTTTTAAACTTTTAAAATCTTTTCCAATATTAGCATAGGGCGTTTCTAAATATTGATAGCTTGTTGATATAGTCAAAAAATCGTTTTTTAAAAAAAATAAACTCAAATTTACGTGATTAAAATGAAATAAATGAGCTGGGTGATTTTGATTAAAATCCTTACTTGATAAAAAAAATGTTAGATTATGAGAATTTGGAGTTGCCGTAATAAAAAAAAGGCCATTTTTTTTTAGACATTTTGATAAGTTTGTAACCACTTTATCAAAATCAGGTATGTGCTCTATAACTCCTCGCATTATAATCATATCATATTTTCTATTATGGACTGTAACATTTGAGAGTCTATTAACTTTTTTGTCTACTTCTGCATTTTTATTAAATTCATATCCAAACTTTTTAGATCTAAATAATCCCAAAAATTTACCATTGCCACATCCATAATCTAATATAGATTTTTCTTTACTATCTTTGTAAAATTTTAATATAGTTTTTTTATCCAAGCCATACTGCAACTGTCTAAGCTTGTAATCCTTTTTATAATTTTTGTAATTTTCAGTAAAATATTTCTTATTATAAATTGATTTTATTTTTGAAAGACTAGGTAAAGGATTTTGAAAAATAAATAGACAATTATCACATTGAAAATACTTAATTTTTTTATGAACAAATAAAAAAAATGTTTTTTTTTTACTTATCGTAGAACAAATTTTGCATTCCATTACTTGGCCTCTTTTCTAAAAAAAAGTTTTACTTTGTTAATTATGTAGCTTTGTTCAGATTTTTTTAATCCTGGGTAAAGTGGCAAACTAACTGTATTTTTTCCCATATTATGTGCTATCGGACAAGTTTTTTCATTCCAACCAAATAACTTTTGATAGTTTGTCATGCTAGTTACAGACCTGTAATGAACACCGGCACCAATTTTATTTTTATTTAAATACAATAAAAATTTGTCCCTGATTTTTTTTGACTTTAATTCTGTTTGATTAAAAACAAACATAAATAGATGATATGCGTGGATACATGGGTATTTTTTTGTGTTTTGTAATAAAATGGGGCTACTTTTAAGTTTCTCAGAATACACATTGTATAATTTTTTTCTTGCAGACCACATTTTATTAATTTTTTTTAATTGCTCCAAACCTATCGCAGCATTTATATCTATCATATTGTATTTTAATCCCGTGTACACCACGTCATAATGCTGATATCCAATATCCTTGGGGGTGCTGTCAGGCATATATCGTTTCCATGCATCTCTACTCATTCCATGCAGTCTCATTATTTTCACTTTATCAGATAAAGATTTTTTACTACATGTCATCATCCCTCCTTCTCCTGTCGTAATATTTTTATTGGAATAAAAGCTAAAACAACCTGAATATCCAAAAGTGCCAACTTCTTTGTTTTTATATTTAGCCTCAATTGCATGGGCACAATCTTCAATTAACTTTATATTGTATTTCTTTGAAATATTAACAATATTTTTCATATCACATGGAAGACCAGCAAAATGAACAATCATTATTGCTTTGGTTTTTTTGGTTATTTTTTGCTCAATTTTACTTTCATCAATATTAAAAGTATCTTGGCGAATATCAACCAAGATTGGTTTTCCACCAGCAAGTATAATGCTATTAATGGTCGCTGCAAATGTCATTGGTGTAGTTATTACCTCATCACCTTTTTTTAAATTCAGTGATAACAATGATAAGTGCAATGCTGCCGTGCAAGAGTTTACAGAAATAGCAAACTTTGATTTCTTATATTTTGAAAATTCTTCTTCAAAATTACTTGTAATCTTTCCCGTTCCTAGCCATAAAGATTTGATAACTTTGTTAACTGATTTTATTTCAGCTTTACCTACAAAGGGTTTTCCAAAAGAAATAAATTTTTTTTTCAGCATTTTCGATATATAAACTAGCTAAAAATAAACACAAGTAAATATTTTTGTAAAAGATTTTAATCAAATTAACTATTAATAAATGTTAGATAAAATTTTATTTAGATGTGATGCAGGATACAAAAGTGAGCTAGGTTCTGGACACTTAATTAGGTCTATTACTATTGCCAAAGAACTAAATAAAAAATATTTAATAAAAAAAAAAAATATTCTTTTTTTATTAAAAACTAATAACAAGTATTCTCTTGGTGCAAAAATTATAAAATCAGAAAATTTTAGATTTCAATCAATTAATAGCTCAATTTTAGATTATTCAGATGAAGAATTAAACGAAATTCTTAAAATTAATTTCAAAGTTATTGTCTTTGATAGAATGGGGAAAATAAATCTTAGTTTTATTAAAAAAATTAAAAAATTAAAAAAAAAAATTATATGTATTGACGATAGTTCAAAAAATAAATTTCTGTGTGATTTATCTATTAACCCTTTAGTGTATAAAAATACATATTCAAAAAGGAGTCATATGTCTGGATTTAAATTTAATATACTTCCATCAAACCCTTATAAAAAAATGAAAGCAAGATCTCTACAAATAAAGAAAGTTTTTTTTTCGTTTGGTGGGTTTGATAGCAAAAATTATTCCAAATTATATTTAAAATTGTTAGAAAAAGAACATAAATATAAGATAATAAATTCAAAAATAAGATATAAAAAAATGTTTGAAAGTAGGTCTAAATTTTATAAAAAAATGCAATCAAGTGACTTGGTAATATGCTCAGGAGGAATAACCATGTTTGATGCTATTAATATGAACAAAATAGTTATTTCAGTTGACCAATACAAACATCAACTTATAAACATAAAAAGATTGGTAAAAGATAATATATTAATTTATTTAAGTAAAAAAAACTCATCAAGCATTTTTTCTTTAATTGATTCATTAAACAATCCTAATAAATTAAACTTAATTTATGATAAGATTAGAATATTTAACATGCGCCAAAAAAGTGAGCTAGTAATTAAAAAAATTTTTAATCTATATGCAAAATAATTTAATTAAAGATTATGAAAGTAACCTTTTTCTAACAAAAGGTTTCACGGGAAAATTTATATTCACAGATAAAAAATTAAAAAAAGATATACTGACCTTTAAACATAGAAGTAAATGATTTCAGCAAAAAAAATTTGGGAAGAAAGCAAAAAATACATACCAGGTGGGAATGGCCTCATATCCAAGAGACCTGAAAGATATTCTATTGATAAGTGGCCCACATTTTATGTAAAGAGTAAAGGTATTAACGTATGGGACTTGAATGGAAAAAAATATACAGATATGTCTCAAATGGGAATTGGAACATGTGTATTAGGATATGCAAATCAATTTATTGACAAACAGGTAAAAAAGGCAATCGATCAAGGAGTTAATTGCACTCTAAATAGCACTGAGGAATTAAAATTAGCTAAAAAAATTCTCAAATACGACAAATTTGCAGAAAATATTAAGTTTGCGAGAAGCGGCGGTGAAGCAATGTCAATTGCGGTAAGAATAGCAAGAGCAGCCTCAACCAGCGATGTAATCGCTTTTAGCGGTTATCACGGGTGGCACGATTGGTATATAGCTACAAATTTAAGTGGTAAGGAAAAACTTAGCAGTCATTTATTACCAGGTTTAGAGCCACTTGGGGTACCCAAGGCCTTAAAGAATACTGTGTTTGGATTTAAATATAATGATTTAAAAGACCTCAAGGCAAAAATAAAAAATAAAAAAGTTGCAGCAATAGTTGTTGAGGGGTGTAGGTTTGAATATCCTAAAAAAGAATTTGTAAAATTTGTAAATAATTTTTGTAAAAAAAATAATGTATGTTTAATTATTGATGAAATTACATCAGGATGGAGAAATACCAGGGGTGGCACATATAAAAAATTTGGTTTTAAACCAGACATTGTAATTTATGGAAAGGGGCTGGGTAATGGTTATGCCATTTCTTGTATAGTTGGAAAAAAAAAATATTTGAGTCTTTCTAATAAGAGCTTTATTAGTAGTACAGCCTGGACTGAAAAAATCGGATTTACAGCAGCTAACGCAACTATTGATTTTTTTATTAGAAAAAAAGCATATCTTGAAATTGATAAGAACGGGAAATACTTAATTAAAAAATGGAAACTGCTAAGAGACAAATATAATTTAAAAATTAGTTTTTCAGAAAATCCAGCACTAGCCACTTTTAATTTGAACTACTCAGCAGAAATTAATTCTAAACTTTATAAATTTTTTACAGAAAGAATGCTTGATTTTAATTATCTAGGATCCAACAGTATTTACCTGTCCTATCTTCATAATAAAAAAGAGCTGGATAAATATCTCATAGTATGTGGAAAAATATTTCAAGAAATAGAAAATCTAGTAAAGAATAAAGAAGAACTTTTAAAATTAAAAAAAAGAACTGAAAGCTTTAAAAGACTCACTAAATGACAGATTGTATATTGGTACAGGCAAGAACTGGCTCAAAAAGATTTAAAAATAAAGTACTTAAAAAAATTCACAAAAAAACAATTCTAGAAATTGTAATAAACAGATTACAAAATTCTACTACCTTAAAAAACATCTATGTTTTAACTTCAAAAAAAAAAAATGATACCCAAATAGTTAATCTATGTAAAAAGATAGGAATAAAATATTTTAGAGGATCTGAAAATGATGTTGTAAAAAGATACTATGACTGTGTTAAAAAACATAAAATAAAAAATATAATTAGAATTACAGCTGACTGTCCATTGATCGACCCAAAACTTTTAGATCAATTTTACCGTTTCTACAAAAAAAAAAATTACGACTATGTTTCAAATACTACTCCTCCACATAAGTCAACATTTCCAGACGGTTCAGATATTGAAATTTTTTCTGCAAAGGCACTATCTAGAGTAAAAAAATACTGTAAAGATAAGGTAGATAAGGAACATTTAACAAATTTTATCTGGAAAGATAAAAAATTTAAAATTTTTACTTTTAAACATAAAAAAAATTTATCCAACTACAGATATTCACTAGACTATAAACAAGATTTCCATTCCATAAAAAAAATTTTTTATGTGTTAAAGAAAAATAAGCAATTTGGATATACTGACGAGATAATTAAAATTATTAATAATAGCCCTGATATTAAATTACGAATGGAATTAACCAAAAAACTCTACAAAAAAAATAGAAAAGACCACAAAGTCATAAGTATTAAATAATCATAATTTAACACTTGAGGATTTTTTCAATATGCTAATAAAAAAAACCCCCAACACTAATTTGTTGAGGGTTTTAATATAATCTATCAATAATCTAAAAATTAATTTAAAAATTTTTTCAGTGCATAAATCAAGCCAATTGAGCTATTAGTACTGGTCAGCTACACGCATTACTGCGCTTCCACATCCAGCCTATCAACGTG
>MDTF01017945.1_pt1 | contig 14264 bp, 7 predicted proteins | sample 811191 | NCBI WGS metagenome assembly MDTF01 (sample SAMN05326649, study PRJNA326480) | marine metagenome | isolation source: seawater | place: Southern Ocean | collected 2011
ATCTAAAATACAATTGCACGTGCCTGTTTTGATTGTTAGGTCTACTACGTGTGTTATCGTTCTCAGACACTTTATTTCACTTTGTGTTTTTGACTTTCCAATTTTAAAATAACAAGTACAGAGTCACGTTTAACACGTAAAAAAATTAAAAGGCAAAATTCACAAGGCTAAATCCAGGCTATTTAAAGAAGTTTTTTTATTATTCTAAAGAAGTTCAGTTTATCTGTGGTCTATTTTATGGGTTTATGGGTGTTGTTTGTGCATTGTGAACTTTCTCATTTTTTTTCTTTGTCCATGCAAACATATTTCCAATTTTTAAAACTTTTCGCATTTTTGTTTTGGTTAATCTTTTTCGATGATTTATTTGTTGTGCTTGACAAAAGTGAGAAAAACATTTTCTATACGCTTTGCTTGGTTTATTAGCTTCAATCATATCACGATCTTCGTGCCACTCTGTATCAATCGAACTTCTAGTGTTTGCATTAGACAGGAAGGAACGCAACGCAGCTTGGCATAATGTACTTGCCATAATAGCATGAGTAGCTGACGAACATATGTTTGTTAACACTTGCTTTTTTAGAGTTGGTCTAGAAGGAATTGTTGAATTATTATTTGTAACAAGTTTTGATTTTTGATGACATTGCAAACATGCTGTTACTCCAGGCACGACTGTTTTTGAACTAGGTACCAAGAAATTAGTATTATCATTACCAATACTTGAATACAAAGCAGTCAATCCAAATTCCATCGCAAATTCACCAACAATAGTTCTTGCATATGGATCATCATCACAGCAAGCAACAATAATATCTTTTTTCAGTGTATGTGCCGGTAAATGAATCACATCAGTATCAATTGGTGGTGATCCTAATGCATCAAAATTAATTGTTTTGATTGGAAGTTTATTAATATAGGTGATATGTTTATTGATTTGTCTGGTGGATTCTAAATGTACATCTACATCCAATGAATACATTTCCATTGATTTCAATTTACCGATATCGTTACCTTTTGTACCATCACTATCACCATCATCTCTTGCTTTGTAATTACTGGGTACTACCATGGATGATGTTTTCATACAATGAGCTAATATTGATGAACCGTTTGAATCTCTGACATCGCAACAGATAGCTTCTACTCTAGTATCTGCATTCAATTCTGCTATCAAACCACAGACTGCACGTGCTTTGCTTAAACCTTCCATCGATGGTGTAAATTCTAAAGTATGATGCCATTCATTTTTACTTACATTGAAAGGATCCATTACAATTAAATTTCCCAAACCTCTTCGAGCTAATAAAGTTGCCAATTTAGCACCTGTTCCATTTAGTCCTACAATAATAACTGTTGATTCACACAATTTTGTAATACTTGTTGTAAGATTTAAACTTTGAGAAACAACTACAGCAGCGTAAGGATTATCACTTGGATCTTCTGAATCTATCTGTAAATTAAGACACCTTTCCGGACGAGTTTGATCTTGTCTAGTGTTACTGGACAACGAAGCTTGCACAATATCTTGAAGTGCTGGTAAAATTAATGTATCCAAATTATTTAACAAGTTTTGGGTTTGTCTTAATTCTGCGTTCGTACCGATCTCCAGCGATTTATTTTTGTGTTTCATTCTAGATCTTGCACCATTTCTCATTTTAGCGATAGCTTGTGCCACATACGCATCTGCACCGAAACCCTGTTGCTTCTTTGTTGATTTCGACATTGTAGGAATTGACGGCTTGCAAACAAGAATGAATTTAGAAGTTAGACATGTGTCTTGCGTCGTTGCTTGTCAAATTCTCAACAATTTATTACTCGACATTACCCTGAACTTTCAGCGTTTCACTAAAAAACCCCCGTATCGCCGGATCTATTGTAACAGAGACAGATATTTACTCAAACATACAATCGCATCTCATTTAATACCACACACAGTTTGTTTTCTAACTGCGTCGTTTTCAAATGTTTCCAAACAAACCAACACGTTTTCGAGAGGGAAGACATATGGCTACGCAAGCAAACGACGAAGAGTTGGAGCAGATGGAAAACGACATGCGTGACTTGGGTGCATATCGCATGTCTGGTAATTCTAGAAATCTAATTGAACCGGATCGAACCCCACGCAAATTGTATGGTGATTTTCCAGCAATTCCAGATACACCGAACGATTATGAAAGAAGAACTTCAAAAGATAAAGAAAAAGGAAAAAGAAGCCCCACGAGTCCTACTCGTAAAAGTCCGAAAAAACCTCCGCCATCACAATTACGTCAAAACAGAGCTATAGGTGGGAAACAACAAGGTCGTAAAAGTGAAAGACCGCTAACACGCTTAGAAAAAGAACAGGAATATGCTGCTGTCAAACTGCAATCAATGCAACGAGGCCGATCTCAACGGGCTACTATGTTTCGAGAAGAACAAGAAAAACAGGAACAAATCATGTTGACTCAAAAACAATCTGAATCTCGTTCAGCATCACGAAGTGGTGGATCACTGCGTGAACGCCGTAGACAGAAATCCAGAGAAAGTTCACGAACACGTTCTGTCTCCAGAAATGCACGTGCAGAATCGTTTCCAACTGTAAATAACCAAGCTGATCAACCTGAATCTGAATATCGTTACGGTGAGATGGACAATGAAAAAGAAAGGAGTTACAGTGAAAATGGAATGGGAATGGTACCATCGCAACCATCTAACCCTAACAGCAGGCGAAGCAGTCCATCGCCACGCAAAGCACGTGCCAAATCATTGAATATAGATTTTGATGCCGTGGAACAAGTTCGTTTGAAATTGAAACAAGCATGTAGTACACATAAAGGATGTGAACCATCAAAATTATTTGACAAATGGGACAAAGACAAAGACGGGGAATTAGATAGAGATGAAGTACATGAAGGAATGACAAAATTACTTGGTAAAGATGTATTGAGTGAATGGGATATGTTTCCCAATTTTTTTAAATATGTAGATGCAGATGGTGATGGTACTATTGATCGAGATGAGTTCTGTGAATTTGTTACAACAAAACCACAAGTCAAAGTAACACGTAGAAGATCACAACAAATTAATTCCAAACAAGCTTATGAAAATTTTAGTGGTACATTTCAAGGAGATAAACATAAAGGTGGTCAAAAAGGATTTGGTTCTCATTCTGACGTTGATAAAAAGAAGAAAACATATTACAAAGAAAGAACAGGTACTGATTCAAATACCAATTCCAATTCCAATTCATCATTGTCACCAAGAGCAGAGCGTGGTACAAGAGATTACAAAAGAAGTAGTCCAACAGGTTCTGTAAAATCATTAGAGTTTAATGAAATAGATTTTGATGCAGTAGAGCAATTACGACTCAAATTAAAAGTGGCATGTACAACGCACAAAGGTGTAGAACCATCAAAACTATTTGACAAATGGGATAAAGATAAAGATGGTGAATTAGATAGAGATGAAGTATTGGAAGGCATGAATAAATTGCTGGGTAGAGACGTATTGAGTGAATGGGATATGTTTCCGAATTTCTTTGCCTACGTAGATACAGATGGTGATGGTACGATTGATCGAGATGAATTTGCTGAATTTGTTACAACAAGACCTGACGTGAAAGTTGTTCGTAGACAATCACAACAAATTAATTCCAAACAAGTTTTTGAAGGATTTCATGGATCTTTTCAAGGTGACAAACACAAAGGTGGACAAAAAGGATTTGGTGCATATGGAGATGTAGACAAAAAACAAAAATCCTATTACAACGAAAGAACTGGTATTGATGCAACACGTGAAGTAATGGCACGCAAAACTAACACAAAAGAAGATATTAAAAATTTAGATTTCAATGCAATTGATTTTGACGCTGTTGAACAGCTGAGATTAAAATTAAAAGTTGCGTGTACGACTCATAAAGGTGTAGAACCATCCAGATTATTTGATAAATGGGACAAAGACAAAGACGGGGAATTAGATAGAGATGAAGTATTGGAAGGAATGAATAAATTATTAGGAAAAGACGTATTAGATGAATGGAATATGTTTGAGAACTTTTTTTCATACGTGGATACCGATGGAGATGGAACAATTGATAGGAATGAATTTGCAGAGTTTGTAACCACGCAACCAAACATTAAAGTAACACGTAGAAGATCAGAAGCGTATGAATCACCCAAACAAGTGTTTGAAAATTTTCAAGGTACATTTCAAGGAGATAAACATAAAGGTGGACAGAAAGGTTTTGGTGCTTATGGTGATGTTGATAAAAAACAACGATCGTATTACAATGAAAGATCTGGTAGAACACCTCCACCTACACCACCTGAAAAAAAAAGACAATTAGGTCCTACCCTTAATTTCGATGAAATAGATTTTGACGCAGTGGAGCAAATAAGACTCAAATTAAAAATAGCGTGCACAACTCATAAAGGTGTACAACCATCGAAATTATTTGATAAATGGGACAAAGACAAAGACGGGGAATTAGATCGTGAAGAAGTATTGGAAGGTATGAGTAAATTACTGGGTAAAGATGTACTTGAAGAATGGGATATGTTTCCGAATTTCTTTGCCTATATAGATACAGATCAAAATGGTACTATTGATCGAGATGAATTCTGTGAATTTGTTACAACGAAACCTGAAGTAAAAGTAACAAGAAGAAAATCGCAACAATCGAATTCAAAACAAGTGTTTGAAAATTTTAGCGGTACGTTTCAAGGAGACAAACACAAAGGTGGCCAAAAAGGTTTTGGTTCATATGGTGACAAAGATAAAAAACAAAAAACGTATTATGTTGAAAGAACTGGTATGGAACCGGCGTATACAGAAAAAGAATTACGTGATAAAAAAAAGAAATTAAATGCGACTTTGGAGTACGAAGATATTGATTTTGATGCTGTTGAGCAGTTAAGATTAAAATTAAAAAGAGTTTGTACGACACATAATGGTCTAGAACCAAATAAATTATTTAATAAATGGGATAAAGATAAAGACGGAGAATTAGATCGCGAGGAAGTATTGGAAGGAATGAATAAATTGTTGGGGAAAGACGTACTAGATGAATGGGACATGTTTCAAAACTTCTTTTCATACATCGATACAGATGGTAATGGTACCATTGATAACGAAGAATTTGAAGAGTTTGTTAGATTTAAACCGGAAGTCAAAATTACAAGACGAAAAAGTGATTTGGCAGAATCACCTCGCGAAACATTTGAAAAATTTCATGGTACATTTCAAGGAGATAAACACAAAGGTGGACAAAAAAGTTTCGGAAAGGTCTCAGGAGATGGTTGGGATTACAAGGAAAATTATGGACGGGATTGAAAGCTTCGAAGACAAACAGAAGATTGAATTGTATTTTACAAGAGAACATTTAGACATTGAATTAATAATAAACCAAACGCACACATAACACAAAACACAATTTTTATAATAATAATATATACCATTTTTGCTTAAAGAACACATATATTACCAAGGTACATACCTATAGCTTATTTAGTACTACGATCTTGCTCTCTTGGGTTTGATTGACGTTTACATTTTTTTCTCTGTTGCTTTTTTTGGATCCCATTCTTCGTGCAACACTCGTGTTTGGAATAGCATTTGTTGTCTTTCCTGTTCTCTAGTTACAGCACCTTTTCTTTCAAAATGTAATGTAATCGGTCGTGATGCTTCAATAACCATACTTAAAACACCTCCGTAATCCAAACCAGCAGTACTGACATTATTCACACGCATAACTTTATCACCAATTTTAATATCACCTGCGATTTCAGCTACACCACGTTCACCTTCATATTCTGTAAATGCTACTACTTGTACACCATCTTCTTCAAAATCTGCATCCGATAACATCATCCCAAGACGTTGCTCGTCAAAAGTTACATTGAATTGTGTTGTTAATGCCCCGGATTCAATCATACCACGTATCGCATTGACGTCGATACCTTGGGGTGCTTTAAAATCTTCTTTGTCATTAGCTTCCGAAGCATCCACTTGTTTTAATAATTCACAACACAACCAAACAATTGGATCTCCACCACCCTTTTCACATGTTTTGGATTTATTGATGTCATACGTAGTGTAACCATATGGACCAGATTGACATTCAGAACATAAAACAATTTTTAATTCAGTACCTGATGGTGTTACAACCATACGAGATAAACCAACATTACTAAAATCATCGACATCAGGTACAGACCACCACCATTGATGTGTATCTTGATCCCACGTCAACGTGTCGTCCTTTGGATCTTTGGCTGGACGTGGAATCCATAACGTTTGTTTGTCACCGTGGCGTTCAGTCAGTGTGCCAGACCCAGATAACATGCGACTATTGCAACAAGGACAACGAAGTATACCACTGTTGATGTTGTCTTTGTCGACTTCACGTCTTCCAAGCTTTATATCAGACAACAGATCTCTTCCATTTAGAACAACTGTCGATTTTTTTTCCTCTGTAGATTCCTCTGTAGATTTTGCGAGGGATGCCATACTACGCTATGTTTTATTTCTTTGTTTGAGAGCCTGAGAGCTCGCGACATTGATGAGGGAGTGCCAAGTTAAAGAATTAGTATTATCTATCGGGTAACAAAACAAACTTACAATATGCCAGCACGTTTAGGTTCCAATGTATACACATTCACTGTAGGTGATTCATTAAATCGGGACGACATTGTAGACGATTCCAATGAATTATTAAACAGTATTAAATCAGGTACATTAAAATCAGTCTTACCTGAATCATATAAAACAGGAGATCGTCTACCAAAAGCGTTATCAAGAAAATATTATAAAAGTATGTCTGGTTTTTGTGATACACCTAAAGAAGTAGTCGAAGGCATTAAACACAGTTTATGTCACATGGATGATATAATGAGTAAAGGATCACCACAAACAGTAGTAAGTAATGCAGTGTGAATGTTGTCTCTCCTCTTGAAAGCATACAGCCAGCAACGATACAATAAAAAAAGAAACCGAACGAGCCTACACGTATTGCATTTTGAATAAACTTGACTAAACAACTAACTCTTTTTACTTTCGCTTCTCTAATTTTTTTTACTTTGCCCAATTCTTCCACTTCCATTCTTTATTCTGTACAGAACACCGCTCAATTTTATCGTTTAAAACCACAACATGATGCAGAACAACGTGTAGTAGAAGCTATGGAAAGAACTCGTAAAATAGAAGAAATTAAAGGTGAAAGAGCGAAAGCAAAACGTGACAATATAGCACATATGAATGCATTGGAACATGCAAATCATCCATCACATGAACAACACATCAGTACTCCATCTACGCCTACCACATCAACCAACAGCACTACCACAAAAATGCACTCTAAAACTAAAACTAAATCTAAATCATCACACAATGTATCCAAAGATCCAGAAGTATTGCAATTGCTTGCCTCAATACATCAAGAAGAAAAAAATATGAAAAAATTATTGTCACCATCTAAAATTGAATTAGCGAAACGCAAACAAAAAGAGTTTAAACAAAAACGATCAATGCACAAAAGTGGCAGCGGTAAAATATCACCCTACAAAAATAAAATTGACAACGATGTCTTATCTATGTTGTCTCCAACAATTAATAAAAATTCTAATTTTTCATTAAATACAGGTAGAAATGGTGACAACAACAATAGTGGCAGTCGTTTACCAACACCAAATTTAGTACCAGAACAAAAAAAACAGACTGGTCGTATCACAACAAGAAGCACAGCTCGAGGTACAGCTCGAGGTACAGCTCGAGGTACTGCTCGCAATACAGCTCGCAATACAGCTCGAACAGGTGGAATTAAAACAGGAAGGATTAAAACAGGAAGAATGTCCGGTCGAAGTAATAAAAGTAAAAAAGGCAAAGGAGCACCCGCATATAAAAAACCAGAACAAGTCATTCATGTAAAAAAAAGAGGTGGTGCAGCAGCAGTCATGGATTTATCTGAATTAACAAAAGGAATGGAACAAAAAGGAAGTACATATGAAGATGAGTATGGTATTCGATTGCAAGAGGCTATGGATAAAGAATTGAGATCTACATATAAATTTATGAAAAATGTTGAAAGTCATTGGCTGCCAAAAACAGAACAAACAGTGATAAATGAAATGATATCTAAAGCAAGAAAAATACAAAGACAGATTGAAGGTTTAGAAGATTAAAGGCAGAATCTTGGAAATGAGATAGTGCAATGGATAGAAGAATGGGGTGTATAACATGGACAGATTATATAAATATTAAATTCAAAGAATATAGACTAAATAATAAGAAAATAATTTGATATTATTATACATTATACTCACGTATTTTTTACGTGTACCCGTGTACGTATGATCATTTTGTTCTTTTTTTATTTCCATTCTTCCTTGTTCGTTCAAACCCACCCTTTTCTCTTATTTCTCTTGATAATTCCGCAGAGGATGTACTAACTGACAATTTTAAGGATCGTCTACTAGTACCAGTATCATCATTATTCGATCGATCTCTCACAGCATGATTTTTTCTTTTGCTTGTTCCTGTCCCCAATGTCCCCAATGTCCGCCTTTTACCTTTGTAGGCACCTTTAGCACGATTGATACGATCTCTTCTTTTTTTGGTATTGCTTTGATTTGATCGCGATGTAATTTTTTTTTTTATTGTCTTGATCAGGTACATCATCATTGTTTACAATCTCACTTTCGTTTAAAGACCACGATGCAGTACTACTATAATTGCCATCTTCCGAAGATGAATGATCTGAAGATGACAAGAATTGATTGGATTGATTGGAAGAAGAGGATTTCTTTCTTCTTCTGCTTCTTCTTTTTCGTACTAGATGTGCTTCTACTCTTTTTGTTTTTGTTTTTGTTTCTTGAGATTTTGTCTCGACCTTTTTTTCTTTATTCTTATCATTCTTGTCATTATCATCATATTTTATTTTTGCTTGAACTACACGTAACATTAATGCTTTTTCTCTTTTTTCCAACAATGCTACTCTTCTTTCCCAATGTATGGTTGTCATTTTTAATTGATGTCTCAATGCTTCTATTTCTAATTCATGTATTTGTTCTTTTGAATCTCTATGTTCATTTATTGTTTTTTCAATCAATATTACATTGTCCATCGTAGTAGTAGTGGATGGCGGTGGTGGAGATATTGTTGATGTTGTTGATGTTGTTGATGTTGTTGCTGCTGTATTCAAAGCAGCAGTAGTAGTTGCTGTTGTTGTAGTATCTGAATATCTATATCCACTCCCTCCAAGACCATTATCTCCATTGAAACGACTCAATGGATGATTTGCTACGACTCTATTCGCTTCGTTCGCCAATGCAAACAATGTATCTGTTGTTTCATTGTTTGTTTGTTGATAACAGGATTGTAAATTATTTAACAACGTTTGACATTTCAACATGTCTTGAAAATGTAAAGTTTCACGCAATTCATATTCATTACGATCTATTGTATATACATCTATTTCCAGTAATCTTTTTTTTTCATTTTCATTCAATTTATTTTCAAGTTCAACTCTTTTATTTTTATTTTTGGTTAAAAGAGTTTCCAATGAAATAATTCTACCTTCTAATTGACCACGTTCACGATGTTTCATTTCAATTTCTTTTTTTAAATTTTGTTTCAATATTTTAATTTCATTGTTTAATAAATCACGTGTATTTAAATGTAATATTGTACTGCGTTTCACACGATCTACAACCATTTTTTCACAGGACAATACCACTTGATTTTTGTGTTGCATTTCCGATTCTAATTTATTTTCCAGTTTCGTGAATTGTACTACGTGATTGTTGATTATTGTTCGATTGTTGTGAAGATCTTGTTGATAGGTAGTTGTATTTTTTTCTAAGGTTTCTTCTAATAGTTTGACACGTGCAACGAGACGTTGATTTTGTACTAATAAAGCACGTGTTGTGCCATCGTCGTCGTTGTTGTTGTAGTGGTTGTTGTAGTGGTTGTTGTAGTGGTTGTTGTTGTTGTAGTGGTCGTTGTCGTTATTGTCATGATGGTTAGCAGTATTAACAAGTGCATATGATGGTGATTGTGAGGACGAGGACGAAGAAGTTGCGTCGGATGTACTATCGTTTCTATCTATTCTATCGTCATCTTCTTTGTAATCCTCTATTGTACCTTTTCCTTTTCCCTTTCCTTGAGCTCTTTCTCTGTGGTTATATGATGTAGAAATATTTGAAAATGCAACGTTGTTTTGATTGAAAAATTTTGTAGTCAGATCACCTTCTGGATATGTTACACCCAATGATTCGAGTTGTTGTGCAAAACGAGCATCGCTATCGACTGATTCAGCCCATAATTCACGTGAATCTGGTGTTGTTGTGATTTGGTTTGGCTGTGTTGATGTTGACATTTTTATTGATTGTTTGAAGTTGTTGGTTGTTTCATCATTGGTTGTAGTTGTTGAAGGATAGTGAGATGGTATTCGATCATCTGATAGCACATCAGACGTGGTGTAAGATGTATCGGATGCCATGAAAGACATTTGTTTTTCGTAAACGACAAAAAAGGATTGATCACGAGTGTCAACTTTCTCGAACATGGGCATGTAAATGATGCCACGGACAATATACAACTCGCAATAAATACTATACTTATTATGAGAAGAACTTTTTCACGTGGTAACGTACTATATTCTGGATATCTTTTTAAAGAGGAACAAACTTCTTCTTTTTTTGGTGGTCGTTCATTAGAAAAGAGAAGACGATTCTTTATTTTACCAAGAGTACGTTCCACAGATACCTCTACCAAATTACGATTATCGTATTACGTTGCACCTGGTGCAGAAGTTGAAAAAGGTTGTTTATTTATAACGCCAAAATCTTACGTCAACGATATGCCTGATGTCATTAATACGATTGCTGCAGCTTCCTACGGAATGCTTTTGTATCCAAATGCTCAAAGTTCAGATCCAGCACACCTTTGGGCGGACACTTGGGAAGAAAGAGAATTGTGGAAAACAGCCATTACAGAAGGTATATCACTACTAGCACAAAAAGAACGTGTCCTTCGACGTGACACTAGAAAAAAAAGAAAGAAAAAAAGATCCGATCCAAATAATAATTATCTTAATCAATCAAACAAAGAATATTCTAATACAAGTACTACCAGTACACGTCAAAGTTCAAGATCGGATGCGAAAAAACAACCCAATAATCCGAATTCAAACAACAGTGGCAGCAACGAACAAGTGAATGGAATTGATGTTGATATCACTGCTATAACACGAACAATGGTACAAGAAGGAAGTGACTATTTAAATATTCGTAGCGCTGTGCAAATTGCTCTTGCTCCAAATCCATTATTAGAAAAACACAAACAACTTATTCGTCAAACTATTGATTTATTAAGGACAAACAGAGCACCTTCACCACCACCACCATCATTTTTATCACCATCTTCTCAAAACAAAGCTAATTCCTCTTCTGCTTCCTCTTCTTCTACATCACTTGGTGTGTCATCACTGGCATCTGAACTCAAATCGTCAATTCTTACACGTTTCAGTACAGAAAGTAGAGGTTCTTCTGTTGGATTTGACATTAATAATCCAGCTGATCGATGTTGTTTACTTTATTTGCGTTCAATCTCATTTGTCAGCACAGAACATACGAATATAACAACTGTATTACATCCTTTATTAAATCAATTGTATCATGATATTAAACGTGATGTTCAAAGATCAATATTATTAGGTTCACCATCTACATCTACTACTGCCACTTCATCTACCTCTTCTACTGCCTCCACTCCAGCATCCAAATCCACTTCCACTGAATTAAAATATATTCGTCAATTTGAACAAGATTATTATACATCAACAATGATGATACGATCACATCGACAAAATGTCATGTTGTCTTTAAAACCGAAACTTCGACGATTTGTAATTCGTACCGAACAATTCTTATCGAATGGAAATGGAGAATTGCAGTCGTCTTCTTTCTCTTCTTCTATTAAAGATACATCTTTTGCAACAATAAAAACTCAGACTCAAACTCAAACTCACCAAATTCACCAAACTCATCAACAACAAAAACAACGTGCACTTCGACGAGGCCAAGCATTACTGGAGGATCCTATGGAAATTCTACAAGCTGGTGGATGTCCACCTGGTGTACTTCACGTCACAGTGGTGCGGGGTCATAATCTTCGTGAAACTCAGCGTTTAACACGACAAGATCCATATGTTACGCTTCAATGTTCTGGCATGCGTCAATACCAACGTACCAAATACATTCGCAGCGGAGGCAACGCACCAGAATGGACATCTACGGACGACAGTACGTTTTCTCTGCCCGTTCAAGGTTCCATGGATGTGGTAAGGTACCCCGAGTCTTGTCATTTAGAAGTATGGAATGAAAATACTTTGACGAATAGTTTGATTGGTACAGCTGATGTAGATGTTCTTCAATTTGCTCAACGTCCTAAAAGTTCTGCATGGCACTGGCAAGGTTTAGTGGGTGGCGACGGAAAAGGTAACCATGGAAAAGTTCTTTTAAGAGTACAGTTTATACCATTAAAAAAAAATCGTATACTTAATAGTAAAGGTGTAGCATTACGAAAAATTGGTGATCTTCATGTTGGACTTCCACAAACAAAACTTCATCTTCTGCTGCCAAAATCAAGAGGTGGTATGACATCAACTACTAAAAAGAATGGAAAAGATGATGCGATCAACAAAGGCAAAACGAAAAGTTCGACACGAACAACAGTAGCTGGAGCAGTAGCAGGAACAGCAGGAACAGCAGGAACAACAGCAACAGGTCGTTCCCTTTCTGAATTTTGGCAGCAAGTTTCCTCCATGTTAATGTTATTTGTATTAATTGGTGTCAGTTGGTATGTGTCTGCTACAGCTGCTGCTACTGGTAACAATGTGTATGCTCTTCGTTTATGGTTTATGACGTGTGCGTTTGCATTTGCTGATCATGTCAATCATATTCTTGTTCTTCGTGTGGCAAAAATTCCATTTCCAACATGGATACGTACACGATGTTTTTGGTTACTGACTTTATTTATTTTATGGAGTCATGTTGGTAATCAAGTGAATGAGGAGAAGATATCATGGATACATCAAAGTGCTGTAGAACATGGAGAGACTGGACGCTTTGTTATTTGTTGCGCAAGTATGGCCTCACATTTTTACTACAGCTACACTGTTGGTGGTGCAATTGCACAAAGTAAGACATTAGTTATGTAGCTGATTATTTCTTGCTATTTAGTGTTATTCCTGTTGAACGACATTTTTTTTTTTTTGACACATTATATCTATTTATTTTTTAATATCGTCTTGTTTTTTTGTTTTTCAACTAAATTTTTTTGCAGGTCTGGGTGTTCAATTTTTCACAGTCCCGTTGGAAAAGCAACGATCTTTTTTAAAATCTAAATCTAACTAAAAATGATGGTACATGTCATGTAGTACCTTCGGTACCAACAAGAATATCTCATCCACACGCATCTTATTCATGACCTCTCAAAGGTAGATCTAGATCTAGATAATGTCAATGTATATTCATATATATGCCTTTAGCAGTAGGAAGTATCTGCGGTAAGAAGTGTAGTACTGGTGCTCTGCTTGTTTGAGGCACTTCATTCAATTTCCTTGCAAAAAAAAAAAAAAAATTAAAAAAAAAATTATATATAATCAAAATCAATTTCAAATATTTCAAAAAATGTATCCAACGACGTCAAGTATCGACAACAAAATAATTAATACATGTAAGGGTACACACCGGTAAATACTAAATTTTCAAAAAATCATTCTTTCGGTATTACTACTACATGTAATAGAAGGATAGAAGGTACACAGTGTGCACACGCTACGTTGGATTGATGTACCTTCTTAGGCTTCTCAGTTTCACATTTTTATTTTCATTTTCTTCTGTTCTAACTTGACACGCTCTACCTTCAACAACTCTCTTTCTTCGTTCAACCACTTCTTTTCTGTTGAAAGCTCTTCCTCCTCCATCAACAAACTCTCCACATCTAATGGTGACAATGTGCCATACGTGTTAGATACTTTACTAGAGCTTATAGTACAGGTACTTTTTGATCTTCGATGCTCTGTAAAAAGTTTTCTTGCTTTTGTTCTTTTCGATATGGTGCTTTGTATTAAATTATCCTGACAATATATAATATCTCGAGAAGTGTCCAAAAGATTTGCAAGACGTGATACCTCAAATAATGTGGTATCTTTCTTCTCCTTCTCCTCCTCCTCCTCCTCCTCCGCTTTACTACTACTGGTACTCTCCTCTGTTTCTTTTTCTTCCATG
>MDTF01008587.1_pt1 | contig 14251 bp, 17 predicted proteins | sample 811191 | NCBI WGS metagenome assembly MDTF01 (sample SAMN05326649, study PRJNA326480) | marine metagenome | isolation source: seawater | place: Southern Ocean | collected 2011
TAGTACCATCTCCAATAGTGCCTGGCCCATCTCCAGTAGTACCATCTCCAGTAGTGCCTGGCCCATCTCCAGTAGTACCATCTCCAGTAGTGCCTGGCCCATCTCCACCCACTGGTGGTTCAGGCCATGGTTTATCTACCACGACTGTAATATTTGCCATTGTAGGAGGTATTGGAATACTGTTATTGTTGATGTGTATTGTCGGCATCTCATTGACTTGTCGTCAAGAACGCCCTTCTGACGACAAAGAACCTACCGAATCTAAATCGATAGAATTACAACCTCTTAAATCTTCAACATTTGAGGATGATTGCCAACTAAATTTTTAATCAATAATTCAACTAAATTTTTAATCAATAATTCAACTAAATATTTAATCATCTATCTCGACGGATTGTTTCATCATGCTTCGCACCAAACGAAAAGCTATTACCACTGTTGGTTCGTCGGTAAAGAAGGCCAGAGCCCTTCCCAATGTCACTGCGACCATTGTATCGCTCGAGAAGTCGCGCAGTAATGAGTGTATACGCTTTAAACGCTGCATTGAGGCCGCTGAAGAACTTTACCACCAAGTTTTAAAATTCATGATCAGAGTTCGCACTGCCATCAAAGAACACGGTATTGATTCTGTCCGGGGTCCTATGGAAACCCGATACAACGTTCTTTTGGAGCGTTTGCGCCAGTTGAAGCCTCTCACGTGGCGTGAACAGACGCGGGGGCCAACCAGCAGCCGTTCTTGGAAGGCTTCTGAGTCCACTGAAGATTCCAAAAAACATTCTGCGTTGTGGATTTTGTGGACCCCTCCCCATGAGCGCAATATCCAGGACGAGGAGCTGGGTAAAACTCTGAATGAGGCTTCTGGCCCGTATTTGACCTGGGGGTTACCCAAGCGTGACGGCGTCATCAGTTTGGACACCGATGCGTTCAAAAAGGGGGTGCCTGTCTTTGTGATTGAAAAGTTCAAGGTTCATGCCGATGATGGCAAAATGAAGGTGCAGCATCGCATCAAAGGTCTTTACTTTATCTTTCGAAAGATAAAGGTTCATTCAACAAAGATGTCTTTGATGACTTGGGAGCATGTGATTAGTGGGTGGCTTGCTTCGGAAAAGGTGGAGAAGAGTGCGTCCACGCCAGAGTGGGCGAAGGAATAAGTAACGAATTTTAGTAATTATAACCTATAAATATCGACTATTTATTTTATAAAATGTCAGCATTTATAAACAGTGGTGGTTGCGATAAAAAAAGCCCCAACCCCTCCAATGGTGAATCGAAAGATGGCGCGGCGTCCGAGCACACCACCAAGTCAGGAATTTTGAAAAGAAAGTCCTCAGGCCATGACAGTGGTCGGCACAAAAGAAGAATTTCGTTCAACCCAATTGCAAATAGAAGACAACCTTCAAACGATGATGGCAACTACGAAGTAACCGACGAACCACTGCAACTACCCAAAGAAGTTCTTGCTGAAGAACAAAAGGAACAAAGTCGCAAAGAAGAAGACATTAATTATGTATTTTTGTACGTACTTAACGATTGGCACGCCAATCGTTCTGAATCCGATGTTGAAAGAAACATGGAAATATATGCTGACAAAAGAGCCGGTAAAGAAGCCGCGAATGGGCGCGAAATTTACAGAGCAACTCACGAAGACTTGCTCGCCCGGTGCCAACAACTAGTTACACAATTACAAGAAGGAAAGCGGGTTACATTAAAAGGAAAAGCCGGTCGAATGATTGTGGAGCCCGAGGCCGGCGATTCTTGTAACATTGAAGATGTTACAACATTGATCCAATATTTGACAGTCATGACCGTTTCGCTCGAATTCTAACTAAAGGTGCACGGCAATATCTGAAAAACAGTTCGCCGAATGGCCTGGGCCGTCGGTTCTTGAAACGACCGCCCATTTTTTTTGTATGCATGAATACGTTAATATTTTTAGAGGGGTTAGCGCGATCAAGTAATCGGAATCTTCCGGACGGCGAAAAACGTGATGAGGTGCAAAAAAATGCCAGTCATTGTGTTTGCGTTCTTTGAAGGGCATCCATTCGCAATATAGGCGCAGTTCTAGTGGGGTTTCGGGGTCTTCTTCCAACATGATCATGTTTTCGTCCCACCAAGAGGAGGGGTTTATGATTTCCTCTTGGTGTACGTCCAATACATTTTCAAAGTGTTTGATGATTTGTTTGGCCTTTGTTTGGATGTTCATGGGTTATATTAGTATCAAAGAATCAAAATAGATTCACTTATTCGTTATATTTGAAGTAATTTATTTCCATACTATTTTTTTATTGGGATTTTTGTCCACTTGGGATTTTTGTCCACGACAATCAAATATACAACACACATCTCGTCCATGTGCGTCGGTCCATAGACGGTCGTTGTATCCATTTTCGTTGAATCGTATTCACATTCAAAGTGGGCTATATCTCCTTTTTGGACAACGAAAGGCGTTTCAATGGGTACAAATGACTGTGGCGCTTGTGTGGAACGTTCTACCGACCCCCGTTCTACCGACCCCCTCTCAAATTTCGCGCGATTTTGTACTCCTATGTTGTGTGCGTGTACGAGAAACCATTTTGCTTCTCCTCCGTGTGTCAGGTGTTGTGATGCCTTTACCACAACCTTAGCCTTACCGGGTGGTATAGTGATGCGTTCATTATGGAGCGAATTAATGAACGGTATGTATTCCGGCTCGCCAGCGCATTGGCGTATTCTCATAAGTATATCACCAGACAATACACTTTCGATATTGTACGGGAAATGTGCTATCATACTCACCGACTTCATGCGAGCGTCATTAAGTGGAAGCCCTGTATTTTTTCCGTAAGAAAGGTCCGTTCCTTTATGGGACCACACATACAAAGGGTTGTCATCGTCGTCGAACAATGCTACGTGGTGTGGTGTTCTAGAACCCGATGGTGGTTCAAACCCGCAAATGTACCCGGGATCTTTTTTTGGATCAAAATTCATAATGTATTTCCACGTACAATACGTATCGGTGCCGCCCGCAGAACGACAAATCACGGCGGGATTGTTTCCGAGAATAATGTCTGCCTTTACGACAGCAATACAAAATGCGGCGAACACTAAAATCATTATTGTTTTTAGTTGCAAGCTTAAATAGTGATTTTTTTTTCATTATTATTCGCTCGTACCCGTCTCTCGAAACCCATTGATCCAAAAGAATTCTTCAATCAATGGAACATCTTGTATTCTATGTATTCTTTTCCACAATAAAAAGTCGGAAAAAGCTTCCGCGGTCACCAGAGGCCGGGCCTCAATAATAAGACGGACTATAGACGGCGACATTAAGAGGCCATCTCGTAAAAAATCTTTGGTAGTCAAATCTGCACCTTCTTGTATACAACTCCGGACTCCTTCTGCCCACTGTTGTTTTAAGACAGTTTCAAGACAATTGGTTGGGTCATAATGCGATAAAAACGGTATCCAAAGTTCCATACGCCGGGCAGCTGCTACGAAAGAGACGAGTTCGAGTGGGACCGGACCCAAAGACCATAAAAGTTGAAACATTTGGACACTAACGAATTCAAATTGAACATAATTCCACGCGCGATTGTAAGCAACAATATAATGTGATTTCATCCAGTCAAGATCGCGTGAAACGATGGCCGCCTTCACATAACAATTGTAATGTTTGCGCATTTTTTTATCTGTGATAATGGACTCTTCCACACACAGAGGCAAATCGAAATATTCGTTTTTTTGTGTCCAATCCATAATCCAGTCATTGATATAACCCTGTTCCCCTAAAAAATCGGCAGTCTTCAATGAATTTATCGTCTTTGGACCTTTCAAAAGTTCAAGTTGTTCGGGCGATGGAACGATCTCGCAAAAATGGTCGTCCATTGTCATGTTTTTATAATTCAAGATACATAGAATTCACATATAATTAAAATTTTAACGAAAGTTTCTTTTCTATTTTAGGTTGTTGGTCCATTTTCTTTAGAACTGCTTCTACATGGGGGACATCGTTGCTTTCGAGTATCTGGTTTAAAACCATAGCCATGAAACGATCGCGACGAATCAACTGACCATCTTTATGCGCCCTGTCCAATAAGTCGTGCGAGGCATCTACGCCGTGATTTTTCATAGTATGGATCAACTCGGCTTCCATCCATCCGTAAAAAGGCTCGTAAATACTGACTTTTTTACACTGGCAATGCCACCAACTCTTCACAGTAACTATCTGAATCGGAAGATTCAAAAGGCGATATTGGGGGCGCAGCAGGCATAAATATTCCACAGATGACAGGGACCTTGATATAACGGCCAGTATCGGCGGCGCTTCTTGGCGAATCGAATTGAACAGAACGTTTATGCCAACATTCGCCATGGCCACACCGGCGACATTTGGGAGAACCTATACATTTTTGACATTGACAATCGCCAAACTCACAATGCAAACGCATCGAGCACGAGCGGTTGTTCCTTTCAATTAAAAAACACATATGTTTCATACAAACTAAAAATTTAATATAAATGTCTTCTACATTTGTGAGAATGGAATGTTCGTCCTTGCTACAGATGTCCAATCGTTTGTCCAGTCAAACCTGTTCAAAGGAGGGCCGGCATACCCCACAATAAAAGGTCACCGTTGGTACACGTGGTTATATCTTGCCCGAAAAAAAGCGGACGTCAATAACAACCAAATTAAAGTGGGTATTACCAACAACCTACGGCGCCGAGCAAATGAATTAAAGGCATTAGGCATGGAAATACAATGGGCTTGGTCTATGCCCACCAGCCAACTTGTAGAAAAAGATATCAAACAAATTTTGCATGAATTCAAACAAATTTTGCATGAATTCAAACAAATTTTGCATGAATTCATCAAACCCAGAAGAGAAAATACAGAAAAAGACCTACCCGGAAAAACTGAAATCATCCGAAATATACATTTCACACCGCTGATACTATTCATAAGACTTGTCATTCTTTATGTTTATTTGAAATTCAAATTCATCCAAGACAACGACCCCGAAATATTTGAAGTCCTTAGGAGATGCATCGGCGACGATACAGGCGAGGGAGGTGGAAGATTAAACCCAAATACCATTGAATATAACGGCAAAACGTTCAAAGGTCATACAGATCAAGGTCTTTTCAAGGCCACTAAAATCATATACCAACGTCTGAACGGTCCAGAGCTTGTGACGATGACGATCGAGCATATGAACAACTATTTTAAGAAAATCGTCAGAAAAAAAAGGTTCCGAATCCAGAGCAAGATCGTTTAGTCTATGGCATATTAGAGATTAAAATGGGGTTTACGGTTGGTGAAAAGGTTTGGTTTTGGAATAAAGCCCGTACGAAACGCCTTGGAAAAGTCACCATCGAACAAATAGTTGGCAATAGGATATATATAAAATATTCAGTCCGAGTATCTGGGCAAATACAGCCACGGTCTAGAGAAGTAAATTCAGAACGATTAGAAAAAATAAAAAAGTTTTAAAATATTTTAATTTAATATTTAGTCTCAACAACTTTTAAATTAAAATATTTTGTTTGTATTTTGTTTTCAGTTTAGTATAGAATGTATGTTGCGTTCTGACGGATCCCCGGTCGATACTGCTTGCACGAAATTATAACATGTTTGGTATTCTGTATAGGCTCTTTTTTCTTGTTCGATTTCGTCGCGAATGGCAATGATTTCGGCTTGTAGAACGCGCAATTTCTCGGCGGCGGCGGCGGTTTGAGGTGTGCGTCTGCGCCTAACTGGTTCAGTGAGTCCCCTAGCCGCGCGAGCCTTATTGCTTTGTTCTTTGCTTCTGACTTCAAAAGAGGGCGACTTGAAGGATTCTGCCGGCACAACCTGCTGGTGTTCATTTTTGCGAAAGGCGGTGACAACAACGACGAATTTTGGCCATTTAATATTTTTTTCATCGTCTCCAAGGTTGTCGTTTACAACCTTTCTGAAGCCGTGTGACAGTTTCCAGCTGCGTTTTTTCAAATGAAATGCCCCATCATCATGCCCAGCCCGGTTTTTCAGATCTTGAGGATCAATCCATACTTGATGTTGGCCAATGGGATATTTGCCTCGAAGTTCTTGGGCTGTTGTGGTCATTCGTTCATGTTCTTTAATGAATTTCGGAACATTGACGGTTGAAACTTGGTCTACGGGTATATCGTAGTCCAAGAAGATGGACATTAGCAAGCGTTCGGCGTTCAACATCGAAAGGGGAAAGTTCAATTGGGTATGCTTCCCGAGTACGGTTGCATCCCTGTAATTTACATGGCCATTTTCATTCAGTCCGAAAAAGACTAATCCCACATGTTCTTTCAGGGTCGAGCGTACGGAATCCTTGGAAACATCTTCATATGGTTCCGAATGGTCTTGCGAGTCTTCTGGTTCGTCCAAAAGATGCATTAGTGAGTCAATGCATTCGTTGTCGGTACCGGACATTTCGCTGTCGGACATGTTTGCTTTTTAGTATAACGCACAAGACAATTGTCACGACTAAATATTAAGTTCAAAAAAGTTTATCAAGTGGACTAAATATTTAGTCAACTACTATTTATCATACTTTAAGATTAAGTGTTTTTTTAATTGATCACTTATTCTTAATATATATCGAATCTACCAACCCTATGTCTAGTTCCGATGAATGGGGCGAAACTTCTGACGACGAGACACCTTCATCTGCGCTGGCTTCGCAAAAGAGCACTGTTGAAGCCGTCAAAATCCCATTGCTTACTCGTTCTGACCGTGAACAGATCCCCGAAACGGTGGAATTTCAAAATTTGACAATTCAGGGTCAATCTAAATATGTTTTTCGTTGCGAGCCTGCTGATAAAAAGTATCCTGGCGTGGTAATTCCTGAGCACATGCGCACATGCGATGCCCTTCTAATCAGCATGTACGTTCACAATTCAAAAAGGGACCCTCATATGACTCGCGTTCCTGATTTTAAGATGAAGAACTTGAATGTTGTCCGCCGTGAGGGTGGCGCGGTTTTGGTGAAAAATCTTCGTCTTTTGTCAAGCCATACACTAAGTTTCAAGAAAAAAAGCAAGGACCGTGTTACGAATAAGGACACTGCCTTTGAGCTGGGCAAGAAGTATCTATCGTACACTGGTGACGTGAGTCCTCGTTTTACGATCATCTTGGTGCCGTTTTCGAATGGACGTCTTATTATTGCTGAAGCGGCGCGTACTTGCAACTTTCAGATCGAAAGTAAGCGTCAGGATAAAAATCAGCATAGAGCCCGGAAGCGACTTAAGAAAAATACTGAACTTTTACAGGCTGAAACGAACATTCGCGAGGCACAAGTTACATTGGGAAGTCTTCGTCAAGAATTACAACGTGTTCGACTGCGCAACACTCGTAATGTTGAAATCTACCACAATTTGAAGTCGTGTTGCTCCCAGTTGCCCGTGGGGCCTGTGAGAATTGCGATCGAGTTTGCCACGCGTAATTTTGGCACGAGACACGACGGGGTGACCATATCATTATAAATTCGAGTAATATACTCTTGGTTGTCTTTTGCCCAATTTTTTGGGGCGCCACATGAATGCTCTTGCGAATGTATCCACTAAAGCGATTAATATCCATACGTCTACTCTGGTGACCGCAACTAGTATGTGAAGTATTGTTCCTAACCATCTATAGAAATTATAACATGATAGTAGAAAAACATCTTCATTGGACCAATTTTTTTGTTGTATTACGCATTCTTTTCCGGTATAATTGATACCCACGTGTCTTCTTTCGATATCTCTTCCAATCGTTTCTTCTAAATAGACTTGTGAACCTTGATATAACACGAGCAACCCCACAAAGACCGCCCACGATGTCCAGTCTCGTATAACGATGGAACCAACTTTGAAAGGCGGGCCCCAGTGATAGAAATCTGCCCATGCATCTTCAGCCCAAATAACACCGAATCCAGCTAATGTAATGATCAAAAAAACAACGACTAAATATTTGGTCATTTTTAATGAAACAATATTGTTGTATAAATAGTGCATATCGTCGTGACGTCTCCATGCATGTCTCTAATATTCACAAATTGGTCAATTTAGCACTGGCATGGATTGGTATTACGTTGTTGGTCTCAGGCTTTCAGAAAATGCATATTTCTAATTATTCTGGACCTGAAATGTCTGCAGGATGGATGATGGGAATGGCCTGGATAATATTTGGCGGCATTATCGCGGCCGCGTGGATATCATTTATGTTATCAGAATTGATACATCAGAAAATCGCGGGTCGTGCTCGTTTTACGACGTCAAAGATGATCGCGATTTCATTTGTTCTTTTTTTTGCGGCCATCTCGGCATCGGTTGGTACTTATTTGACCTGGAAGCATCCTCTCTTGGTTGGGCCGTGTGACTGTGATGTTGGGTTCTGGGGTCCGAATTGTAAACCATGTACATGTGTCCATGGAATATGTGATTCAGGTCAATATGGTACGGGACGCTGCGCTTGTGATGTTGGGTTTGCTTCCGCGAACTGCAGCCAGTGCGACGCCCGTCATAAACCAGAACCAAACAGTCCCTCTGTCATATCCGGAGACTCCGAGCCCTGTGATACGTGCGTAACCGGGCGTGTAGGTCCAGAACTATTCGAAAACAGGCCTAAATGCGACGCCTGTGATGTTGGTTATACAGGTACCGATTGCGACGTCTGTGCACCTGGCTGGCAGCCATGGTATAAAAAGTCTAGTTTATTCCCCGAGACGATAGCCAAAGACGATGGTCGTCACATTTGCGACGAATGTATGCCCAATCATTGGGGATATTATTGTCTATCTTGTCCATGGGGCAATGACGTGCCTAAAATTACGCTCGAAACAAATAACCCGATTGTTTCCGGCACGCGTGTACGAGATTCCAATAAAAACGCGGGCAGCATCTCCGACATGCAAATATACGATTTCCCCGAAAAAACTGACGAGTATACGCCGCTGAACCCTTACAAGGCGCGTCAAAAGATATGGCGGACGTCCTACAACTACAATCCTTCGGATGAAAACGTTCTTCGTTCCACGAGGGTCAAAATTAAATATGATAATGGCCAGAGACTTTCCGACTGGATCCTATTGTCAGAATTGGAAGGCGTTCAGTGCAATAATCGCGGGCAATGTATGGACGATGCGCGCAGGAAGGCCGAGATTGACTTAACCCCTGATTGGAACAAGACCTGTACATACGCCCCCTCTTTCGAGGAATGTTCTAGTGATAAAGATTGCAAGGTTTCTGAAAATTGTATGGGGCAATGCCAAGGGCTTGGACCAAGTAATGGTTCCGACGGGTTTGCCGATTGGCAAGTTGAAGTTGCTGGTTCGTACTGTAAAACGGACAGCGATTGTTATCAACCCATTTTAAAAATGGAAAAGGGTAAGAAAGTGTATCAACAAAATTACAAAGGCGGCGCCTGTACTTCCAGAGGCTGCTGTCAAGAAACTTGGCACGGAACTGGAGACTGTGCGTGCGACCCGGCCTTTTTTGGGCCGTTAACGGACAAACCTGTTCAACAGGAACACTATCAAAAAAGCCCGGCTTGTGATTTTTGCCCAGGTTACGACTGGATTACTGAGAATCCCACCACGATATGCTCTGGGGGGAAAGGGACATGCTCTAAATCTTTGGATCGCGATGGAAATTACATTCAGATGAGATGTGCCTGTGGGCCTGGATCCTACATCGTGGATGGCGTCCAGGATCCCGACAGGGTTATAGAATGGCTGGGCGATGTATGTCAGTGCGGAGATTGGGACGAGGACGGCAAATGCGACACCTGTGCAGCGGGACATTGGGGGCCAGAATGTAAAGAATGTCCAGGTGGCGCCTTTTTACGGACATGTGGTGGAAATGGACACGGACTATGCAATGGCGAGATCGACGGCGACGGAACATGTAATTGTAACATCAATGGACCATCCCATTGGATGTTAGCGCCATACGTCAAAAGATATCCCTCAGAAATACCCGGAGAAGACATTCATGGGCGCAGCGACATTTGTTCAGAATGTGCCCCCAACCACTATGGAGAAAAATGCCTTATATGTGAAGATACGGAGATGATTAAACCGTCAGAACTTGACCATATATTTCAACCCCCGGGTTCATATCTCTTCGGAGGCGATCCAGCGTGGGTACAACAATCTTCTTTGGTGTCGGGTACTGTATGCCACCGTGGAACATGCACATTAGCGTGTAATGGCGGTGGATGGTGCAATTGGGGGCGAGGCGGAGATGGTAGATGCACGTGCTGGTCAAATACATGGCAAAATAGTTATACATGGAACCCACTAGACAATGTATGCATCGGCACCAAACGCTTTGACGGAGATTCTATATATAATTCCAACACAAGAAAAGAATTTATAGAAGCCAATACAAATTGGGACGGCCCTCCTGGCGAATATTGCCCTTCTTATGGATGGTGTAATGGCCAGGATACAGAAAAAGATACATCCCAACTATGTGGCCACGAAACATGGGGAGGCGATAATAAAAACTTAAACGACCAAACACAAGAAAACAATTGGGATGTAAGACAAGACTGGTCTGGAAAAATCCAAAATCCGGATTGTAGTACTTGCGTCCCATGGCGTCCGATCAACTTTGGATTTAGCAATACAAAAATGCAGACTACTTGCGTTGCAAATCCATCCTAGCACCAAAACAACCCTATTTAACCTTTGTCAGGATCATCCATAATAATGACGTCCATCGAAAACACGATTCATCCAGAACATCGCTTTGCAAAACGGGATAAACAAGAGTATAGTGTGTTTTCTACAACTATGGAAAACGTTTCCACCGTTGACAATTGGGTGGCGATAGAAAAACCCCAACGGGTCCTTATAGACCCGCAATCGTTCGAAGAACTCCGAAACAAACGCATACAATGGATCTTTGACAAAAAGAATGTACTGATCGCGTGTAAAATTACAGAATAATGCACATGTTTTAATCATATATTTATTGTCAATCCGGACGCGGGCGCCAAGTTTGGCCGCAATGGCGTTATTGTTCATCGAAGTTTTGTGTTGGGTTTATCTACAGTTATGGATATCAACGACTGTTAAAACATTTAGGTCTTTTTTATTGGCAGAATAATATTCATATGTATATTTTTTCTATTTCTATGGAGTGTTTTTGTATAAATTGTGTAAAGTTTACATGTGTTTCTGGTAAAAGTTTGAGACGTGGCCATAAACTTGCCACCTGTTTACCCTCGTGAAAATAAAAGACAGGGCAATTGGAATCAAACATGGCTGGAATGTGGCGGATTTCATCGACGAAAAGCACATGCTTATAATGCGAATGATCTTTAAACACTTGCCAAGCATTCCCTCTTGGTTCAATGTGTACTGCCGAGATTTTCCTCTTCATATGTCCGAAAGCCCAAAGATCGTGCCCGGTAGATTGAAACTGGCGCTCAAACGAACGCACGTGACCATGACCTATGAACGCAATCATGACAGTCGATGTTTGTTGTGTATAGAATGTGTAATATAGATTGAAGGACCATATACAAAACCCTACGAAAACGAACAAGAAAGGATGTCCCATCATTTATTTGTGTAGTTATTTATATAAAATATTGGAAATCCTTTTGGTTAAATTTTTAAAATCGTATCCCTGATCTTGGGCATGTTATAGACGTTTCCTCCTGATCAAATTGAATGGCACAATTTTTTTTTTCGACCATTGTGACGATCCCCTTTTTCCGACTGTTGATAGCCTGGTACCAGGCCATCACTATATCACCCACTTCCAAAGTTGTCGGCTCTACGGTCTCGGAGGAATCGATTTTAAAATTTCGACCTTGGCGCGTCACTAAATATCCCTTTGTTTGGACGTCCAAAATTGTAAATTTTAAACTTCGGATCATGACATTGTCGGTTTTCTTAAAACTTGGACAAAGAATATGGTGGATACGCGCCGACAGACCATCCATCGCAAAATACTCGGCTTCTTCTTTTATAAGCCAGAGTTCGGGCGAATCCTTTCTAGGCAATACATTCGAGCCTCGGAGATAGAGCAATAACCAACGAAAAATTTCAGGATCTCGGTCAATAAAGTATGCACCGTCCACCAACTGTGCAGGGTTCGAATGCGCAACCATTGCGGACAACATTGACGTCGAACGGCCCGTCAGCGTGTCTTTAGTGGTCCAGTAGACATGACCACCAACGTTTAATTTTATTGGCATGTGACCTTCGATTCGTTGACGTTTATACTATCTACGGCCAACTCGTCATTGTCGAATTTCCATTTTTGTTTCGGAGTGGACGATCTAGATTTGCCGCGCCTTTCTATCGAAGGAGGAGTGTTTTTCGGACTTGGAACGTGATCTCCAGCAATTTTAATACAACGAATAGATAATTTACTTTTTAACGACGATTTAACAAAGTCGTTCATTTATGAGTTATATTATATAGTTTGTTTATAGTGTTATATGTTTACTTTGTTTGGAATGCTCTTTGACGGACCGCCCATTTACTTTTATTCCCGTTGTACTCCGTATCGATGACCCAACATCCGGTTTTCGGATGGGGCGTGGAAATAGATTGCTGAAATTCCTTCCAATTGTCCGGCACTGGCATCCCGTTGACATGCGTTACAATGGAACCGGCATGAACGGCGTCCGTCGCATACGCTGGGGATTCCGGAGACACCGATTCCACCACCACCTTGAGTCCAAAACGATTCGATGACGGTGCCATGTAATCCAACAGTTTAAACATACCGACGTGATGCAAACGCAAAGGCGCAAACATAATACCCTGAAACTGCGCTTTTTGCTTCTGTTCGAAACGCCCCTCGTCGCAAAACGCATAGGTTTGGCGGACATCAGGCAACTCTGCATAGGTCGGCTGACGGTGTTTAAAGGATACCTTTGAAATGACGCCGCCGGGCCGCAAAACGTGTAAGGTGATCTGTTGGTCAATTCCAGTATCATTGCACAAATCAGTCAAAGACATCGGCAGATCTCGTTTCTCAGAATACCAGGTCCCAGCCGCTGACAACTCAGCTTGGACACCTTCATTCTCAAATTTGAATATAATGTCTCCGGAAAGGCCACCCGCCAACTGGTACAATGATTTAGGGGAAATGTCCGTCACAACCACGCCACCTTTCGCGGCCCACTCACCATTCGATTCGGGACATTCGTAGTGAGCCAACAAATCGGCCGAAAAAATTGGCTGGCTCGTAATACCCACTTGAGGCGAATGCACGTGAGAAGGCGGCGGCGGAAGAATGCGAATCACTGTCGGACGCGTCTCTGGCTCACTCGTATCCGTCACAGATTCTCGGACTTCGGACCAACGCTTATTCCCACGCCAATCCATAAGACCATCCCAATCACGACTCGACGCAAACTCCAAAACGCGAGACAATAACTCAGGACCCCCACGATGCATATGATTATTATCCGGGGCAAAAACATGCCTTCCAACCCATGCAGCAAATGTCCTGGGTTTTCCGCGCACAGTACCGCCCAACTTATAACCAGTCCATGCCTTTTCAATGCCAGAGGAAGACATCACAGAACACTCTTCCGTGGACAAATGATCCATCAAAGATTGAGTGGCAGCAGGTTGAGATCCACTCACAGACATCTTAGAAAGCATCTGCATCACCTTTGATTCGCGGTTATAACGCACCTTCAATGCCTTTGTCAATGTCGGTAACACGCGCTTGACAGTATTCGAATGAATAAAACCATTCTCACCATCCACATTTGCACCAGTCAATTTAAACGTATTCACACCTATCACCTTGTAGCGAGATGGAATGAAATAATGAAGACCAGTGACAACCTTCTCGTCCTCATGCTTCGTTGAACACATCAAAGGACCGCCAGAATTACCACCGTTAATCAGCGCCCCAGAAAGACCACGAATCTCATTGTTCAGATGGACACAACCCTGATATTTACCAGTAGTAAACTGCTGGTCGATCAAACCGAGCGGATGCCCCACCGCATGCAACTCTGTACCAGTGCGAAGCGTATCCGAATCCGCAAACATCAAAGAAGGAATGTGATTCAGACCATAACGGTCCTGTAATTGACGCTTCAAAAATTGTTGCACCTGAGGCTCAATCTTCAACAAGGCCAAATCACGATCGTGACAAACAGCCACCACCGTCACCGGCAAGGCCTGGTGCTCAATATAGGTAGTCATCACCTTCACCACGGGAGAATTTGTCACCACGTGCGCATTCGTCATAATCAAACCCTCTTCCAGGACATGAACGCCATCCACGGCCAAGA
>MDTF01004470.1_pt1 | contig 14246 bp, 14 predicted proteins | sample 811191 | NCBI WGS metagenome assembly MDTF01 (sample SAMN05326649, study PRJNA326480) | marine metagenome | isolation source: seawater | place: Southern Ocean | collected 2011
AGGACCCTCTGATTAACAGTCAGATGCTCTAACCAGCTGAGCTAAGGAGGAATTTAGATTGGTGCGCAAAAATACGTCACGGAAGTACATTAAGCAATACTTTTGTGCGTCTTATTATTATTTCATTGTTTTTTTGATAAAATTTATTCTCTATGTCATTAGTCATTGTCGGTACGGTTGCCTTTGATTCCATTGAAACCCCTTCTGGAAAAGCAGACCGAGTTGTGGGCGGAGCCGCGAGCTATATTGCTTTAGCGGCGTCTCATTTCGTGAGAGAACAGGAGCTTATTTCTGTGATAGGCGAGGACTTTCCAGAAGAGTTTTTATCAACGCTAGAGTCAAGAGGCGTTAACACAGATGGATTGGTTACGATTAAGGGTGGTAAAAGCTTTTTTTGGGAAGGCAGCTACCACGAGGATTTAATAGGAAGGGACACCGTAACGACAGAGTTAAATGTGTTAGAAGGATGGGTGCCTGTCGTGCCAGAAAACTCTAAATCTGCGAAATACGTGATGTTAGGAAACTTGGACCCCGTTGTTCAAATGTCTGTCTTAAATCAAATCCCCTCGCCTGATTTGGTCGTTTTAGACACGATGAATTTTTGGATGGACATCGCAATGGAAAGTTTAAAAAAAGTGATTTCTAAAGTTGATGTTTTGATGATTAACGACGAAGAGGCACGTCAGTTAACAGGCTTTAAAACCTTACCCTTGGCCGCTGCAGAAATTCACAAAATGGGACCTAAAACAGTGGTGATAAAGAAGGGGGAACACGGAGCGATGATGTTTGAAGACGGCAACACCTTTTTCAGCCCTGCCATGCCCTTAGAAAAAGTCATCGACCCAACGGGAGCGGGAGACACCTTTGCAGGAGGATTTATCGGCTATTTGGCTAGGTTGGGGGACATTTCTTGGGAGGCAAAAAAACAAGCTGTAGTTGTGGGGTCAGTGCTGGCATCATTTACTTGTGAGGATTTTGGCACAGAAAGGCTGCAAAGCCTTCAAGAATCAGAATGGCACACAAGGATGCGCGAACTTAGAGCGATGGTAAAATTCAGATCAATCAGAGGCTAACACCCGATAACCATGGAGTTGGGTCAAGAGGCTGTCCACTCACCCACCATTCAAAATGCAGATGCGCGCCTGTGCTTTGAGACCCACTATTTCCAACAGCCGCTACAACATCACCCATTCGGATTACATCACCGACTTCTTTCAAGAGTGATGAATTGTGCTTGTAGACAGAAAGTCGGTCGTTTTTGTGTTGAATAATGAGAACATAACCATGCTCAACTGTAAAATCAGACATGATAGCTGTTCCGTCATCTACGGAGTGAACCAACATTCCTTCTTTTGACTCAATGTCTACCCCGATGTGCCCGTTGCTGAGGTCAAATCCAGAGGTTATTGCGCCCTGTATAGGTTGAAAATCAAAGCCAATAAGCTTGCTTACTTCAGCGGGTCCGCGCTGAAGTTTAAATCGATCTCCCTCTTCAATCCGACTTCGGAATGCCAAGTCCTCTTCCCCAGCCTCGGGTATGGTGACCACTTCGGCACTTGGTAAAGAATCGTTGATTCCGAGGTTTTCAGATGGAACTTCACCTTTTAAAATGGACTTTAAGTTGTTCAGGTACTTTTCTTGAACAGAAAGCGCAACAAGGGCGCTGTCTGTTTGCTGTCGCGTAAATCTAACGTCTTCTCGGAACTGCTCAGCGACATATCCAGGGATTAACACCTCGGTTAAGGGTGTATATGCAACGATTGAATACGTTAAAAAAATGACGAAAAACACACCACCAGCGACAAACGAAGCGATGCGTCTTCCAGAGAGTAAATAAGCTCTTCTCTCGTGAAAGGTTGATTCCTCCTGAATAGTTACCCTAAACCGTTGTCGCCAAAAACTTCTTCTATGCTCTTTGTTGCTCATGGATTGTTGCCTTTCAAACGCTGCGAATATCGGACAAGTTCACACAACTATAAAGTTCTTACTGAATTCCATAGAAAATCTAATAATTTAGCAACTTCATACGTTGACTCTTGATGAACTCCAACATGCCTCATTTTTTTCGGTTATTAATTTTAACGTTTGCCACCATGTTTTTGGCGCAGGGGTGCACCACCAATAGAGACGGCAGGGCATACAGGGTTTATCACAACACTACAGCAAGGTACAATGGCTTTTATTACGCAAATGAAGCGATGTCGGAAGCGGATAAAAAAATTCAAGAGCTGTATGAACCCAATTGGGATGAAATCCTCCCCATTTTTCTAGACACAGATGAAAACTCTTCTCAGCAAGTCTATCCTTTAATGGAAAGGGCGATTGAGAAATGCTCTAAAGTTGTGGATCGCCACACAATGAATCCATCTAAAAGAGATCGGAAGTCAATAAAGTGGCCTGAAATGAACAAGTGGATTGACGACAACTATACCGTTATAGGTCAGGCATATTATATGAAAGAGGATTTTGCAAAAGCAGAAGAAGTGTTTCTCTTTTTAGCGAGAACAGTTGACACTCGTGATGCGCAAGCCTGGTCTTTCAGTTGGCTAGGAAGAATATATCTCAGAACTGAAAATCTAGTAAAAGCAAAAAATATGCTCGCAAAAGCCGAGCAATATAGCGATGTCTCTGAGGAGATTAGAATCCACACAAATTTAGTGTTTGCTCAGTTTCACATTAAAAAAGAAAATTTCGAAGAAGCCGTTGAATATATAGAAGCTGCCATAGAGTTAACCCAGAAAAAGAAAGACACCGCACGCAACCTCTTCATCTTGGCACAATGCTTACGAGAGACCGGGGACAGTGAAGCGGCAATAGAGGCGTTCAGCGAAGTGGCCGATTTAAGAACCATCTATGAGCTAGAGTTTCAAGCGAACATCCAACAAGCGATGACCTATCAGAGAAAGGGTGGACACAGCGATCCGATTGTTGAACTCCTTGAGGACATGCTTGACGATGATAAAAACAAAGAGTACTTAGACCAAATCTATTTTGCCTTAGCAGAAGTCGCGCTGGAAGACAGACAAAGAGATTTGGGGATAGAACACCTTGAAACATCGGTGTATGTGAGCGAAGGAAACTCCAGGCAGCTAGGGAAAAGCTACCTGCGTTTGGCAGATCTCCACATGGAAGATTTACAGTATGAAACTGCCCAAGCCTATTACGACAGCGCCCTAGTTCACATGCCAGAAGACAACGAAAGGAAAGAAGACATTACAAACCTTGCGTCAAACCTGACGGACCTTGTTCTGAATCTTCGCTCCATTGCCGAGCAAGATAGTCTTTTAGCCCTGTGTGATTTAAACGAGTTTGACAGACGAAGGGTGATAGAGAATATTTGGGAGGACATGGCGGATGACCTTGAGAGAAGAAAAGAAGAACAGGAAGCGGCAAACGCATCAGCCATTGCCGAGGCAGGTTCTGTTGGAGTTGGAATGTTTTGGCCTTACAACGGTGCTTTGCTCGTAAGCGGAAGACAAAACTACAAGGACTATTGGGGGGAGAGAGAGCTTGAAGATCACTGGAGAAGATCTAGAAAATTAGATGCTCTGTTTTCCAGCGAAGAGGAATCCGAGATAGAAGAGACAGAAGAATACATTGACCCATTTGATCCAGCATCCTTAGCCACGGTGGATGAAATGCTCGAAGACCTTCCTTGTGGAGAAGCAGAGAGAGATAACGCCTTGTCAATTCTGGCTGAGGCGTATTACCTCGCGGGACTGGATTACAGAGAAAAACTTTCAGACCCTGAGAACGCAATTGAAACATGGCAGGAGCTGTTAGAGAGATTGGATAGCAGCGACTTTCACCCCACAGCGACCTATCAACTTTTCAGAACATATCTCCAACGAGAATTGGAAGAGGACTATAGCAACCCCTTTTGTGAATCATGCAACTCCGAGTTTTGGGCAAACCAAATTACCTCCAATTACCCCGGGAGTGAGTGGGCAAACCTGATTGAAAACCCCGATTTTCTCGACGCGGAAGAAGAAGCATACGAAACAGAGCGTATCGCCTACGAGGAGATGTTAGCTCGATACTATAAAAAAGAATACCAAAGCACGTTGTTGGAGATTGATGTGATCAACAACGACCGACCAGAAAACCCGCTGGCTTGTAAATACAACTTGCTGCGCGCACAATGCGTTGGAGGTCTGACGAGCTATACTGGCGACAGAACCCCTTATTTTGATGCACTGAAGCAGCTGATCTCGGATTGCCCTGAAACAGAACAGGCAGCCTATGCAAAACTCCTCCTGGATCAGTTGGGAGTTGATTTAGGTGTTGTAGGAGAACCGAAGAAAACGGACCAGAAAGAAGAAGAATCAGCGTTTGTTTTTGACGGAAACAAAGAGCACTATTTTGCAATCATTATCCCCGTAGAAAAAGCAAGCGGGAATGAAGTAAAAGCAAAAGCATCTGACTTTAACAAAGCCTTCTTCGAATCTCGCGGCCTCAGAATAACAAGCAATCTGTTAAGCAGAACTCACGAAATCGTGCTTGTTAAATCTTTTGAAAACAAAACAAAAGGTCTCGATTACTTTGCTGTATTCACCGGAAACCGGGAGCTGTTAATCGATGTAAACTCAAGCGGGTACGACATGTTTATCATCGGAAGTGAAAACTATGTAGAGCTTTTTAAAAACAAGGACATAACAGGGTATGGTGATTTCTTCAAGACACACTATCTTTCGACAACATCTAAGCAATAAAAATGATTGGTTCATTAAAACGCTCCACAGGGGCATCAAGCAGCAGTGCAGAAAAAGGCATCAACCGCATCGTAGAAGGCACGTTAATTGAAGGTACAATTAACAGCGACAGCAACCTTCGAATCGATGGAGAGTTTAACGGAAAGATTACAACAAAAGGAAGATTGGTTGTTGGGCCAACAGGAAAAGTTTCTGGGACAGTGAACTGCTTGTGTTGCGATGTTGAAGGAATTTTAGAGGGAGAGGTTACAGTGCGTGAACTCTTGTCCATGAAATCTTCCTCAACAGTTCAGGGGGATTTATACTATGGTCAACTTTCAGTAGAAGCAGGTGCAAAAGCTCTGGGTACATTTCGCATGGGTCAGGCTGAAGGTCATGCAGACTTAAAACAGGAAAAAAAGCAACCCCAAAAGACGGCTTCAAAAGCGGATGCGTTGGCTTCGTTAAAAGCCTCTACAATGCCTTCAGAGTCAAGCTCATTGTTGAAGGAGGAGGCTACCGTTGGCGCACAATAACACCCAAAAACGCCCTAAGAAACAAGGGAAGCAATCGATCATGAGGTTTGCAGGACTTGGCGCAACACTTGCCGTATCGATCGGTTTGGGATCCATTGGAGGGAGAAAATTGGACGCGTATTTTGCGTTAGAGAAACCTCTTATGACAGCGGCAGGAGCACTTCTGGGTCTTGCAGCAGGGATGTGGTCGGTTCTGAGAAGCATTCAATCAAATTAACAGGAATGAATTTTTACCTTAAGACAGCCCTTCTTACAGTGGGCATCTCTTTGCTAAGCAATGCAATACCGGTTTTTCAAGGCATGTCTTCCTCTCCAGTTTGGTATGGAGTGATTTCCACGTACGCTCTTTTAACTGTTGTTTCATGTCGTTGGATTGAGAAAGCCCACACAGGATCAGCCCTCAAGTTTACAACGGTAGTGCTGGGAACAACAGCACTTAAAATGCTTCTGACACTGGCGATCATCACAATCTATCTGGCAGCAAAAGAACCATTCCCCAAACAATTTGCTTTCGGTGTTTTCGCGGTATTTATAGCTTTTACGGTGCTGTTTGTTTCTGCCACGAAACAGCTCATAAAAAAGTTTTAAAATAAAAGTGTTGCGATTGAATTATTTAGACACGTGGTGTGCGTATTTTTGCACCGATTTTTTGAATCAAATTTCAGCATGACAAACGGACTCCTCAAGCGATTTACAACTACCGCACTGTTTTTGTGTGCGGCTTTTTGTGTTTCAGCACAATCAGAAGGTCATGTAGATGCGAACATCGAAGATTCTCACGATCACGAGAGTCACTCAGACCACGCGGGTCATGATCACGCAGATCACGACGCTCACGCAGATCACGCAGATCACGTAGATCACGACGCTCACGCAGATCACGCAGATCACGACGAGTTTGTAGCTGGAGACTTTATTATACATCACATTTCTGATGCCAACGAAATTCATTTCTTCGGTGACATCAGCGCTCCGCTTCCAATGATCTTTTATGTAGAGGGTGTAGGTTTCGATATTTTCATGAGCTCTGCCTTTCACTCAGAATCTGGAGGCCACGACTCTCATGCAGTGAGAGAAGCTGTTGGAAACACAGGAACCATTTTTATTATGGATCCGGAAAAGGGAATTTCCACAAAAGGAGGAGAGGAATTTTGGGACATCTCAATCACCAAGTCTGTATTTGGAATGTTTGCTATTCTACTGCTCTTAATTTTCATGCTGACGTCCATGGCGAGGAGTTACTCAAAAAACCCAGGTCAAGCACCTACGGGCATGACAAACTTTTTAGAGCCCTTGGTAATGTTTGTTAGGGATGACATTGCAAACCCAATTATCGGAAAAGGGAAGTCTGACCGATTTATGCCTTTTTTGCTGACCACGTTCTTCTTTATCGTGGCGAGTAATCTACTTGGACTCATACCATTTATAGGAGGTTTTAACATCACAGGAACTATAGGGGTCACAATCGTATTGGCATCGCTGGTGTTTATCATTACAACCATCAACAGCAACAAGAATTATTGGGGTCACTTGCTGTGGCCTCCTGGAGTTCCAAATGCTGTCAAACTAATCGTAGTTCCGATTGAGATTTTCGGGATTTTTCTTAAACCCATTGTTTTGATGATTCGTTTAACAGCAAACATCTCTGCGGGCCACATTATCATTTTGTCGTTTGTGAGCTTAATCTTCATCTTTAACCAAGATTTTGGAGCTGGAGGCGGAATAGGTATCGGTGTTTTATCGACCCTTTTTATGATATTTATGAATTTCCTGGAGCTACTTGTAGCATTCCTTCAAGCATACGTTTTTACACTTCTTGCAGCGATTTATTTTGCAGACGCTACCCAAGAAGCACATCACTGATAATAATTTTTTTTACCTTAAAAACAACCCATCATGGATTTGTTAAGCATTCTTTTTGAAATTAATACTGGCCACGGACTCGCGGCACTTGGAGCTGGAGCTGCTGCTATTGGAGCAGGAATTGGCGTTGGATTAATCGGTAAAGCGGCTCTAGAGTCTATGGCTCGCCAACCTGAAGCTTCTGATGACCTTCGTGCCAACATGATTCTTGCAGCTGCTCTTGTAGAGGGTGTTGCTCTTTTCGGAATCATTATCTGTCTTCTAGTAGCCCTAGGATAAGATCATGGGCACGTTGTTATCACCCGCATTCGGGACTGTATTTTGGGCAACACTTGCCTTCTTAGCGACCCTCTTTATTTTAAAGAAGTTTGCTTGGGCTCCTATCCTCAATGCACTCAAGGAACGAGAAGAGAACATCGGAAACGCTCTTCGCTCAGCTGACAAGGCGCGCGAAGAAATGGCAAATCTAAACTCTGAGAACGAACGTCTTTTACAAGAAGCTCGTGCTTCTCGTGATGCAATGCTTAAAGAATCAAGAGAAATGGCTGACAAGCTGATCTCAGATGCAAAAGCAAAAGCAAAAGCTGCTGCCTCGGTTGAGGTAGAATCTGCGAAAGAAGCGATTGCTACAGAGCGTAAAGCTGCCGTTGCTGAACTCAGAACAGAAGTTGCAAAGCTGTCGATTGACATCGCTGAGCAGCTCGTACGTGAAGAGTTAAAAAGTTCCGATAAACAAAAAACTCTCGTTGATAAGCTGATAAGCGAATCAACACTGAATTAATATCATGGCTAGTAATCGCGCAGCATCAAGATATGCCAAAGCTCTGCTTGGCTTAGCTTCCGAAAGGAACGAACTTGTACGTGTTGAGTCAGAGCTCCACATGATCTCAACTTTGGTTGATGAATCACGTGACTTCGTTCTGTTGTTAACTAGCCCCGTTATACAACCTGACAAGAAGAAAGCTGTATTAGAAGCAATCTTTAAAGAAGGTTTATCCGATTTAACCTTTCGGTTTATCAATGTATTGGTAGCCAAAGGCAGAGAGGCTCTCCTTCCATTTATTGTCAAGGAAGCCCTAACTCAAATTCGTATTCTAAAAAACATCCAAGCTGTAGAAGTGAAAACTGCTACCCCGCTAGATGAAGCTTCAAAGTCAAATATTTTAGCTGAAATAGCTAAGCTACACGATGGAGAAGTTGAGCTAACAGAAACGGTCGATGCGGATCTTTTGGGAGGATTTATTCTCCGATTGGATGACAAGCAAATCGACGCTTCTATCAAGCGCCAGCTAAATACGCTACGTCGCAAACTCACAGAACACGACTACGAGCCAGAATTTTAAGCCCCAAACGAATCAATCATGGCTGACATCAACCCAGCAGAAGTATCTTCAATTCTTCGCCAACAATTAGCAGGAGTAAAATCTGCAGCTGAACTAGAAGAAGTAGGTACAGTCCTTCAAGTCGGTGACGGAATTGCCCGCATCTACGGTCTAAGCAACGTACAATCAGGTGAACTTATCGAGTTCGAAAATGGTGTACGTGGAATCGTCCTCAACCTAGAGGAAGATAACGTTGGAGCCGTTTTACTTGAGCCTTCAAAAGACCTCAAAGAAGGTTCTTCGGTGAAGAGAACCGGTACGATTGCTTCTATTAAGGCAGGAGAAGGTCTTCTGGGCCGTGTGATCAACACACTCGGAGAGCCGATAGATGGAAAAGGCCCCATAACAGGTGATTTATATGACATGCCTATCGAGCGTAAAGCTCCAGGTGTGATTTATAGACAACCCGTTGCTGAGCCTCTCCAAACAGGTATTAAGGCAATTGACTCTATGATCCCGATTGGTCGTGGACAGCGTGAGCTCATCATCGGTGACCGTCAAGTTGGTAAGTCAACAGTCGCTATTGATACCATCATCAACCAAAAAGAATTTTATGATGCAGGTGAGCCTGTTTTCTGTATTTACGTAGCGATTGGTCAAAAAGGATCAACCATTGCAGGTACAGTGAAGATGCTCGAAGAAGCAGGTGCAATGGCTTATACAGTTATTGTTGCTGCAACAGCATCAGACCCCGCTCCTCTTCAGTTCTATGCACCGTTTACGGGCGCAGCTGTAGGAGAGTTTTTTAGAGATACTGGTAGAGCCGCACTGGTTGTGTATGACGATTTGTCAAAGCAAGCGGTGGCATATCGTGAGGTGAGTCTTCTTTTGCGTCGTCCTCCAGGTCGTGAGGCTTACCCAGGAGATGTTTTCTATCTTCACTCACGCCTCTTAGAAAGAGCTGCGAAGGTGATCTCAGAAGACAGCATCGCTAGAGAAATGAATGACCTTCCCGATTCTCTCAAAGGAATCGTTAAAGGAGGAGGATCTTTAACTGCGCTTCCGATTATTGAAACACAAGCTGGTGATGTAAGTGCATACATCCCAACCAATGTGATCTCAATTACAGACGGTCAAATTTTCCTTGAATCCAACTTGTTCCTTTCGGGGATTCGTCCAGCGATTAACGTTGGTATCTCAGTGAGTAGAGTAGGAGGTTCTGCCCAGATAAAATCGATGAAAAAGGTAAGTGGAACACTTAAGCTTGACCAAGCTCAGTTCCGTGAACTTGAAGCTTTTTCTAAGTTTGGATCAGACCTAGACGCAGCCACGAAAGCAATTCTTGACAAAGGCGCAAGAAATGTTGAGATTCTCAAGCAGGACCTCAATTCACCACTTCCTGTTGAAGAGCAAGTTGCGATGATCTACTGTGGTACGAAAGGTCTTTTAAAGAACGTACCCTTAAACAAGGTTAAAGCATTTGAAAAAGAATATCTAGAGTACTTAAAAGCAAAGCACTCAGATACTTTAAGCGCATTAAAAAACGGAAAATATACAGACGCTGAGACAAGTGTACTTGCCTCTGCTGCCGCCGAAATGACGGCCCGTTACTCATAATATAGAAGGACTATGGCTGGAGGATTAAAAGAAGTAAGAGAACGCATCGGTTCGGTTCAGAACACAATGCAAATTACGTCTGCGATGAAAATGGTCTCTGCGGCCAAACTTCGTCGTGCTCAAGATGCGATAACCCGCATGCGCCCTTATGCAGAAAAAATCCAGTCAATTCTAACGAATGTTAGCAGCACGCTGGACTCTTCAGAAGGTGTTTTCTCAGAAGAAAGAAAAGTCCAAACAGCCCTGGTCGTCGTGATTACATCGAACAGAGGTCTTTGTGGTGCGTTTAACAACAACTCCATTAAGATGGCGAATTCCGCTATTTTAAAGCACAAGAACAACGGTTCTAATGTTGTCGTTCTTCCCCTTGGTAAAAAAGCGTTTGAAGTTTTAGAGAGAAACGGTGAAACACTTGCGGATGGTTTTGGCGATGCTTCTCTCACTATTTTTGACAACCTTAATTTTGAAGCAGCTTCAGAAATTGCTCAGAAAGTCATGGACGGTTTTGTTGCAAAGCAATGGGATTCAGTTGAAGTCGCTTACAGCAAGTTTAAAAACGCAGCCGTACAGATACCTACCAGAGAAGATTTCTTGCCCATTTTAGAATCCACCACGGATTCTCAAGAGGACACCTCTAGCTCTACCGACTATATCTTTGAGCCAGACCGCACTGAGATTATTGAAAACATCTTGCCCAGTGCCCTCAAGACTCAGTTGTACAAAGCACTTCTAGACAGCAATGCTGCCGAGCATGGAGCCAGGATGACAGCGATGCACTCCGCAACAGAAAATGCAGGAGACTTGTTGCAAGAATTAAAAATATCTTACAACAAAGCACGTCAGACGTCTATTACGACTGAAATCCTTGAAATTGTTGCCGGTTCTGAAGCTCTCGGAGGATAATTAAACAGCAGATTGTTTTTTTGGCTTGGTTTTAGCTGTTAGCTTTCCCACATGGGATTAAGATTGCGAATTTTTCTGGGGATGCTTGTCGTGGTGATCGTTTCGCTATTGTCTACGGCTGTTGTTGCGTTCGACTATTCCAACAAGCAAGAAATAGCTTACAACGACCAACGGTTGCTTCGAAAAGAAGCCGCTCTCGCAAGGAGCATAGATTATGTCATCTCCAGGCAAGGAGGCGATTTACCTAAAGACAGCATCTCAACGTTATTTACGGACCACATTTGTGAATTGGCCGATGTGCATGGCTTGGTGTTAAGCCTTTACCGTCCAGACGGAATTTTAATCACGACCTCAGCTACGTTTACTGAAGAGAGGACTCAGCCGGAATTGGTTTTAAGCGACTCTCTTGTTTCAAAACTTTCACTGCTCGGCGACAGGTTCGTTGTGAATGAAAGAGACGGATTGAATGAGGTAACCCGGGTTTACTGGATGGTCGTCAATCAATCCAACACTCCATTGTTTGTTGCGAATGCTCGCTACAAACCACGCCCTTTAAATCAGGGAGGAATTCGCCCTTTTCTAGACAGGTTGGCCCCAGTGTATTTCTTTCTGTTCTTCGGCGCGATGGCAATTGCTTATCTATTGGTGAGCTCAATTGTAAGGCCGTTGGCAAAACTGAAGTTAGAGATGTCAAAAGTTGACCCATTAAGCGAAAGCTCTTCAGTTGAGCACAAATGGAAAGATGAGATAGGTGAATTGGTGATGGAGTACAACTCACTGCTAGAGAAATTAAGAGAAAGCCTCATCAGTCGCGCCAAAGACGAAAGGGAAGGCGCATGGAGAGAAATGGCTCAGCAGGTCGCACATGAGATAAAAAACCCGCTAACACCACTAAGACTGGGGATTCAACAACTCGAAAGGGCCTGGGATGACAACGCTGAAGATTTCCCTGTGAGGATCAAGAACTTTTCATCTACGGCAGTTGCTCAAATCGATGTTTTAGCTGGCATCGCAGAAGATTTTGCGCTCATGGCTGTCGTACGAGAAGCAGAAATACACCATGTTGATTTAATCGAAGTCGTTACAAACGCTGCAGGTTTATACGGAGACACCAATGTTTGCGTAGAGACAACTGCAAAAAACGTATGTGTTGAAGGAGATTCAAGCAGATTAATTAGGGTGTTTAACAACCTCATTGCAAATGCGCTAGACTCTGTGTATGACTCGGGGTCTCAAAGCCAGGTTCTGATTGAAATTTTAGAGGACGAAAAGCATGCTGTTGTGACTGTGACAGACCACGGTTTGGGGATCTCTAAAGAAAAGTTAGAGCGCATATTCGAGCCGCGGTTCACAACAAAAACACATGGTTTGGGATTGGGGCTGGCCATGGTAAAGAGCATCGTTGAACAAACCAGCGGTGAGGTCTCTGTCCAATCTGAGGAAGGATCGGGTGCAGTCTTTACAGTTAAATTGCCGAAAGTGGGTAGATAACGGGTCGACTTGGCGACGCATCAAGGTCAAAAGGAGCAATTTGTAGGTTCAGAGCATACAGGCCGTCTTTTACGTCACTTGGGATAAAAACAAACTCGGTAATCGTTGCTCCAGCGCGAGGCGCCTCAGGCACCTTAAAAAACGCTCTGTGGCTAAGAAGAGAACCTCCATCGATCTCTTTATCTACAGAAGGCAGATCAACAAGAAGGTGCTCTACACCTCTTTGAACGAGTTTTTTTGTAAACTCTGAATCCAGAAACGTCGGATTCGTGTTGGCCCAATCTTTGCTTTTCTTCTTGTCATCATTTGGGAGTGTTCTAATGATCATTGCCCGAGGCAACATGTCATTCGAAGAGGCACCACCTGGCAAATGCTCAACTGTGATGACGGAATCACCATTCACATCGGAAGGAGCGATTGTGTGCAACAAGCAGGGAAGAACAAGGGGCAGTTTGATGTTGTTCACAGATTCCGCTTCCTTGGTAATGTGTCCCAAGCATTCTGTGTGGGTGCCATGACCATGCGGGTTGAAATACACATCCGTAAAATTTACAGCTCCACCTCTGGCGACGCTGCCAACAAACCCATCACCTTCAACAACGTCAAAGCGAGGCCTTCCAACATACCATGCTGCAGGTCCTTCACCCAACCTAGGGTCTCGAAGGGGAATGCTAATATCTGTGGGTTGAGTGTGTTCAACTCGATACTCACGTTTAGACCAAAACACACTCACTTGTATAGATGAATCCATCATGACAAGGTAACAAAAAAGGCACCCCCATAGGGATGCCTTTTAACAATAATAACAATTGTAGTCTTAGTCGAATAGGAAACCTACTCTCAGTGCGGCATTGAATACGTTTCCAATTGTAGTGTTGGATACATGGTTCGGCGCAACATATCCTTGGTCGTAGTAATCATAGAAGATTTCGCCTTCAACAACGTTGAAAGGAAGTTCACCCACAAAGCTATCAGCAACTTCAGCACCAGCTGTAGTTGGGTCAAAAGCACCGTTAAACTGGATGTTAAACGCAGTTAAGTCGCTTGTTCCAATTTCGTGGTTTCCGAAAGAAGTTGTTCCGAAACCAAGTCCTGCTTCAAAACCTACGTAAATAGCATCAGAGAAGTAGTAGTCAGCACCGAAAATAAGGTTTAAACCCATCGAGCTGTATGCTTGCTTGTTTGTAAGGTCCCAAACGATGTATACATCAGGCTGTCCCACGTTGTCTAGGTCGTTGGGTCCCCACATCTCCATTTTATCAGAACGGCTACCCATCATGTAGTAAGCCTCAACACCGAAGTATGGACTCAGGTTGTCTGTACCGTCAAAATGCATTTCGTAACCTGGAGCAATACCAAACAATGTTGTAGACGACTCTAAGTTAAGCTGAGGACTAACAGGATCTCCCAAAGCTTCGCCTTCTTGAAAGTAAGCGTAAGTGTCAGAAGAAGAACCGACAGTTAAAGAAAGACGGAATGCCGCGTCATCATCTAAGAAATTACGGTACTTGATTGTCGTTCCACCAATAGGGCTGTTGCCAAATGGTGTTAGATTTAACTCGATGTTGTGCTCTCCGCCCAACTGCTTTTGCGCTTGGGCGCTAGTGACAACAAGCGAACAAATCGCAAGTGTGAACATTAGTTTTTTCATGTCCTGATTAATTTAGGTTTCAGATTTAAAAGTGCAAGTACGTGAATACTTTCTTAAGAACAGCCATTGAAACGTTGTGAACATTCACTCATCAATTGTTAATAACGCAAAAAAAGAATGATAAACACTGATTATCAAATAGATAAGCCTAGAGTTTTGTTGAGTGAAAAAA
>MDTF01013554.1_pt1 | contig 14244 bp, 19 predicted proteins | sample 811191 | NCBI WGS metagenome assembly MDTF01 (sample SAMN05326649, study PRJNA326480) | marine metagenome | isolation source: seawater | place: Southern Ocean | collected 2011
TAAAAAATTAATTATTCCTTTTTTAGATAAATTAGATTTTAGTGCTGAAGAAACTCAATCTGTAAATACTCTTTTTAAAATCAACAATAAGATTATTGGATACAATACAGACAGAACTGGTTTTTGGGACACCATAAGAAAAATTTATCCCCGGGGCAATGACTCAATAATGCCACTACCTCTTGAAGATAAGCGTATTTTAATTATAGGTGCTGGTGGTGTTACGTCATCCATAATTTCTGCTCTTAAAGATGAAGGAGCTAATAACATTATTTTAAATAACAGAACAAAAGAAAAAGCAAACGAATTAAAAAAACTATTTCCAGAATTAGAAGTTCTGGATTGGGGTAAAAAGCCACCAATCTGTAATATTGTAATCAACACAACCAGTATTGGTTTAATTAAAGACGAAGAAATAAAAATAGATTTTAGTGATTATGATAAAAATTTTCATAAAAACTTCCTGTTTTATGATTTAATTTACAATCCAAAAGAAACTAGTTTTTTAAAGAAAGCAAGATTAAGAGGAAACAAAACAATGAATGGTAAAATGATGTTTTTAAATCAAGCAAAATATGCTTTTAACATTTGGACAAATATAATGCCAGAAATTGATGATGGAACTATTAAACTTTTAGATTGATGATTAAAATTGGAATTTTAGGAGATATAGGATCAGGCAAGAGCTATGTAGCTAAAAATTTTGGTTATCCAGTATTCAATGCAGATGTTGAAGTAGGCAAACTATATAAGAAAGAAAAAAAAACTTTTAATAAGTTAAAAAAAATTTTACCCAAACATATTCACTCGTTCCCAATAAACAAAAATGAAATTTGTGATGCTATATTAGCTAATAACTCAAATTTAAAAAAAATTATTAAAATTGTTCATTTAGAAATAAGAAAAAAAATGGATATATTTTTTAAAAAAAATATAAATAAAAAAATTGTAATTTTAGATATTCCTCTTTTATTAGAAAATAAAATTAACAAAAAAAATGATATTTTAATATTTGTCCAATCAAAGAAATCAGACATTTTTAAAAGGTTAAAAAAAAGAAAAAACTTCAATTTAAAACTATTAAAAAAATTTAAAAATATTCAGCTGGCACTTGATTATAAAAAGAAAAAGTCTCAATTCGTTATTAAAAATGATTTTACTAATAAATCTGTTAAAAGAAGTATAAAAAAAATTTTGAAAGATATTTTGTAAAATGAAAGAAGTCATACTAGACACAGAAACAACAGGCTTATTTGTTAAAGATGGTCATAGAATTGTCGAAATAGGCTGTATTGAACTTGAAGATCTCATACCGACAAAGAACAGGTTTCATTGCTATTTAAACCCTGAAAGAAAAGTTTCTGAGAAAGCTCTTGAAGTTCACGGGTATACAGACGAATTTTTATCTAAACAAAAAAAGTTTTCTGAAGTTGTTGATAATTTTTTAGATTTTATAGAAAACAAAAGATTAGTAATCCATAACGCTGAGTTTGATTTATCTCATTTAAATAATGAACTAGCCTTACTGGGCAAAAAGAAAATTAATAGTGAAAATACCGTTGATACGTTGTCACTCGCTAGAGATAAATTTCCTGGGTCCCCAATAAGTTTGGATGCATTGTGTAAAAGATATAGAATAGATAATTCAATAAGAACACAACACACAGCTCTAATAGACTGCGACCTGTTAGCTAAAGTATATATTAATCTTTTAGATCAAAAAGAGCCTTCATTAGATTTTCAAAACCTAGATAATGAAAAAACAATAATAAATTTAAATGAAGTCAATAATTATTATAAAAAAGTTATTAAACCTTCAGAAGAAGAGCTAAAAGAACATAAAAACTATTTAAAAAATAACTTAAAGAAAAACTTTTTTAATTAAATTTTTCTTTATATAGCTGATCAAAATCGATTTTTTTTTCAAATTTTACCCCTTTATAACCTGAGTCAGCGAGCATATTTAAAAATGACTTTTCTAAGCGGGGGTAAATTTCTTTCTGAACATCACAAAGTATTATTTTTTGCAATTCATCTTTATCTGTAACGTCATCCTCTATTTTTGTAATGGTAGCATAAATTATCTCAAAATTAGCTTTTTTCTCATTAGGATCTTTATCTAAAAATTTCAATGTTGTATTAACTTCAATTATTTTATCCTTTAATGCTTTTGAAGTTATTTCAATATTAAGGTGATATTTAGGAATATTATCTTTAACAAATAAATAAGTTTGAATATCAGGTGTTTCACTTGACATATCTTTTATATATTCTGATATTATTTTAAATTTTTCTGTTGTCATCTTCGTCCTCTACATCTTCATATTCGCCATTAATGAAATCTTGTTTTGTTTTGTTGGGCCTTTGTTTAGTCGATACTTTTTTAAAAATCAATTTTCTTGTAGGTGGAAAAATAATCAATAGGCCGAATAAGTCGGTAGCAAAACCTGGTAAAATTAAAAGTAGGGCTGCAAAAGCTAAGGCTGCACCAGAAATTATTTCATAAACAGGAAGCTGGTTTCTAACGATTTGGGATATGCTAGATCTTAAGATGTTAAAACCCTCATGTCGGACATAAATAATCCCAAAAAAAGCAGTAATAAAAATTAGCAATATAGTGTTAAATGCACCAATTTGAGATCCAATTTTAATAAATAAATAGATTTCAATTATTGGGATTCCAATTATTATTAATAATAATGAGTTCATTTGTCCATACTCTAAATTGCTAGTTGTAATTAATCAACATACTAAATATTATTAAAATATGAATTATAATTTTGAATATATAGATATTATACTTCTAGCAATGATAGCTGGATTTATCTTTCTTCGTTTAAGAGGAATACTTGGAAAGAAAACTGGCTTTGACGGAAAGATTCCAACTCAATTAGAAAAAGAATTTAAAAAACTCGGTACAAATCTAAAATTGGTAGGTGAAAAATTTGACGAAGTAGATCAAAAAGATTTTTTAAAAGGTGCTCAAATTGCATATGAAACGATCATTACAGATTTTAGCGATAGCGATAATAAGCTGATAGCTAGCAAACCATTATTAGGTGAAAAAGTTTACAATCAATTTATGGAAGCTCTTACAGAAAGAGAAAGCAATAGTAATTTTGCAGAGATAACTTTTATAGGAATTAGATCTGCAGTAATTAAAGCACATAAAAAAATAGAAGATAACTTAGAAGTTACAGTAGACTTTGTTAGTGAAATTATAACCTGTATCAAAGATAAAGATCAAAAAGTAATTTCTGGAGATGCTGAAAAAATTAAAACTGTTTATGATACTTGGGTTTTTTCAAAAGATATAAAATCACCCAACCCTAATTGGCTATTGGTTAATACCATTACATAATTGATTAAGATAATTTCAGATAAAGATAAGCAGGACTGGGAAAATTTTCTAAAAAAAAAAGAGAAAATACCCAATAAAGATTTTGTTAATAAAAAAACTAAAAGATATGAAAAAATAAAAAGAATAGATCTTCATGGTTACACGATTGAAGAAGCGAACAAGGCTGTAGAACACTTTATTCAAAAATGTTTTGATGAAAGTGTCACTAAAATTATAGTGATTACAGGCAAAGGTCTTAGATCTAAAAATGTCGATAACCCATATCTTTCAAAAGATTTAAGTATATTAAAATACTCTGTCCCAGAATTTATTGAGTCGAATGAAAACTTAGTAAAAATGATTATAGAAATTACAGATGCAAAGATTGAAGATGGTGGTAGTGGTGCTTTCTATGTTTATCTTAAAAATAAATTTAAGATAAAATAATTATTAAAGAATAAATTTAGACAAATCTGTATCTTTTACAAGCTCATCTAAATTTTCTTTAACATACTTAGAATCAATCACAATTTTTTCACCAGCTCTATCTGTGGCAGTAAAACTAATATCATCTAAAATTCTTTCAATAATTGTGTGTAACCTTCTTGCACCAATATTTTCTACAGTAGCATTAACTTCTGAGGCCATCTTTGCAATGGCGTCTATTCCCTCATCTGAAAATTCTAATTCTACATTTTCAGTTTTTAAAAGAGCAACATACTGTTTAATTAAACTATAATCTGGCTCTTTAAGAATCCTTTTAAAATCATCACTGGTCAAAGCTTCAAGCTCAACTCTTATGGGTAGTCTTCCTTGTAACTCTGGCAGTAGGTCGGAAGGTTTTGCAAGTTGAAATGCTCCTGATGCAATAAATAAAATATGATCAGTTTTAATTGGACCATGTTTTGTGCTCACTGTCGTTCCTTCAATTAAGGGAAGCAAGTCTCTTTGAACACCTTCTCTAGATACATCACCGCCAGCTCTATCAGTTCTTCCAGAAATTTTATCTATTTCATCCAAGAAAACAATCCCATTATTTTCTGTAGAATCAATGGCTGATTTTATAATTTTATCTTCTTCTATTAACTTATCAGCTTCATCGTTGATTAAAATTTCATGGGATTCTTTAACAGACATTTTTTTCTTTTTCTGTTTACTACCAACAGATTTTCCCAACATCTCACCAATATTTATCATTCCGATGTTTGCACCCGGCATACCAGGGATTTCAAATGAAGCTTGAGATGCACTATCATTAACTGCTATTTCAATTTCATTATCATCTAAATCACCATCTCTTAATCTTTTTCTAAAACTTTCTCTCGTAGCAAGACTTGCTTTATTTCCAACAATTGCATCTAAAACTTTTTCCTCTGCTAATTTTTGAGCTTTTGCATTAACTTTTTTTCTTTTTTTTAATTTTTCCATTGCAATAGCAATTTCAAGTAAATCTCTTATAATCTGCTCAACATCTCTACCAACATAACCAACTTCTGTAAATTTTGTCGCCTCAATCTTTACAAAAGGAGCCTCTGCTAATTTGGATAGTCTCCTAGAAATTTCAGTTTTACCAACTCCTGTTGGACCTATCATTAAAATATTTTTTGGCAAAACCTCATTTTTCATTTCACCTTTTAAAGCCTGTCTTCTCCATCTATTTCTTAAAGCAATAGCAACTGCCTTTTTGGCTTTTTTTTGCCCAACCACATATCTATCTAATTCAGAAACTATTTCTCTAGGAGACAAAGAGCTAACCAGAGAACTATCTTTATTTTCATTTTTTTCTTTAGGAAAGGGTGTAACGTTTGAATCTTTCATTAAATTTTTTCAATTTTAATATTGTCATTAGTAAATACACAAATTTCAGAAGCAACTTTGATAGCTTTTCTAGCCACCTCTTCTGCACTTAATTCTGTATCTAACAAAACCTTAGCAGCAGCTAAAGCATAATTCCCACCAGAGCCTATACCAATAGCATTGCCCTCTGGTTCTAAAACATCCCCCGTACCAGAAATTATAAAGCTATTTTCTTTATCTCCAACAGCCATTAAAGCTTCTAGTCTTCTTAAATATTTATCAGTCCGCCAATCTTTGGCTAGCTCCACAGCAGCCCTAGGAAGGTTTCCTGCATGTTTCTCAAGTTTTGCCTCAAGTCTCTCAAACAAAGTTAGAGCATCAGCAGTAGATCCGGCAAATCCCGCAATAACGTTTCTCTTTTCGATTTTCCTAACTTTTGCAGCGGTACTTTTTATAACTGTATTACCCATACTAACCTGGCCATCACCAGCTACCACCACTTCGTTATTTTTTCTAATAAGCACTATTGTAGTCATTGATTATAGATGGATATTAATTTTTATTCTTCAAGTAGCAGATTGCTAATATTGATATAGTTAGTTAATTTCTATATAGATAATTAGTATTATGAGCAGAAAAGGAAAAGTTTCACGAAAAACAAAAGAAACAAGTATCAGTGTTGATTTAAATATTGATGGTAAGGGTAAGTACAAAATTGATACTGGCATAGGTTTTCTTGATCATATGCTTGAACAATTATCTAAGCATTCATTAATAGATATTAATCTAAAGGCAAAAGGGGACACGCACATAGACCTTCACCACACAACAGAAGATACTGGAATTGCAATAGGTGAGGCTTTGAAGAAAGCCCTAAAGAATTTTGCAGGAATTAGAAGGTACGCTCACGCAATGATTCCAATGGACGAAACATTAACAAGAGTTGCAATTGATGTTTCAAACAGACCTTATTTAATATGGAATGTTAAGCTGAAAGTGGAAAGACTTGGAGAAATGGATACAGAACTTTTTAAAGAATGGTTTCAGGCATTTTCCCAATCTGCAGGAATAACATTGCACATGGAAAATATTTATGGAGACAATAGCCATCATATAATTGAGTCATGTTTTAAAGGTTTGGCAAGGTCCTTAAGAACAGCTTTAGAGATAGATTCAAGGACCAAAGGTATAGTTCCGTCCACAAAGGGATCGCTATAAAAAAAGCAATGAATATTGCTATCATCAATTATGAATCTGGCAATATAAGATCAGTAATTAATTCTTTCAAAAAAGTATGTGCAAATCAAAATATTGAAATTAAAATAGAAATCACGTCTGATTTAAAGACTATATTAAGCTCTGATAAAATAATACTGCCAGGGCAAGGATCTTTTAAAAATTGTACAGAATCTCTGGAAAAAATTGCAGGTCTAAAAGATACCTTAAATGAATTTGTTATTATTAAAAAAAAGCCTTTGTTTGGTATTTGTGTAGGAATGCAAATGTTTGCAGACATTGGTTATGAAGAAACAAAGACTAAAGGATTAGGCTGGATTGCTGGCACAGTATCTAAAATTAACAACCAAAATGGTAAATATAAACTTCCACATATTGGTTGGAATCAAATAAATATTGTTAAAAGAAGTAAGATATTTAATAATATTAAAAATAATTCTCACATGTACTTTGTTCATAGTTATGAATTTATACCAGATGATATAGGTGTAGTTTCTGCGACAACTGAATACTCATCAAGTATTGTTTGCTCTATTGAAAAAGAAAATATATTTGGAACCCAATTTCACCCTGAAAAAAGTGATAAAGAAGGATTAAAAATAATTGAAAATTTTATAAATTTATAAAAATGAAAATTTTTCCAGCCATAGATATTAAAGATAAAAAATGTGTAAGATTGTTAAAGGGAAATTTTAATAATCAGACCATTTATAAACAATTACCATTCGATCAAGCTTTAAAATACAAAGATGCTGGTCTTATAAATTTACATATGGTTGATTTAGATGGGGCACTCTCTGGGGAACTGGTTAACTTAAAAATTATAGAAAACATTATTAAAAAATTAAATGTTTCAATAGAAATTGGTGGAGGGATAAGATCTATTGACAAAATACAAGCTTATATTGATATAGGAGTTGATAAAGTCATACTTGGAAGCGCTGCAATAAAAGATCCGAATTTTCTTAAACAAGCGTGTGAAACATTTAAAGGGAAAATTGCCCTTGGATTGGACGCAAAGAAGGGAAAACTTTCAATTTCAGGATGGAAAGAAATTACAAATCAAACTGCAGAGGATTATTTGAAAAAAGTAAATAACTATGGTTTCTCAAGAGTTATTTACACAGACATTGACAAAGATGGAACAAAAACAGAGCCCAACATTGAAGAAACAATAAGCATAGCAAGAATTTCACCTGCTCCAGTTGTTGTCTCTGGTGGAATCTCATCAATAGAAGATATTAAAAAAATTAAAATGTTAAATAAATTTAATATTGAGGGTGTGATTGTTGGTAAAGCAATTTATGATGGAGATATAAAGCTTAACGATCTTAAGGAATTAGAAAATGCTTAAAAATAGAATTATCCCATGTCTTGATGTTAAAAACGGAAGAGTTGTTAAGGGAATTAATTTTGTAGATTTAAAAGATGCGGGGGATCCAGTAGAACAAGCTAAAATTTATAGTGAGAGTGGAGCAGATGAAATTTGCTTTTTAGACATCACAGCTTCTAATGAAAATAGAGAAAATATATTTGATGTAGTAAAAAAAACATCAGAAAATTGTTTTGTACCTCTTACAGTTGGCGGTGGAGTTAGGAGCCTGGAAGATATAAATAAATTATTAGTTTCAGGTGCTGACAAAGTCTCAATTAACACTGCGGCAGTTAATAATCAAAATTTAATTAAGGAAAGCAGTAAAAAATTTGGATCACAATGTATTGTTGTTGCAATTGACGCTAAACAAAAAAATGATAAATGGGAAATTTATACACATGGTGGAAGAGTCGAAACAGGAATTGATGCTTTAGATTTTGCAAAAAAAATGGAAGATAGTGGAGCAGGAGAATTATTAATTACATCTATGGACCGAGATGGTACTCATAAAGGGTACGATATTAAGTTAATTTCAGAAATCGAAAAAGAGGTAATTATACCTATTATAGCATCTGGTGGAGTAGGAACTTTGGAGCATTTATTTGAAGGTGTAAAATATGGGAAGGCAAGTGCAGTTTTAGCTGCTTCAATTTTTCATTATGGAACACACTCTATTCAAGAAGCTAAGCAATATTTGGACTCAAAAGGAATTCCTGTTAGAATTTAATATGTCAGAAAATTTAATAAATTTAGCAAAAACAATAAGAGACAGAAAAAACAAAGATGAAGATAAATCTTATACTTCTTCACTATTATCTGGTGGACTGTCAAAATGCATAGACAAGATGGAAGAGGAGTTTAGTGAGCTAAAAGAGGCATTAAATGACAAGTCCAACATAGTGCACGAGGCGGCAGACACGATTTATCATTTATTGGTAACGCTAGAGGCAGCCAATATTAAGTTTGAAGATGTTTTAAAAGAATTAGAAAATAGAAAAAAACAGTCAGGTTTTGAAGAGAAAAATAATAGATAATGAATTATGATAAAAACAATATCTTTGCAAAAATTTTAAGAAAAGAAATTCCATGCAAGAAGATATTTGAAGACGATTACGTTCTTTCTTTTTATGATATTAATCCACAAAAAAAAATTCATGCACTAATAATACCAAAAGGTGAATATATTAACTTGGATGATTTTAATAATAGAGCTTCAGATCAAGAGATAGTTGCTTTAAGCAAATCCATTACAGAAGTTTCAAAAATATTAGGAATATCAGCTGATACTGGGAAAGGTTATAGAGCTCTTACCAATTTAGATGAACATGGAGGTCAAGAGGTATCGCATTTACACTTCCATTTATTTGGAGGTGAAAAAGTGGGAAAAATGGTTGAGTGACACAAGAAATTTTTAGAAACTATTTAGAGATAAAACCTCGCGAAAACTTTAAAGAAGTAGAAAAACCATCAGAAAATTATTATGTAGAACTAGCAGAACCCAAAGATTTCCAATTAAACAAATTTTTTTATAAAAAAATAGGTAAAAATTGCCAATGGGTAGATAGACTTGTTTGGACAGATTTGAAATGGATGGAGTATATTTCTAATGAAAAGCTTTCAACATATATTCTCATGGACAAAGATGAAATTGCTGGCTATTTTGAAATCTTATTTAATCAAAAGATCAAAGAAGCTGAAATAGCTTACTTTGGTATTTTAGAAAAATATTTTGGGAAAAAGTTAGGCAGCTATTTGCTAAGCGAGTCCATTAAGCGTTCATTTGAAATGGGATCTTTAAGAGTTTGGGTTCACACATGCTCTTTAGATCACAAACACGCCCTAAATAATTATTTATCAAGAGGAATGAAAATCTTTAAATCAGAAACTATAATCAGATAGCTTTAATTATTTTTTGGTAATAAAAAAATTTTATCATTTATATTTGGATTAATTTTTACAGATGAAATAAAAGTTATGCTTAGATTCTGGTAAATATCTTCAGTTTGCCAACCTGTCAGAGTGAGAGTGTTCTTGTCAAAAAAAATATTAATTTTATTATTTTTTTCAATTATCTTAAAATTAACTAATTTATTATCGATTATTTTTGGTTGTAAATTTTTAATCTTTGAAATTAGATAATCTTTATCCAACAAGAGTACAAGAGGTGTTTTTGTCAGCGGATAAATATAATGGTTTTTATTATTTCTATTTTTAATAAATAAAGATTTTCCATTAGAGACAATAACTTTTTTATTAGGGCCCTCATATTCACAGTATATTTTTTTTGGGTATTTTATAATACAAAATCCATTTTCACTTTTTTTATCAATTGTTTGTATAAAGTCAAAACCTAGAATATTGATAAGCTTCATTTGAGAAATGATCTTTTCTTTTGTGGAAGAAAAAGCTGGGTTATAAAAATTTAGTATAAAAAGAATTATTGCACATCTAAACATTACAAAACATCTCTTTTGCCAACATGGTTCGCCTTACTTACAATCCCATCAGCTTCCATCATGTCTACAATCCGAGCAGCTCTATTATATCCAATTTGTAATTTTCTTTGTAAAAAAGAAGTTGAAGCTTTACCTTCTGATCTAATTATATCTATTGCTGCTTGGTATAACTCATCTTTATCACTTGAGTTGGGTGATCCTTCCCCAACATCCTTTTCATCTGCAAAACTAAGAATTTCATCAATATAATTTGGCTCTGCTTGACTTCTTAAATAATTATTAACTTTTTCAATTTCATTATCAGAAACAAATGGAGCGTGAATTCTAATTATTCGATTTGCCGAAGACATGTAAAGCATGTCTCCTTTACCTAATAATTGTTCAGCTCCTTGCTCGCCTAAAATAGTTCTACTGTCTATCTTAGAGGTTACTTGAAAAGATATTCTTGTAGGGAAGTTTGCTTTAATAGTTCCTGTGATAACATCAACACTGGGTCGTTGTGTGGCCATAATAATGTGAATTCCTGCAGCTCTTGCCATCTGTGATAACTTCTGAATATAATTTTCGATTTCTTTTCCTGCAACTAGCATTAAATCTGACATTTCATCGACAACAACAACAATATAGGGCATAGCTAGGGTGTGCTTAGTATTATAACTATCGATATTTCTAACACCTTCTTTTGTCATTAGTTTATATCTGTTACCCATTTCTTTGACAACCCAACCCAATACAGAGGCAGCTTTTTTAGCTTCAGTTATTACTGGGCAAAGTAAATGAGGAATACCTTCGTAGGTTGATAGCTCTAGCATCTTGGGATCGATTAAGATAAATTTACATTTATCAGGTGTATGTCGATAAAGAAGCGAAAGAATAATAGTATTAATACAAACAGATTTTCCAGAACCTGTTGTTCCAGCAATTAACAAATGTGGCATAGATGCTAAATCACCAACAACAGGAATACCAGAAATATTTTTCCCTAAGGCTATAGGCAATCTGATATTTTTCTTAGTGAAATCAGTATTTGAAAGTATTTCACTTAAGTAAACATTTTCACGAGTTGAGTTGGGCAATTCAATACCGATCGTGCTTCTCCCTGGAATAGTTGCAATACGTGCAGATTCAGAACTTGTATTTCGAGCAATATCATCAGAAAGGTTAATAATTTTTGAAACCTTAACACCTGCAGCTGGCTCAAACTCATTTAAAGTAACTACAGGTCCATGACTTACTTTTTTTATGTTACCACTAACTCCAAAATCCAAAAGAATTTTTTCTAAAAAACCACTGTCTATATAATCATCGTCTTTTATTTGCTCCCTTTCTTTGTTTGTGGGAATTTTTAATAAATCAACAGAAGGTAATTTAAATTTTATTTTTTTATTGAGTATTTTTGTTTCATTTTTTATAAAAGGCAAATCTTCCTGAATTAAACTTTTAATTTCCTCTTGTGGAATAAACTGATTAATTATTTCGTTTTCATTAGTATAGTTCTTTTCTTTTTTAGAAAACAAAAGACTCAATATTTTTTTAATGAATTTGTAGAACGAACTTATTTTAAATTGGATACTAATCAAAAATAAAGTTAATATTAATAATATTAGCGAATAATACGAAACCTGTAAATCGAAACTAATTAAAGACTTTAAAAAAGTTGTTTCTAAATATTTTCCAATAAAGCCACCATTACCATTAATGTAGAGTTCGAAAGCATTTGGGTAAAAAGTAGAAAAAAATAAAGAACCAAATAAAGTATAAACAATAATAAAAAAAATACTTTCAATTATCAAAAAAAACTTTTTTTTTAGAGCAATGTTTGTTCCGGTCAATATTAGGCTAAATGGTATTAATAGCGCTATTAGACCAAAGGATTGAAAAAAAAGATCTGCGGAAAAGCTACCACGAGAACCAAGAAAATTTTTGATTTTTGTATTATCAGGAAAAATAAAATTTGGATCATCAGGAGAAAAACTAAGGAGAGAAATAAGCAATAAAAGACCAATTATTAAAAGACTTATACCAAAAATTTCTGCAAATCTATCAATAGCAAAATTTAGTGTGTTGTTAGCTAATTTTTTTATTTTCATAAGTTACTAAATTAAATTAATCACTTTGTATCATCTAATTTTTATTGTTAAAATTAAAAAATAATTATGAATATTTGCATTATAGGAGATGGACTTGCAAGTCTATCTTTGGCTAAAAATCTTATAAATAAAAAAATAAATGTTCACATTTATCAAAGAAAAATAATTGGTAGTTTATCATTAAGCAGAACAATAGGTATATCAAAAAATAATTTAGAATTCTTTGAAAAAGAAATTCAAGAATTACCAAAAAAAATATTATGGGGAATAAAGAAAATAGAAGTTTACTCCAAACAAATTAAAAAAAATAAAATATTAGATTTTGAAAACAATAAAAATAATTTATTTTACATGACAAAGAATATTATGCTTTACAAATGTTTAAATGAAAAGTTATCAAAAAGTAAATTTTTTAAAAATGTGACAATAAAACAAGAAAAATTTTATGATAAAATAATTAAAAATAATAACTATGATTTAATAATAAATTGTGATCAAGATAATCCTATATCAAAAAAATATTTTATTAATAAAATTGATAAAGATTATAAAAATCTTGCCTATACAACAATTTTAGAACATGAAAAATTAGAGAATAATTCAGCTATTCAGATTTTTACTGACCTGGGTCCTGTTGCATTTTTACCAATATCAAATACTAAAACTTCTGTTGTTTTCTCAATAGATACTAAAAACAAAATTTATAACGATAGAGAGGTATTGAATTTAATAAACAAGCATAATCCAAAATTTAAAATTAAAAAAAATTTAAAATTAAATAGCTTTAAACTGAAATCCTCAAACTTAAGAATTTACTATCATAAAAATATATTGGCATTTGGAGATTTACTCCATAGAATTCACCCACTAGCAGGTCAGGGCTTTAATATGACTATTAGAGACATTAAAGATCTGTCAAAAATTATTCAAAATAAAATTGATATTGGCCTACAATTAGATGTCTCAACCTTAAAAGAATTTCAAACAAAAACAAGAAATAGAAATTTTATTTTTTCTAGCGGAGTAGATTTTATCCACGAGTTTTTTAAGATTGAGAATCAGGCTAAAGGAAAAAATTTAAACAAGATTTTAAGATTCTTTGGAAAAAATAAAAGCCTTATGAGTTCAATCATTAAATTTGCTGATAGAGGGCTAAACATTTAATATTATTGTATAGTAGTATTCTCATAATTATCGTAACTATAAGTACTTAAAATCTCAGCAATTTTATCTTTTCTTTTTTCCACACTTTCACTTTCTAATAAAATTTGTTTTTCTTCTAACGAAAAAGGAGAGGCCATTGCCAGAGCATTTATTGTTTCATTCAAATCCTGCTTTTCTAGGGATTTCCAATTAATTATGTAGCCTTTTTTTTCAAATAATAATTTTAAATCTTTAAAAATTAATTCAAGGTCTGAAAACTTTAATTCATCTTTGGGCAAATTTAAATCAGCTTGAAAGCCATCAAAATTAATTTCACACTCTCTATAAGGTTTATTATTTTGAACTTCCTTAGTAATATTGAAACGACTTAAACCACTTAGTTCAATTAGAAATCTACCATCCACATCTTTAAAATTAGTGATTTTCCCCAAACAACCAACTCCATGTAGGTCAGAAATAGAAGTGACGCTATTTTTTTTTGGTTGAATTAAGCCTATAATTTTATTTGTTTTCATACTGTCATTAATCATTTCAACGTATCTTGGCTCAAAAATATTTAATGGCACGGTAGTTTTAGGAAAAATAATAAAATTACTTAAAGGAAAAACAGGTATAATTTTTGGTAAATCTTTTTTTTTCATTATTTATTTTAGCAAATTTTTAAATATCTATATACTACTGAAAAACTTTATTATTGCGTGTATTAAAAAAACCGTCTATTTATATTGTCTTTATAAGCGGGTCTAGCTCATTGGTAGAGCGAATCGTTGCCAACGATTAGGTAGA
>MDTF01011749.1_pt1 | contig 14239 bp, 11 predicted proteins | sample 811191 | NCBI WGS metagenome assembly MDTF01 (sample SAMN05326649, study PRJNA326480) | marine metagenome | isolation source: seawater | place: Southern Ocean | collected 2011
AGAACCGTTAGATTCTAAAACTTCAGACACTACTCTTACTGTATAAGGACAATCGTCTGGAATCATTCCTTTTAAACCACGTTGTGCTAAATTACCATGTCCAACTTCTCTACGAGAAGTTCCTCTTAAAGGTCTTGCTTCACCTGTACAAAAAGGAGGAAAGTTATAATGTAAATAGAATTTTTCTTCACCTTCGTAAGACGGCATATCTATTTTATTTGAATCTCTAGAAGTACCTAAAGTAACTGTAGCCAAAGCTTGAGTTTCTCCACGAGTAAAGATTGAAGAACCATGCACTGATGGTAAATAATCTACTTCTGACCATATTGGTCTAATTTCGTCAGTTTTACGTCCATCTAAACGAATACCTTCTGCTAAAGTTAATTCTCTAACGGCTTCTTTTTCAGCTTTTCTGTAGTAACCACCGACTAGATGACCAAATTCTTCAGTTTCTTCTTCTGTAAAAGATGCTTTTACTTCTTCTTTTACTTCTGCGAAAGCAGTACTACGCTCTGCTTTTGAAGTTCCCTTCTTTGCAATAGCGTAACATTTATCGTATGCTAAATCATGTACTCTTTTTTCTAATTCCTCATTTACTTCTGCCGTTTGGTATTCACGAACTTCTTTCTTACCAAAAGCTTCTGCTAAACGAACCTGAGCTGCAATCTGAAGTTTAATAGATTCATGAGCAAATTTAATAGCATCTGCCATTTCTTCTTCACTACATTCATCCATTTCTCCTTCAACCATCATTACTGAATCTGCAGAAGCACCAATCATCATATCGATGTCAGCCTCTGCTAATTGAGCTCTACTTGGGTTGATTACAAATTCTCCATTTACTCTTGCAACACGAGCTTCAGAAATAGGGCATTCAAAAGGAAAGTCACTTAACTGTATCGCTGCCGATGCTGCTAATCCTGCTAATGCATCAGGCATAACATCTTCATCATGAGACATTAACTGAATCATTACTTGCACTTCATAATGATAATCTTTTGGAAATAGTGGGCGTAAAACACGGTCTACTAGACGCATTGTTAATACTTCTCCATCACTTGGTCTGGCTTCTCTTTTAAAGAAACCTCCAGGGTATCTTCCTGCAGCAGCAAATTTCTCTCTGTAGTCTACCGTTAATGGTAAAAAGTCTACAGGGCTTTGCTTGTAGTTAGATACAACCGTACATAACAACATTGCTTTTCCCATTTGAACAACAACTGAACCGTGAGCTTGCTTAGCTAATTTACCGGTTTCTAATGAGATGGTTCTTCCATCTCCAAGGTCTATGACCTCTCTAAATACTTTTGGAATCATACTTTAATAATTCGATCTTAATTAAACTTTTCTTGTTGTGTGTGTGTTGTTGTGTGTTGTTGTGTTCCAACGGAAGTAAAATTAAAAGAGGTAGCATAAAGCTACCTCTTTTGTATAGGTATTATTTTCTAATTCCTAATTCTTTGATAATTGCACGATATCTTGCGATATCTTTTTTCTTTAAGTAGTCTAAAAGACTTCTTCGCTTTCCAACCATTTTAACTAATGAACGCTCTGTATTAAAATCCTTACGATTTTGTTTTAAATGCCCTGTTAAATGGTTAATTCTATGCGTGAATAATGCAATTTGTCCTTCTGCTGAACCAGTATTAGTTTTGCTACTACCGTGTTTTTCGAAGATTGTTTCTTTTACTTCTTTTGTTAAATACATGCCAATATTATTTAAATGATTTTTATGTACGTCAATGATTTTTTCATTAACGTGGCAAATGTACAATTATTTTATATGTTAACCTATAAATTTCACGGGGATGAATAGAACAAAATACTTAGTGTAAAGTGTTATAAGCGAGAAGATTGCAATGATAAATTATGAGTATTTTTTTTTATGCTCTTATGGGTTGATTTTGTATTAAATCGATATATAAGTTGATTTGTTGTTTTAGGTCTTTTCTTTCATAGATTCCATCTAAAAATCCGTGTTCTAAAACAAATTCTGAACGTTGAAAACCCTTTGGTAAATCTTTTCCTGTAGTATCTCTAACTACTCTTGGTCCTGCAAAAGCTATTAAAGCATTAGGTTCTGCAATATTTATATCTCCTAACATGGCAAAAGAAGCAGTTGTCCCTCCTGTAGTTGGATCTGTACACAAGGAAATATAAGGGATTTTTGCTTCTGCTAGTTGTGCTAATTTTGCAGAAGTTTTTACCAATTGCATTAAAGATAAAGATGCCTCCATCATTCTTGCTCCTCCAGATTTTGAAACCATTAAGAATGGAAATTTATTTTTAATTGAATATTCTATGGCTCTTGCAATTTTTTCTCCAACAACACTCCCCATAGATCCTCCAATAAACGAAAAGTCCATTGCTGCTATTACTATGTCCTTACCTAAAGATTTACCAACAGCTGTTCTAACAGCATCTTTTAAGTTTGTTTTTTCTTGTGCGGCTTTTAAACGGTCTGGATATTTTTTTGTGTCTTCAAATTTAAGAGGATCTTTAGCAGTAATGTTAGTGTTTAATTCTTTAAATTTATTTTTATCAAAAAGCATTTCAAAGTATTCTTTACTCCCTATTCTAACATGATAACCGTCTTCTGGGCTAACATATAGATTGCGTTTTAATTCCTCCGTATCAATTATTTTACCACTAGGCGTTTTATACCACAATCCTTTTGGTGTATCTTTTTTTGCTTCTGTAGGAGTATTAATCCCTTTGTCTTTTCTTTTAAACCAAGCCATATACTAGTAGTTAGTTGTCTATTTATGTTATTAATTTAAGGAAATTTAACCTTAAGCTAAGGTGACAAATTTAGTGGAATAATATTTAACTTTCTAACAAAAAAATAAAGTCTAGTTAAAGATTCAATTACTAGGTAATTGAATCTTTAACTAGACTCCTATACTTTTAAAAAAAAAGTATTTTATAATGTATTTACATTATTTAAATCTTCAAAAGCTTTTTTTAATCTAGTTTTAAAGGTAACCTCTCCTTCACGCAACCATTTTCTTGGGTCATAGTGTTTTTTGTTAGGCTGATCTGCACCATCTGGATTTCCAATTTGATGCGCTAAATAATCTGATTTTCCTTGCATATAGTCACGAATACCTTCTGTAAAAGCATACTGTAAATCCGTATCAATATTCATTTTAATAACACCATAGCCAATAGATTCTCTAATTTCCTCAAGAGTAGAACCAGAGCCACCATGAAATACAAAATCAATTGTATTATGAGGAAGATTGTGTTTTTTAGAAATATATTCTTGAGAATTTTTTAAAATCTTTGGAGTTAATTTTACATTTCCAGGCTTATACACCCCATGAACATTACCGAAAGCTGCAGCGATAGTAAATTGAGGACTAATTTTCATTAATTCTTCATAAGCAAAAGCAACCTCTTCAGGTTGTGTATATAACTTAGAAACATCAATATCAGAATTATCTACACCATCCTCTTCACCGCCAGTAATTCCTAATTCAATCTCTAATGTCATTCCCATTTTTGACATTCGAGCTAGGTATGTTTTACAAATTTCAATATTTTCTTCAATTGGTTCCTCAGATAAATCAATCATATGCGAGCTGTAAAGAGGTTTTCCGGTAAGAGCAAAATGATCTTCACTTGCATCTAGTAAACCATCAATCCAGGGTAATAATTTTTTAGCACAATGGTCTGTGTGTAAAATTACAGGAATACCGTATGCATCAGCCAATAAATGAATATGTTTTGCACCAGCAATACCACCTGCTATTGCTGCTTTTTGATGTTCGTTAGATAATCCCTTCCCTGCATTAAATTGTGCACCTCCATTTGAAAACTGAATAATTACAGGAGCATTTAAATCTCTAGCTGTTTCTAATACAGCATTGATAGTGTTTGAGCCTACAACATTTACTGCTGGTAAAGCGAATGCTTTTTCTTTGGCTAATTTAAAAATAGCTTGAACTTCTTGGCCAGTTGCAACTCCTGGTTTAATATTGTGACTCATTTCTATTGTTTTAAATGATTGAATTTAAAGTATCAAAAGTAATCAAAATATATATATGAGAAGAAGATTTTGAGCTAGATGAGTTTAAAAATCATCGAAATCGTTGTAGAAAAATAGAAACAAATATTTTTTAGAAAGGATAATTTATTCCTATGTTGTAAACTGCATTTGAGAAGTTATAATTTCTAAACCATTTATTATTTTCTAAATAAGGTTCGTGCATTTTAAAACCAAGGTCTAATCTGAAAACTAAAAAACTAAAATCGTATCGTAATCCAAAACCAGATCCAACGGCTATATCCTTGATTGAGTTTATCCCATTAAATCTTGCTTTTTCTTCAGCAAAAATAGAATTTGTGATATCCCATATGTTCCCTGCATCAACAAATAATGCTCCTTTTAAGCTTCCAAACATATCAAATCGATATTCTGCACTGGTTAAAAACTTCAAACTTCCAGTATTATATTCTAATCCAGAATTTCTGCTTCCAGGCCCTAAATCATATGTTTGCCAAGCTCTAATATCATTTGATCCTCCAGCAAAATAACTTTTTGTAAAAGGAATAGCGGAGTTGTCGTAAGGGATGATTGCTCCAATAAAACTTCTAAAACCAAATACAGAACTGTCGTCTATTTCCCAAAACTTCTTATATTCAATATCTGTTTTGAAATATTGGGCTAAGGGAATATTAAAAATAGTTTTTCTATTATTACTGTCTTTCTTATTAGATAATAAGCCTCCAATATTTCCGGAGTTAGCTATTCTAATTTTAAAAAACGAAAAATTATTATCTCTAAAGTTTCTTTGATTATTATACGTAAATGAATATGCAATAGTTGGAATTAAGAAATCTGAGGTTATTATATTGTACCTGTCAAGGATATTTAAATTATTTCTGTATGCTTCAGGATTATTAGATTGAAAAGTTGCATCCGTCGATACAGTATTCATAAAACTTATAGCTTTTTCCGATTGTGTATTATCGATAGGTAATGGAAATTCAGAACCATTTCTATAAACTTCCGCTACGCTGTTTAGTTTTATAAACTCAGAATTATAAATATCAAAGTAATTTCTAATTCTTAGATTGCGGACATATTGTATGTTAAATGCTTCGAGTTGAATTGTTTTTTTAGCATTAAATTGCCATTTATAATCAATTAAAGCTGTGACCGTTTGTCTATCTAAACCAATATTTTGTTGAATGCTTGTTCCTAGTGTAAACATTGTTCTTGGAGACATTCTTTTTGGGACCAATTTATCTATTCCAAAGGGTGCTATGAAACGAGGAACTTCAAGAGAGATATCTGCTCCAATTTCCCAGGAATTAAAAAAACTTTCTTCTTTGTTTGCATCTTGAGATGCATTAAAAAAAGAACTTAGAAATGATAGTTTAAAAATCTCAGCTCCTTTAAATGTATTTCTATTAACGATAGAGAATTTACCTGATACACCTAAATCTCTTATATTAGAATGTGTGAGTTCTGTTTCTAAATCTAAACTAAATTTTTCTAAAGGTGTTAAAAAAATATTGACATCTAATTGATTGTCTATGTTTTCTATTGTGTCGTACTTTATGCTTACAACTTTAAAGTTTCTTAATGATTTTAAATGTTTTCTTGTTAAGTTTCTAAGGGAATCAGTGTATACCTCATTTGGTTTTATAAATATAGATTCTGATAATGATTTTGGTGTATATTTTATTTTTTTACGGGCAAGAAATGTTATTCCTTTAAAGCTAATAGAATCTAGATATGGATCCTCTTTTTCATTAAAAGAATACTCTGTAAATACTGTTACTTTTCTAATATTTTGAATTTGATAGGGCTTTAGAACATAGTTGCCGTTTTTTTCCAAAACCCTTCTTTTATCAAAAATAACAAGATCAACATTTGTCTTATAGTTGTTTGAAACTGTAGAATCTATGTTATAATAACCTAAATCATTTTCTGTAAAGTGATATACTCCATGATTTCTGAAAAGATTAGTGATTCTTTTTGCTTCTCTTATAAAATTATTTTCAATGAATTGGTCTCCAGTTTTTAGAAAAGATAATTTTTTTTCTGATTGATATAATGAATCTAAAACAGGTGATTTTATATCTGTTTTAATCTTGTCTAGAAAAGTTGGTCTCCCTGTATTAATAACATAATTTACCGAACCTTTCTTATTATCTAAAATATTTTTTTTTGAATTTACTTTCACTCTAAAATAACCGTTAGTCTTATGGTAGGCACTTAGGTTTTTTAAGGTTATTTTAATTTTTTCATCATTAATTATTACTGGAGCTTGACCATTTCTTAAAAACCAATTATTTAAACCAATCATACTATTAGCATAGGAAATACTTTGCTTCTCAGAAAAAATATTTTTAATAAAATTATATTTTTTTGGTTGTATATTTCCCCATTCCGAGGATTTTTTTGGTTTTGTATTATCTCCTAAATTATAGAAATATAAAGAAAGTGGAAACCCAAGTATTTTGTTATTTGGTTTTTGAACTAATAATTCATTTAAATCTGTATTTTTATTTTTACCGTTATTGACGGTAATGTTATTTTGTGTCAATAAATATTGTGTGTCTTTAACTCTTTTTATAGAGCTACAAGAAGATAAAAACAATATCAATAAAAATAAAATAAAGATTTTTTTCATGGAACTGATTCGCAATATAAATTCAAAAATACTACTTTTGAGAACTATATAAGGATAAAAAACATCTAAGAGGTGTTTATAAAAACAATAAGCGTTGCTTATTTGCGTTTTTTTACATTAAAGATACAAGTCAATTTAATAAATTTATGAGTCTGTCTAAAAATCATCTTAAACTTATAACAAGTTTATCTCAAAAAAAGTATCGGCTAAAGCATAAATTATTTATCGTTGAAGGGGTGAAGGTTGTTAAAGAATTTTTGAACTCACCCTATGAATTGGAGGTCTTATTCTCAACAGAAAATAGTTTCTCACAGATAAAGACCTATATAGAAATTTCTGACCAAGAATTAAAAAAAATCAGCAGCTTAAAAACCCCCAACAAAGTACTTGCTTTATTTAAAATTCCACTCCAGAAAACACTGAAGCCATCAGGGTTAGTAGTTGCTCTAGATAGTATTAATGATCCAGGAAATATGGGAACAATTATTCGTTTGTGTGACTGGTTTGGTGTTAAGCAACTTATTTGTTCTACAGAAACTGTAGATTGTTATAATGCAAAGGTTGTACAAGCAAGCATGGGCTCATTAGCTAGAACAGCTATCTTTTATATAAATCTAAAAGAATATTTAAAAGAGACATCTTTACCAATTTTTATAGCAGATATGAACGGTCAAAACATACATCAAACTAAGTTTCCATCTTCAGCAGTATTGGTAATGGGTAATGAAGCTAATGGTATTTCTGATTCAATTAGAAAAACAGTTAGTACTAAGATTTCTATTCCAAGATTTGGAAACTCTCAGCAAACCGAAAGTTTAAATGTTGCCACGGCTACAGCTATTTTATTAAGTGAGTTCCGAAGATAAATTTACTCAAAAGCAAAGTTTAGGAAAACCCCTCGCGTTGAAAATATGTTAATTGGTGAAGTCCAAGGGCTATTGCTATTATTATCGTCGATGAGTTCTCTATTCATCGCAAAAACTCCGCGAATGGAAGGGGAGAATTTAAAAAAGGCTAGATAAATATCAATTCCAACACCAAGTTCATACATGAAGTTAGTTGTTTTCATTCTAAATTCTCCACTTAAATTATCATCTGAATTATCTTGATTACTAGAGAAATTATGATCATAAGATACACCTGCAAGTACAAATGGTCTTACATTATTCCATCTATCTGTGCTAAATTTTAAAACCAAAGGGAGATGTAAATAAGTTGAACCAACCTCACGAACACTATCTCTTTCTGTTAGCAAGGAAGGGTTGTTATTAAAGTAAATAACTTTTGAATTACTAATTAAACCTGGCTCAAAACGTAGATTAATATTTTTATGGATTTTTAAATCAGCAATTAAACCTACATTAAATCCTGCTGTTGGTTTTATTTCTACAACATTAGTTGGGAAATTACTGGGTCTGTAATTTACTTTAAAATCATTTTTATTTACTCCTAAATAAAAACCGTAATGAATCTTTGGTTCATCAAAATTTGGTAGATTATCTACATTTTTTCTTTGTTGAGAAGATGCAGAAATCATGTAAAATAAACAAACAATAATGAAGATTACTTTTTTCATGTTATTTTGTGGCAGTATATATTGTAGCAACACCAAATGTTACAGGTGTATATTCTGTGTGTATAAACCCATTTTTTTTTAAAATATTGTTTAAGGTCTCTCCAAAAGGAAAATAATTCGCAGATTCACTGAGATAAGAATAAGCAACTTTGTCTTTTGAGAAAATTCTCCCAATAACTGGTAAAATAAAGGATGTGTAGAATTTATACCCTTGTTTGAAAGGAAATTTTGTAGGATTTGAGGTTTCTAAAATTACAAATGTCCCTTTAGGTTTTAATACACGCCTTATCTCAGTTAGCCCCTTGTCTAAATTGGCAAAATTTCTAACACCAAAAGATACCGTAATAGCATCGAAAGAATCGTCTTTAAAGGGCATATTTTCAGAATCTCCAACAACCATATCTATTTTTGTACTCAGTCTTGCTTTCGCAATTTTTTCTTTTCCAACGGCTAGCATTCCTTCAGAAATATCTAATCCAATAATTTTTTCAGGAGCTAACTCAGACATCATTATAGCTAAATCTCCTGTTCCAGTTGCAATGTCTAAAATCTGTTGAGGATTATTTTTAGAAATAATTTTCACTACTTTTTTTCTCCAACTTATATCAATTCCGAATGAGATTACTCGATTTAAATCATCGTAGTTTTTAGAAATGTTGTTAAACATTTTAGCAACTTGTTCTTTTTTGCCTGAGTCTGAGTCTTTGTATGGTTTAATTATTTTTGACATAGTTTTTTATACCTTGTAGATAGACACTTAAATAAATTCAGAATTAATTATCCATTGATTGCAACTACTTCACTAATTTCATTTGGAAGCATTTCTTTTAGCATTGTTTCAATTCCATTCTTTAAAGTTATAGTAGAGGACGGACAACCGCTACAAGCTCCTTGTAGTATGACATTAACAACTTTACTTTCTTTATTGTAAGATTCAAAGGCAATATTACCTCCATCGGAAGCTACAGCAGGACGGATATATTCATCTAAAATAGCTACAATTTTAGCAGAAATTCCCTCTAAATCAGTTGAAATAGTTTTCTGTTCTTCTGCTACTTTTGTGCTAGTTTCTATTAAAGGAAGCTTTTTGATGATTGTTTTATTTTCTTGTAAATAGGTGCTGATAAAATTTCTCATTTCAGCGTAAACGTCATTCCATTCAACAATATCAAATTTACTTATGGAAATATAATTTTCGGAGATAAAGACTCCTTTTACGAATGGAAATCCAAATAAGGCTTGTGCTAATGGTGAAGACTTGCTGGCTTCCTCAATATTTTTATACTCAACATCTTTAGAAGTTAAGGATTTGTTGGTCCCAAATTTCATTACTGAAGGGTTTGGAGTTACCTCAGCATAAACTTCAATAGGTTCTTTCCTTCTAGTGCTATCAGTTTCTTTTACAGCGATATTTCCATTTTGGAAATATGTTTCAATTTGAACTCTAACTTCTTCTTGCACATCAATCCATTCAACAATATCAAATCGCTGAATAGCAATAAAATTTGCTGTAATAAACACCTTTTTTACAAAAGGTAGATAAAATAATTGCTGTGTAAGAGGAGAATCTTTCGCTTCATCGATATTATTAAATTCATAACTACCACCATTGATTAAAATCTGATTGCTTACAAACTTTAAGATATTTTCGTTGTTAGTTGACTGAATTGTGATTATTTGTGAATTCATTTTTTTTTATTACAAATGTTTAACAAAATTAATGCAAAAAACTGAATAGATATGATAAATGCACATAAAAAAAGATGTTCAATAAATAGGGGAATTTGTATAAATTTTTTAGGAGTAGCAGTTTTATAAGCTTATTGAAACCCCCAAAGTAATGATCGTATTATCTATACTCAATTCAGCAGGATCTACTTGATTATATTGAGGGTAAAAGTTGTATGATCCAGTTTTGTTATTTGTTGAATATGCAAGATTAAATTTAATAGTTCCAAAATTATATCCAAAGCCTAAAGAATAACTTTGCAAGTTATCTGATTTTATAGCATTTATGTCTGGACTTTCCTCATATTTATAGCCACCTCTCAAACTTAATTTATTAATTCTCCATTCTGTTCCTAGATTTAAAGCATTAGCTTTTCTAAGTTGATTATTGAAAAAAATATTTTCTTCAGAAAAATCATCTCCATACAAATTTAAACCATTATAATTCTTTGTCGAAACGTCAACACTGATCAATCCGAATTTTCCAAAAATTATAGCACCACTTGCCGTAACTTTACTAGGAGTTCTTAATTTATATAACAATCCTTGAGTGGGTAAATCACCACCAAAGGTATTGTCATAGATTGTGTCATCATCACTGACTTCAATCTCAGTGTCTCCAAAAAAACCATCATTATCTATGATATTAGTATTTTCGATAATTTCAGTAAACCAAGTTGGTGATTGATAGCTAAGACCTATACGAAAAAACTTACTTGGTTTGTAAATAAAACCTGCACTCAAAGAAAACCCAGCCCCAGTTGTAAAATTTTCTTGGTAAAAACGAGCTTTTAAAGTATTTCCATCACCATCATTATTGTTCTCTCTTAAAATTGTTTGTTGACTAAAATTGATATCATAAAAATTTAGACCAGCTCCTATATGCATTTTTTCTTCATATACTCCTGAAAAAGCAAGGCTTAATTCAGAGATGTCTCCATTGAAGAAATTGGAGAATTGTTGGTTTTCTGCAATATTATACTGTGTGGGGTTTTCATTAATATCTAAAGGAAAGCTATCAAAAGATGAAAACCCACTATTTCCTTTAGTAATAAACGTATCCTCAAAATCTGCTAAAATTCTATAGTTTATACCCATAGCCAAATTAGACCACTCCTCGAAAAAATTGTTATCAAAAGTAAATACGACTCCAGCATTTGAGATTTGAAAAAAATCTTCTTGAGTTGTTGTTGAAACTCCGTAATATTTTGTTAAATAATCAGTATTTCGAGAGTGAAAAGTTATTGAAGTATTACTTCTGTTAAAGATTGATATTCCAGCGGGGTTAATCGTCATTGCTGTTACATCTCCGCCTATAGCACCAAAAGCACCTCCCATTGCAACAAATCTAGCACTTCCGTTTCCGTCATTTCTTGAAAATATTTTGGCTAAATCTACATAATCTAACGATTGAGAGTAGGATGTGAAATTTACCGCAGCTAAAGCCACAAAAAAGATTATTTTTCTCATATTTATTTAAATTTTAACTACCTCTTTTAGAGGAGCTTTTTCTTGGTGTACTTCTGCTGGTAGATGAACTACTTGATCTGGTAGAAGAACCTCTAGAAGATGACCTCCTTGGTGAAGGATTAGCCCTAGTTGAAGATCTGTTATAGTTTGATCTACTGTTATTTTTGCTTGCTCGAGTATTTGTAATTCTGTTGTTGCGAGTGTAAGCTTTAGTAGTCGTTACTTTTCTTCTTTTTTTAGTTTTTGAAGGGACTTTAGTTCTTGCAGTTGAATTATTATTATTCACAAATGAATTAACTCTTTCAGTGGTAGAACTAGAATTTCTTCTATTGTAATGATTATTATTGGATACCCTTCGACCATAATTATAATTTCTTACTCCATTGTTTGCATATCCATTACCATAATAATTACCCCATCCTGATCGCCCGTAACGAGACATTCCATAAAAATATGGATTGTAAGGGCCAAATGAATTAAAGTAAGAATTATATCCTCCCCAGTAATAGCTGTTATTCCATCTGTTTCCCCATCTTGAACCCCACGGTCTTCCGTACCAAGAATTAAAATACCCATATCCATAATACGGATCATACAAGTTCCAATTATTACCCCAACCGAAACCGTTATTATTTAAATTGATGTTGATAACAACATTTTTATTATCTTCATAACCCCAGGCAGTGTTAGGGTTATAGTTGTTAGTACTATCTAACGAAATGGTGTCAATATCTACAGAGCTATAGGTTTCTATATCTGTAAGTATATCTGTTCCATTTATATTATCTATTCTTTCTAATTCCTTTGTGAAATAATTTTTTTCATAATCTCGGTGTTCTTTACTATTTGCTACTACAATATTTCTTTCAGTTGAATCTGAAGAATAAATACCATCATTGTCAGGAACGTTTTGATAAATGGTACAAGACGAGGCAAAAGCAATAACAAATAAATAAAAAAGTGATGTTGAGATTGATTTATTAAAGAGGTTTGTTTTCATAATAAAATTATTACAGATTCATAAAATATAAATTAGATAGCTAAAAATTATAAAAATTTTATTGTCTACGCTCAAAATACTTTAGTTTTGTGCTTGGTATTTTGATTAAAAACAAATTTACTATTATTTTATAACAAATAATTAACAATATCTGTGCCAAAGTCTGGATTATGAGTAAAAAGTTAACAAAAAGAGCAGAAGACTATTCTAAATGGTATAATGAAATTATCCAAAAAGCAGATCTTGCTGAAAATTCTGCAGTAAGAGGCTGTATGGTAATCAAACCTTATGGATTTGCTATATGGGAGAATATGCAAGCAGAGCTAGATAGAATGTTTAAAGAAACCGGACATCAGAATGCTTATTTCCCATTGTTCGTTCCGAAAAGTTTATTTGAAGCTGAGGAAAAGAATGCAGAGGGTTTTGCGAAAGAATGTGCTGTAGTTACCCATTATAGATTGCAAAATGATCCAGATAATAAAGGGAAACTCCGTGTAGATCCTGAAGCTAAGTTAGAGGAAGAGTTAATTGTTAGGCCAACTTCTGAAGCTATTATTTGGAAAACCTATAAAGGATGGATTCAATCTTACAGAGATTTACCTTTATTAATTAATCAATGGGCCAATGTAGTTCGTTGGGAAATGAGAACAAGGTTATTCTTAAGAACTGCTGAGTTTTTATGGCAAGAAGGTCATACAGCTCATGCAACTAAAAAAGAAGCTTTATTAGAAGCCAAGCAAATGCAAGAAATATATGCTGAATTTGCAGAAAAATTTATGGCAATGCCAGTTGTGAAAGGATATAAGTCTGAAAGCGAGCGATTTGCAGGGGCTGAGGAAACATTCACAATTGAAGCACTGATGCAAGATGGTAAAGCATTGCAGGCTGGAACATCTCATTTTTTAGGCCAAAATTTCGCCAAAGCATTTGATGTAAAGTATACTTCTAAAGAAGGAAAGCAAGAGTTTGTATGGGCAACTTCTTGGGGAGTATCTACCCGTTTAATTGGAGGATTAATTATGACGCATTCTGATGATTTCGGATTGGTGTTACCTCCAAAACTAGCTCCTATACAAGTAGCAATAGTTCCTATATATAAAGGAGAAGAACAATTAGCCATTATTTCTGAAAGAGTAGATACTATTGTAAAGTCTTTGAAAACCAAGAGAATTTCAGTAAAATATGATGACAGAGATACTTTCAGACCAGGAGCTAAATTTGCAGAATATGAAATGAAAGGTGTGCCAATAAGAATTGCAATCGGTAATCGTGATATAGAAAATAATACTGTAGAAATTGCTAGGCGAGATACTTTGGAGAAACAAACAGTTTCCCAAGATCAAGTTGTGAACTTTATTGAGAATTTATTAGAAGAAATTCAAGAAAATTTATTTAATAAATCTCTTTCTTACAGAAATAATCACATTACAGAGGTAAATTCTTTTGAGGAGTTTAAAGAAGTTATTGAGCATAAAGGTGGATTTATTTCCGCCCATTGGGATGGAACAGCTGAGACCGAAGATAAGATTAAAGAATTAACAAAAGCCACCATAAGATGTATTCCAAATAATGTAGAAAAAGAGCTTGGATCATGCATCTTAACAGGTAAAGAATCTCAGAGAAGAGTCTTATTTGCCAAGGCATATTAAATTTTTTAAAAAAATATTGCAGAGTTTTAAAAACGTTGTATATTTGCACCCGCGATCGGAAGATTTTTTTATATAAGATTGCAATTGGTCCGTTCGTCTAGGGGTTAGGACGCCAGGTTTTCATCCTGGTAACACGGGTTCGATTCCCGTACGGACTACAAGTTTTATTAAA